>Ga0126378_10000165_pt1 | contig 49209 bp, 51 predicted proteins | sample PanSoiMetPlot_23_FD_92587 | JGI IMG/M metagenome (GOLD analysis project Ga0126378, IMG submission 92587) | Tropical forest soil microbial communities from Panama - MetaG Plot_23 | ecosystem: Environmental > Terrestrial > Soil > Tropical forest > Bulk soil | place: Panama | collected 2016-02-17 | reverse complement strand
GGTCCATCAGGGAGCCCAACATCGCAACCTTGTAGCCGAGCTGTTTGACGGCGAATTCCAGCTCCTCGATCGCCTCCTCGGGCGTGTGCATCGGGATGATCGCGGCCGGTGTCATGCGGTCGGCGAACGGGCGGAAATATTCGGCCGTAACGATGTTGTAAGCGCGGGCGGCGGCACGCCTTGGCTTGTCGGCGCCAACCCGCGGCACGCGCAAGCCCCCCGTGGGATAGATAATCGCGAAGTCGAGCCCGATCTCGTCGAGCCGCTCGGCGAGGAGGCGAGGAAACAGCGCGGTCGCGAGGTCCTTCGTGTTCTTCGACGGATGGCCCCAGAACGCCTCCTGGCTGATGCGCCGCCGTCGCCGCTCCTCGACCGACATGCTGAGCGCGCTGCGCGTGCCGTTGCGCACCGCATTCCAGCCTTGGACCGCATCCTCGCCGCCGACCCGGCGCAATTGTTCAGCAAAGACCGGACCGTATTCGATCCAGTGCCCGTCGGCGTCAATGATCGGATGGTCGAGCCGCGCCTTGATCTGCGCTGCAGAGAGATGAGCGCTCAACGGCGTCTCCTCGTGTGGAAGTTGCGATGACGCGACGCTACCGCCGCTCCCGCCCGCGTGCAACCGGGGCCGAGCCGCGCCGACAAGCGGTCACAGCATTCCCCAGCGCCGGTGTGCGAAAATACCAATACGAGTTGGGTCGGGCTAAAGGTACCGCACCCCGACATCGGTCACCTTTACCACTGCGGGGGTTGGACTGCCGGTCCAGCGGTAGTCGAAATGGGCACCTTCGGTAATCGGCGGCAGGAACGAGGGGCAATAGACCGCCAAGTTGGTGCCGCTCTGCCGGCGCACGCTTGCATACACGATCCCATTCGCCCCCGCTCTGCGCAGGGCCTCTCCAAAAGGTTGGGAAGCCGCGTAACACTCGGGGTCGTAGAGTTCCGGGTCGCGCTCTCGCAGTCCTCGGATGTCGTAAACCTCGGCGTCGACCTCGCTGACGAGCTCGCGCATCTGGATCGCGTGCCGAAATCCACTGGGCCAATGGGCGAGACGTTTGGCGTGGAGATAAACCGTTTCGGCGATCGCGGTCTCGATTTCGGTTGCGCAATACCAGGCGCCCAGCACCTTGCTGTTGAACCGTCCGCCACCGGGGGCCGGGTGACAAAACGCAGCCATGACGAGCGTAGCCCCCGGCCCGCCGGTGAGCCATTCGGAGCGGTCCAGCCGACCCAGCCGCGTCAGGGTCTCGTTGACCCGGTCGTCAGTCAGCGATGCGAGCAGCAGCGCGGCTTCGAGGTCGTCTGCCGAGGCGGCGGTGTCGAATACGCCGATAGCGGGCCAGCGGGGAGGCGATCAGGCGGCGGGTGCGCGCTCGGAACCAGGTGGTCGGCGCTTCGTGCGCCTCAAGGCCAGCCTTCGCGCCAGCCATCGAGATAGCGGCGGACCGCGTAGAGATCGTCGATGCTGCCGTGAAGCATGCGGTCGAGTGGGCTCCCCCCGGCAAACGGGAGATCAGTAACAGCCTTTGTCCGACGTATGGCCCCATCGGCCTGCTGCATCCAGCGGTCAATATCCGTGAAATCAAACTCCTTGCGCTCGAATGGCGAGAGAGACTGCCGGTCCGCAAGGAGCGGGGTTCTGCCGACTGCGCTGGAATTTTCAGCCACAATCGCAGGCTTGGTTGCTCCGCGCGGCGGTCGCCCGCGACGGCGCCCCGGTGTCGGGCGGCGCGGCAGAGAGGCTTCCTCGCGCAGCAGCGCCAGGTCTTTCAGCCCGTAAAGCCGGCGCTTGGAGCGATGCGTTACCTCGATCGCAATCCCGCGCTCGACGAGCAGTTCGACCAGTGCCGAGGTGTTCTTGACCGCGATGCCGAGGCCGCCGGCGCGCGAGGTGGCAGAGATGACGGGTGCCGCTGCCATGATGTCGACCGCAACGACAGCGCGCGAATCCCGTCGCCGGTCCCGCACCGCGGAGCGTGCAGCGAACCACTCTCTCTCCAGCAAGCGCAGGTACTCGGTGCCGGTCTCCGCCTCCTCGGCCAACGCAGCTAGGAAGCGGACGGTCCACGCCTCGATCTCCCGAGGGCCTCACTGTCCAGCGTCTTTGCACTGGTGAGCAGCGGGGCAGACGAGGTGCAGCAACCCGCATCGCTGCCAATAGAGCGCAAGTGCCGCCCGCAGTGGCGGGCGTTCGCCATCGCGGTCGAGGCAGGCACGGACGCCGAGCCGCGGCGTCGAGCAGAGGCGAACCCTCCCCAGTCGCCGGCAGCGTGGCAGCGGCGCATCCGATCGCCTCGGTTTGGGCCTCATCGGGCCGGGCAAACCAGCGCCGCAGCCCGAGCGCATGGCGGGCGGCTCCGAAGATGGCACCCCGGTCGATGATCGCCGCGGCTCGATCCATGCGAAACCGCACACCTTCGATGACGGCGGCCAGGTGCCACGGGTCGATGACCCGCCCGTGATGGCGGCTTGCCGACGCACCGCTTCGAGGCGGATGCGCCAGAGCCAGGCGGGCTCGAGCGGGTGCCTGGTGAGCAGCGCGTCGAGTCGCGCGATGACCCCCGATGCGCGCTCGAGCGCTCCCGCGATATCGGTAAAAGCGGGTGAGCCCACCGGCTGAAGGGCGGGACGTGGTTCGGCGCACCGGCGGAGAGAGGAATGCTTGCAGCTCTAGCACTGGCTACAGCAGCGGTGGCTGGAGCGCCTGAACGCCCGGCCGGAGGGCCCGCGTCCATGCACATCTGCATCAGCCGGCGCGCAGCCGCGACACTCCGTCCCGCTCGCTGGCAGATCTCCCGAAAGCGGGAAACCACGAAACCGTGAAACCCGGAGACCAAGTGTCGCCGGCTGCCCGAGCCCCAACCTGGTCTTGTGAATTCGCTTCTCGGGTTCGATGCGAAGAGGCCGAGGCCATGGCCGATCGAGGACGGTACCGGGAACCGAGCCCTGCGCAGCGGTCCGCGCGGCCGCCTCGCTGGCCAGGCAAGCGGGCCCACGCCGGGCTTGTCGGCATCGGTGAGCGACAACGGCGCTCGCCTTCCTCGAGCCGCGGTCTGAGAAACCCGGCGAGCGCCGATCTTGCACGTTTCTCAGCCTGGGGTAGCGAGGTGCCGGGAGCGCATCCGAGGCCGCCGGTGAGGCCGGCGTCACGGTCAGCCTCTGAGAATCGGTCGTTTCCATCCCGCGGTCCGCCATCTCCCGACGCGCCGCTAGGGCGCGAATCGCCGCAAGCGCGGGGTGCTTGCGGGCAGCCGAATGCTTCGCGCCGACGCCGTGGGTTGGCAGGTCGGCGGCATGTTGGCCCGGCGAGCGGAGCAAGGGGACGGTCTGACCATGACGTTGACTTACGGCTTTAGGGCTGATCCGTATAATAAGCGTTTTTTCGAATCCCAGTGTTTCTAGGCGATATCGTATGCCCGATAATGCAGATTGTCGGCTTTAGCAACATCAGCGCGAATTGTACTATGCTCTATTCAGTTTCTTATACGTTTACCGCTACACAGGCTCCAATTCGATAAACTCCATATGGCCCCATTGGGCCAACATATTATTCCGACACGCGTAGACGCTGCTTGTAGGACGCTATTCCAAATGCCCCTATACAATTTCGGCCGTGATCGTGAGACTTGTAGGATCGGCTCGTTCCCGGGGGCGCGCGGCTGATAGTGGAGAGCGGTCTACATGGCGATCCGGGCCGATGTCATCGTCCTCGGCGCAGGAATGGTGGGAGTGAGCGTCGCGCTCCACCTGCAGCAACGAGGCCGCGATGTGGTTCTCGTCGATCGCCGCGGACCGGGTGAGGAAACGAGCTACGGCAATAGCGGCCTGATCCAGCGTGAGGGAGTGATCCCCTACACGTTTCCGCGCGAATTCGGCACGATCCTGAGCTATGCGATGAACCATCGCCGCGATGCCGTCTACCACTTGTCGGCGTTGCCGCGCCTCGCACCGTGGCTGTTTCGCTATTGGCGGAATGCGGCACCGGCGCGCATTTAGCGCTCGGCGCACGCATTAGCGCCGCTGATGGCGCAATGCGTCGATGAGCATGAGGCGCTGATCGCAGAAGCGGGCGGGGCGGCACGTGGGCTCGTGCGTCCGAACGGTTGGATCAGATGCCTGCGGACCGAGGCAAGCCTCGGCGAGAAGATCGCCGGGGCGCGCCGCCTGGACCAATACGGGATCGACTACGAGGTTCTGACCGGCGCGCAGTTGCGCGAGCTCGAGTCGCATGTCTCGGAAAAGATCGTTGGGGCGATCCACTTCCGCGGTTCGCCCACATCGTCCGATCCCGGTATGCTGACGCAAGCCTATGCCGATCTGTTCGTGCGGAAGGGCGGACGCTTCCTGAAGGGAGATGCGCGGCGCCTCGCCCAGGACGCTTCTGGCTGGAGCCTCCCGATCGAGAACGGGCTGGTTTCGGCGCACGAGGCGGTCGTGGCGCTCGGACCCTGGTCGGACGACGTCTTTCGTCCGCTCGGCTACGACATCCCGCTGGCGGTCAAGCGTGGCTATCACATGCATTACGGCGTGCAGGGCAACGCCACGCTCGGCCATCCTCTGCACGACGCCGACGGCGGTTACGTGCTCGTGCCGATGCGCAAGGGCATTCGCCTGACGACGGGCGTCGAATTCGCCGGGCGCGACGCGCCACCAACCCCGATCCAGCTCGCCCGCGACGAACCGCTCGCCCGCGAATTGTTTCCGCTCGGGGAACGGCTGGAGGCGGCGCCTTGGCTGGGGAGGCGCCCCTGCCTTCCCGATATGGTTCCGGTGATCGGGCGTGCCGAGCGCCACCGCGACCTGTGGCTCGCCTTTGGCCACGCGCATCACGGCTTCACGCTGGGACCAGTCAGCGGCAGGCTGCTCGCAGAGATGATGACCGCAGAGACGCCGTTTACTGATCCGTCGCCGTACGCTGCAGCCCGATTTTCGCACTGAATGTTGCCAGCGGTCCCGATCGGCATCCCCATTTCATCTCAATAAGGGCGGCGCAAGACGGCTATCTGGGTGCTTACAAAGACACAGCGTCGGCGAATGGGAGCCCGCGCCCCGGGCTCTCGTGAACCGTGCCTCAACCTGATCAGGATGGGAGCGCCCGAGTATCAGCCGAGCTCGCTGCGCTGCCACCTGGTCAAGCGCGACCACGCGGGCGAGGCCGGCACCACCCACATCGACCTGTGGGAACCGCGCGCCTGGTAACCGCAATGACCCGTCGCGGACATTCAGCGGTGGGGCCTCCTCTTTTGAAAGCCGCTCCGGCGCCGCCGCCGGAAAAATCCGACACGGATCGCTTTGCGGCTGGAGATTCGGACGTGGTTTGCGATTTCGGATGTGGCGGCGCGCCTCACGCTTACGCCCTGTCGGATGGATCTCGTCGCGTGCAAGCGACCGCCTCCGCTGTTATTTTCAACTCAGGAGGTCCGAATGGACAAAACGATTGACGTGACCATCCCGGTCGAGCCTGAGGTTGCGGCGGCTCTCACCGATGCGCGCAACCGTGAGGCTGTCGGCCGCCTGGTCAGCCGCGTCCTGCGGCCGCGCGCGGGTCCGAGCCCGCTCGCGCAGGCGATCGCGGAGCTGAAGGCCGAAGCGAGGGCGGCGGGCCTCAGCGATGCGGATATTAACGCCGAGCTTGCGGCGTACAACGCAGAACGTCGCGGCTCCAGCCGCGGTTGATCATCTTCGACGCCTCAGCCCTCGTAAGCGCGGCGCTCAAGGCGGACAGCGTTCCGGAGCGCGCGCTGCTGCGTGCCGAGGAAGTCGAGGTGTTCGCTCTCTCTGCCGCGGTCGATGGCGAGATCGCCGGAGTTCTGAACCGCGCCAGGTTTGCGCGGGCAATCCCGCTTGCGCGGCGTGAAAGGGTCCTGGAAATACTGCGCCGCGCGGCCGTCTGGTTTGAGCCCACGGTACCGGTCACTGATTGCCGTGATCCAAAGGACAATAAGTATCTGGAGCTCGCCCTCGCTGCCGGAGCGGAAACTATCGTCAGCAGTGACGATGATCTGCTCGTTCTCCACCCGTGGCGTGGCGTGCGCATATTGCGTCCGGCCGACTATCTCGCCGCTACCTGATCCCGTTCTCTGGCCGAATTTGTTGGCCGGCCGATCGCCGCTTGCCCAGCCAATGCTCACAGGACGTCCTTCAGCGGATGATTGTGCCGCAATTCGTCGAGCTCGACATATTCCTCGAGGCTCTTGAGCGAGGCGTGACCCGAGAATTGCTTGAGGCGGGCGATGTGCACACCTTGCGCAACGCCGCTCGAGATCGCGCCGCGCCTGAGGCTGTGGCCCGCGAAGGACGCCGCGTCGAACCCGGCCAGCCCGGTGCAATTCTTGACGATCAGCGCGATCGAGTCGGTGTCGATCGCGTTGGTACCAATCCGGTAGCGGTCGGCTACCGACTTTCTCCTTGTGCCCCTGGGAAGCCGCGGCGGCAGGCGCCAGATCCGCCGGAACAGCGGGCCTTCGGTGATCGCCGCGGCAGCGAGCCAGGCCTCGAGCGCCGCGACCGGACAGAGATCGGTGCGGCCCTGCGGCAGCCACAGCCGGGTGCCGCGGGCATCCTGATCATTCTTGCGCCACGGCAGGAAGAGCTCGATGCCCTCGGCGTGGCGCGTCACGTGCTCGAAGGTGAGCCGCGAGATCTCGCTTGGCCGCAATGCCGCGGCAAAGCCGACGAGCAGCAACGCCCGGTCGCGCAGTCCAGGCAAGGTCTCAGGGATCGCCTGGATCGCGGGGAGCAAGCGGTCGAGCACCAGCGCCGTCTTCTTGTTGAGCGGCCGGCGGTGCGCCCGTCTGATGCCGGCAAAGGTGGTCGAGACCATCGCCGCGGCGGTCGGCGGCGGGCAGCCGGCGAGCAGGTGCAGGTAGCGGATCGCGGCGTGCCGCAGGCGCAAGGTGTTGACCGCGAGGTTGCTGCGCGCCTCGGCGGCGAGAAACGCCGCGACGGTCTCGGGAGAGGCCGGCAATGCGGTGCGGCCGTGCGCCGCGCACCAGTCGGTGAAGCGGGCCACACCCGCCCGATAGGCGCGGCGCGTGTTTTCCGAACGCGACGCGCGGCGGTATTGCGCGGCGGCGTCGGCGGCATCGGCAAAGCTCGCGACCGGCGCCGGCAATTCGGCGATCGTTTCGAGGTCAAACCAGTGGCGGACGGCCTCGGGCGCCGCGCCAGCCGGCAAGGGCGCGGAAAATTTCTCCGCGCCCGCCGCCGCCTGAGGCAAGATACCGGGCATGATCGTATCGTCGGGCGGCATCACCGCGGATCCGCGGCAGATGGGAACAATCGGATGGCCGTCGCTGTGCCAGGCGCGGAGCGCCACACACGTAGCGCCGGCGGGCGCGCGCCGAGAGCGCCGGTCCCGTATGTCCGGATCGCAACGATGAGCATGCCATCCCCCCCTTGCCCCGCTCTACTGCGGCCGCAGCGACCGGTCTCTTCCTGATCGCCGGTTCCTGATACCCCGATTCTGGTATTCGTGACAATAACGCTTATCCCGAATACGATACGTGGCTCGGAGGAAAACTCGGGCTATTTCACCTCTCACAGCTCAAAGGGTACGCCACATTCACAACGAGCCGCGCATCGCTCACTTCGTTGGCCACCGAGCAGCAGAATGCGAGCCTTCTCGACGCCATTGAAGAACAAACAGAAACGATCCCGACACGTGTGACCTTGTCGTATGCCGGTAATCTCCGCGATCAGTTTTGGCGGCGTCCCGCGGAGACCGATATACACCAATGATTGAGACACTTGTTGCTCTCCCTTGATTGCGGATCATCATCGTGATGCGCGAGGACGGGCTGACCCGCTCGGACCGCCTGCCGCTGGCGCTGGCTGCCGCTCTCGAGCATACGGCCCGCGCCCTCGCCCGCCTCGATTCGGCGCTCGCCGGCCACCCGCTCGCCCCGGCTTGGGCCTGGCGCGCACGCCTCGACGCCGTCCGCCGCCAGGCCGCGGCCGACGGCCAGGCGATCGATCCATGGCATCTCGCCGCCTTAACGGAGGGCGTCCGATTGCGCGTGGATCACGTGCCGCCGATGCTGGAGCGCGGTCTCTTGTTCGCCGCGGCCCGCCATGCGTTCGGACTTTACCGGTGGTTTTCCGGGCCCGACGAGGCGCAGCAGGCGGCGATCGCCGACGCGGCGGCATGCCTCGATGCGGTCGCTGGCGAGGATCATGCGCCGCTGCTCGGCGCGGCTCTCGGCGTCCATGCCTGGCTCGATCAGGGTGGCGAGCGGCCGCCACTGCGGGCGGCGCTGGCTGCCTATTGGGCGCGGTGCCGGGTGACCCCCCTCCCCTGCCCTGCCCCGGCGTCAGCGGGAGGAATTCGAGTTCAGCGAGCTCGACCGCTGGCTCGATCTTGCTGACCAGGCGATCCGCCGCACTCAACGAATTCTGGAAGATTACACCGGCATTGGCAAAGCCTGTCGCAGCGGACGATAGGCTGCGTGCCGTCGATCGTGCCGGCCTTAAATAAAGGGCTACAAGGCCAGCATTTTGCCGGATCGGGAACTGATCAGTGCTCAATGCTCGATCACGAGGCGAGCGATTCGCGCCAAACGAACGAGGATCGGCGATAAAGAATGCAAGCGTTCGTGGGCCCGAACGCTAGAGTTTAAAAGCGCACGTCGCTATTGGTCTGGAAGGCTCAAGGACCTCCGATCGCATCAACTTTGGCCTGACCACGATCAGAACCTCGTAGTCGCTCTAACTGAAGCCGCCTCGGGAGGCTAGCGTTCTTACCCGAGGGGCTTTTAAGCGCGTCGGACATCCCCTCAGCTTTAGGCGCAATAAGCTACGAAGTATCGTGCGATTGCAGCTTCGTGCGGGAGGAAACACGAGGATTAGAGCGATCGTATGCTAGGTAAAAGAGTGCTAATGCCCACATGCGGACGAACGCTTGTGTCATCAAGCGCGCGGCGGATCGTAGCTAAGGAGAGATAGGCGACCGAAAGCCCGGGAGCATGAGCGGACAAACAGCAGTGCGGTAAAGGGTCCGACCGTTCGGACGGATGGGATCATAGGGAGGATTACCACTCAGATCAGAAATATTGATATCGGGTCCGGTGACTCGCGCGGGCTTCAAATCTCGTGGAATATCAATTATTTCAATAGCGTAAGATGGGTTGACTCCGGTGTAAAGCCGGGGGAACCCATCAAATCATTGCTGCTCGTGATGGGTTTCGCGGTGCTCGACCCCATCCTACACCTCAGAGCGCGGCGCGCCGCGGCATCGCGCCGCGCAGCCGCGGATCGAGGATGTCGCGGATGCCGTCGCCCAACAGATTGAAGGCGAGGACGGTGATCGTGATCGCAAGGCCTGGGAAGAGCACCAGCCACCACGGCGGGACGAGGCCGGCATTCAGGGAATCGGCGAGCATGTTGCCCCAGGTCGGGGTCGGCGGCGGAATGCCAACGCCGAGAAAGCCGAGCGCGGCTTCGATGATGATCGCGACGCCGAGATGCGTCGTCGCGAGGATCAGGTAAGGCGCGACGCATTGCGGCAGGATATGCCGCAACATGATGCGCAGGTGCGAGGCGCCCAGGCCCCGCGCCGCCTCGACAAACGACATTTCCTTCAATGACAACACAACGGCGCGGATAACCCTGCCGCCAAACGGAATGCGCGTAATCGCGATCGCGACAATGACGGTGCCGAACCCGGCGCTCAGGGCCATCGCAATCGCCATTGCCAGTATCAGGTCCGGAAAGGATTGCAGAAATTCGATGATGCGCTGGCTGATAATGTCGAAGCGCCCACCGAAATAGCCGCTCGCCAGCCCCCACAGGGCTCCCAGCGTGGTGCCGAACAGCACCGCGCCTAGAGCGACGGTCAGCGAGGCGCGGCTGCCATAGATTACCCGGCTCAACACGTCGCGGCCGATCTGATCGGTGCCGAAATAATGCCGTTCGTTCGGCGGTTTCGTCATCGCCCGAAAATCGGATTTGAGCGGCTCGAAGGGCGCGAGCATCGGCGCTGCGATCGCCATTACGATGATGGCCGCCGCGATGCAGCCCCAGAACGCCGAAAGCGGGGATCGCCTGATGAATGTCGCGAGCCCTCCCCTCGCCCGCAGCCGCGAACTCTCGGCGGTCGGACCCGGTTGCGGGAGCGGATAGGCTGCTTCGGGCTCGGTGGCAGTCATCGGTAGCGGATCCTCGGGTCGAGCCAGGCGATTGTAAGATCCACCAAAATGTTCAGCAGCACGAACACGACGGCGTACAGGAACACGAGATTTTGCATGACGAAGATGTCGCGTTCCCGGACCGCCGTAAACATCGCATAGCCGAGCCCGGGCGTGCCAAAGGCGCGCTCGACGGGGATCGAGCCGGCAAGGACGAACCCTAAAAGGATACCCGAGAGAGTGATGACCGGCAGAAGCGCATTGGGCAGGGCGTGAAAGCTAATCACGGGGCGTCGGCTCAGTCCCTTGGCGCGGGCGGTGCGCACATAATCCTCCCGGATCACCTCCAAAAGGCTGGAGCGGGCCATGCGCGCGATATAGGCTGCCTGTCCCAGCCCCAGGACGACCGCCGGCCCGATGACGACCTGCAGGTTGCCCCCCGGGTCGGCCCACAGCGAGGGCCCGGTCAACGGCGCTCGATAACCAAACAAAAAGAGCGCAGCCAAGACGATCAGCATCCCCAGCCAGAAGCCTGGAACCGCCAAGAACAGGATGCTGAAGAACCGCGCGACGTTATCCCCGAGGCTGTTGGGACGCAGTGCGCTGACGATCGCCACTGGGATCCCGGCAAGCCAAGAAAGGATGACCGAGAGGAGGGCGATCTCCGCGGTGAGCGGCCCGCGCCTCAGGATCATCTCGCCGACGCTTTCGGCGCGGAAGAACGACCGGCCGAAATTGCCGCGAGCGATGTCACCGACCCAGGACAGATATTGCAGGATCAGCGGGTCGCTCAGCCCGAGCTCCGCCATATAGCGGGCGCGCTCTGCTTCGCTCAGCTTCGTAAAGCCTTCCGGACCGAAGATCGCAACGAGCGGGTCGCCGGGCAGGATCCGCAAGACCGTGAACACGATGATCGAGACGCCGATCACCGTGAACGCGCCGAACACCAACCGCCGGATGATATAGCTATACATGTCGCAAAGAGTTCAGCTGATCCGGCCGCGGCATCCGGCGCTCCCCTGGGAGGGTTCTGGCGCGGGAGACTGCGGCGAGGATGATGAGGAAGTCAAGAAACTCGGTCCCCGTTGCCGAGAGTTACTCTTTGTTTGGGGCTAATCACCCGCTGCGTCTGGAAGACTGGCCGGTTCTCTTAACGTGCCGGCACCGCTACCCGGGCTCGTGAGCAAGACCATTGCGACGCTCAAGGACGGTCCAATAGGGCGTCTCGTATCGTCGGGCAAAACGTGTCGAAAGATATTGCTTATAAGCCGCTAGCCCTCCAATGAGGGTGGACCTCTGGGTCGGAAAGCGCGGGATTGCTACGTAGTCGGCCTCTCGAAGCGCCTGCTCGGGAGGCAGCCACGCAATGTCGCCTGACCACAGATTGCCGCCGCGAGGAGCCGGCGCCCCAAGGACGAATGGAAGAGGGTTCACCTGATCAATGACGACGACGCGAGCGGACGCGGCCCCTTTATCTCGCAGCCAATCCGCCAAAGCCAGAATAGTTTTGATGTATTCCTGTTCCGAAAGCTCGAGACCTGGCCGCCAAGCGCGGATTCGGCTAAAATAATCCGGGAGCGAAGATTCCACAGTAATCTCGCCCAATACGTCGTCATGGTCCAGCGGAACCGATAATTCGCGCAAATTTGTAGTTGGTATGACAAAGGCATTTGAGGTTTGTCTTGCCTTCATATTATACCCGACCAAGGTCAAGCTATTTGACAACAAAGCTGGCAACAATGGCAAAAGAGCACATGTCAGGAGACAAAAAACGAGTGCCGGTGGGCGAGCACCCGACTGCAACCAATCTGTGAGTCTAACGTAAAGCATTAATGTGAATACCACGTACAACGGTATATACATCGCGTATGCGTTTTGGCTTAATAAAAAGAAGCCAGACGCCCAGATAAAGAATCCTATGAGCACGTCAGCGAGCGTCGCACATCGCTGCGTCATCAGAAATACAACAACTATAATTTGGCCCAGGAACCAAATTTGTTGCACAAGATCAAATGCGAAGGTTAGCAATAGATCAAGCGGGTTCGAACGGACGAGCGAAGAAGATATCGCGAGTATGATATCTGCGCGATAGCTGCGGTTGATTGGTGCGATAGCAATGACGATGGCGAGCAACAGCGCTACACACCAGCCAGGCCAGTGTTGACGAACGTGTCGTGAAACCAACAATGCCAGAGAAATCGCGGCCAGAGCGACGCCGAAGTACGTGATTTTCAGATAGAAGAGCGCGACCGTCAGAACGAATCCGGCGGCGATATCAATCCATACCGGGCCTCGCCGTCGCGGTTCGACGAAGAGCAGCAAGCACAGTATACTAACTGCACTCCAGCCAAATCGGTTGTAGCTCATTGCAAAGGTGTAAGTATCCACGTCTCCTGTATTCACCGGCACCAAAACGAGCAAGGTGCACGTCGAGACGAAAAGAAATCCCGGCAAAGCCGGCAATCGATCCTTGACTGCGGCAATCGCGAGACCCGTGAACACGGCGGCCAAGACGCACTCTCCGACTACGAATGCGATTGGTTTTACGCCGACTAAGTAAAATCCGAGGACAGTTATTGAAAAAGGTAGCGTGCCAATCGGATAATGGAAATCGACATGCAGAACTTGCCCCGTGTACAGCCGCCATGCGCCTTCTAAGATGAATAAGAGGTCCCACGTACTGGCTTTCGAGTAGACCACGCCAGGCGAAAGGATCAGCCATAGCGAAGCAAAAAACACTAGGGCCGATCCCCATATTAACCAAACGGGTTTGGCCTCGTCTAATAAACAACTGCGTATAAAGGCAGAGAAAAAACCGTCCGCAGTGAGGCTGCCGCGAATGTCACTGCCGAAAAAACTCTTTAGTGAGGCGCAGCCGGCTTTCTTCCGAGAGTTTACCCTCATTAGCTGCACCCCGATCTCGACGCCTATTAGTAACAGCGCTGAAGTATGCCTCAAAGACAGGATTGTGCGGAAGCAGCAGCGGTGGCTGAAAACGATCAGCTTCACACTCAGCGTGCTTATCGCTGTTGGTCGCGTTCCACCATTCGGGAGATCCCCACTCTTGGGAGCGGTCGATCAGCCGAGACACGCTTACTATGCACCAGCATTTAGCCAAAGAAATCACGAATCGTCGCGACGACGCGATCGACCGCCTCGTCGGCGAGCTGTGGGTAAATCGGCAGGCTCAGGATTTGCGGGGCGGCGCGCTCGGTGACGCCAAGGCCGGATGGACCGCAGGCGAGTCGGCCGCTATAGGCCGGTTGGCGATGAACCGGCACCGGATAGTGGATCCCAGTGCCAATGCCGGCGGCCGCAAGATGGTCCCGCAGAGCGTCTCGTTCGGCGAGCCGGACCACATATTGGTGGAAGACGTGACTTGCCCCAGCGCGCCGCGCCGGTACTGCCAACGGTGGTCCTGCGAAGCCCTCGTCATAACGGTCTGCAATGGCTTGCCGGCGCGCGTTATCTGCCTCAAGGTTCTTGAGCTTGACCTCGAGGATTGCCGCCTGAAGCGGGTCCAGGCGCGAGTTGATGCCGATGCGAGCGCTGACATAGCGGTCGCGCCAGCCATATTCGCGCATCTCGCGCAGCGCCGTCGCGAGCGAGGCGTCGTTGGTGACGACGATTCCGCCATCGCCCAGCGCACCGAGATTTTTTGTCGGGTAGAAACTGAAGCACCCGATGTCGCCGAAGCATCCTGCGGACCGGCCGCGATACAGCGCGCCGTGGCTCTGCGCGCAATCCTCGATGAGCCGCAACCCATGCTTGCGGGCGATCTCAACGAGGGCAGACAAATCCGCCGGCTGGCCGTAGATGTGCACCGGCAGCACAGCGGCGGGCCGACCTGGCAAAGACATCTGCAGTGCGCGGGACAGCTCGTGCGGCGCCATTGTATAGGTTCCCGGTTCCACGTCCACCAGCACCGCGGTCGCGCCCGCCCGTTCGATTGCGGCAACCGTCGCAACCGCCGTATGGGATACCGTGAAGACGACATCGCCCGGGCCGATGCCGCAGGCACGCAGCGCGAGTTCGATCGCGTCCGTTCCATTGGCGCAGCCAACGGCATGCGCAACGCCCAGAAAATCGGCAAAGGCGGCCTCGAACGCTTCGACCTCGCGGCCGAGTATGTAGGACCCCCCTTCGAGGACGCGGGCGATAGCAACATCGATCGCGGCCCGCTGCGCCAGATAGCCCGCGCGGGGATCGGTTTGCGGAATTGCGGCGGGAACCACGTTCGATGCCATTGCGGGTTACAGATAGCCTGGCAGATGTTCGCGGTAATATTCGAGTGAGCGGCGAAGACCCTCGACTAAATCAATCCGCGGGCGCCAGCCAGAGAGTGCGCGAAAACGCCGATCATCGGTCAAGAAATCGCCGATGTCGATGCGTTTGCGCTCGGGCGGAAACTCGCGGATCTCGTATTTCCCACCGCCGTTCGCTGCGACGAGGGCTTCCGCCAATGCGAGCAAGCTCACTGGCTCATCCCCGCCGACATTGAGCGCCTGTCCCTCGGCCTCCGGCGTCAGGGCGGCGTGGAGGAAGGCCTCGGCGGCGTCGTCGACATAAAGCAGATCGCGGCGCTGCTCGCCGCCCCAGACCTCGAAGGGCGCGCCTTCGACCACGCGGCGCAACCAAATGCCGAGAAAGGTCTGCCGTGCATCCCTGATCCGCATCCCCGGCCCATAGACATTGGTCAGCCGTAAGGAGCGGGTCTTGATGCCGTAAACATCGCGGTACAGTAAATGATACGCCTCCCCGGCCATCTTATTAACGCCGTTGACGTCGACCGGTCGCAACGGGTGGCGTTCGTCCACCGGGAGATATTCGGGGCGACCGTAAATCTGCCGCGTTCCGGCGTGCACAATCGCGATCCCGGGATTGACCTTGCGGCACGCTTCAAGCAGCTGCAATTGCGCTGTGCAGTTGATCGCCAAATCCTCCTCGGGCGCCGACATCGAGTCGAGATGGCTCGTTTGCGCCGCCAAATTGAACAGAAAATCCCGACCCGAAAGAAGATGCGGCAACGCATATCCGCCGCGAATGTCGGCGATATTTATGGATACCCGATCTCGAATCTCTGCGATATTCGCCAGGTTACCGCCATATTCGGGGATCAGGCTGTCGACGAGCAGAGCTTCAGCGCCGAGCGCGACGAGGCGCCGCGCAATCGCCGAGCCGATGAAGCCCAGCCCGCCGGTGATAACCGCACGGGCACCGGCATAAGCCGCAAGCCGCGGATCCAGCGTCGACGAAGATTCATCAATGGGCCGCTTCGGTTGCATAGTTTAATCATATCAATGATACACTGGCGCATTCCATCGACGACGAGAGATGCCCGCCTAAACTGTTAGCATGCTCGCGCGCAATCGCACAGGTCGGTCTGACCGAGCGAGTTTTGCGGGCAGGCACGTTCTGCGATGCTTTGCAATTACGGTGAAAATGGCGCAAGGGATTGGATCCTGCGCCGCGCCGCAAGTTTGGTCACGCGGCGGCCTGCGGTTCGGGTCCGGGAGCCATCGCGTCGGCGGCGCGGAAGACGCGTCGCACTGCGCGCAGTTGAATAGGCCAAAAAGTCACTATTTTGCTCACAGCCATCGCGAATGCGACGCCGCTCAAGCCCCACCCTGGCGCAAAGGCAATCCCGAGCGAGACGCACCCGATGGCACTGAGAACGAGGGAAAGCGTCAGCGGTTCGAGCCGCTGCACGCCCGACAGCAACTGCCCCGCCATCATGAGACATACGCCGATCGCAGTATAGAGAAACAGCCACAGGACAAGCGAGAGATCGGGCACTGCTGCAGGACCGGCCCAAACCAGTATCAAAGGTTTCGCCAGAAGTGCCAGCGCAGCGCCGAGAGGCACGCCCAAGGCGATCGAGGCGAATGTGGCATTTTTGTAACAGCTCTTTATCCACTTCCAGTCGTGCCGCGCCTTCGCTTCGCCGAACGCAGAGACAAACGGCGCCGTCCCCATGTATGCCAAATCCAATGGCAGCGCGACGATTTTGTAAGTGACTACGAAGATGACGACCTGCGCCGGGCCGATCATCTGTGTGATAATCATCGCTTGGCTTTGATAAATGCCCAACGCGGCCAGCTGCATGATCATGTATCTGCCGCCCAGCTTTAACAGATGCCGGATGCAGCTCCATCTGACGGCCGAGGGCGCCGGCGCCAGCCACGGATAGCGGCGGACGAAGGCATCGTACACATTCGCAAAAAGTACGAAAACCGGCAGCCCGGAGATCGCAATAACCAGTTCCGGCAACCCGCCGTGAAAGCGCGTTACAATGAAGAGGCCGAGTAGTGATGCGATGCCGCCCGCTATCCCCCAAAGATTGGCCAAATAGCCGTCTTGATGAGCGTTATAGAGCGATCGCACCAAGCTCAGTGGTAAGTTGATTATGAACAGCGCCATTACCAAAGCGCCGGTCCTCGCCAGTTCCTGCGTCGAGGTGGCGTCGGAGACACGGAAAACGGTTCGCCACGGAATTACTGTGAACGCCACCGCAAAAGCCATTCCGACAAGAAGGGCGATGGCGACCAGAGCCCAAAAGGCCGATGCTACATAGTCGCGCGCCTTTTCCCGGTCTTCGTTTCCGGTCGCCTCTGAAAGCACATTGACCAGCGCGTTGCCGGTGAGGCCGAAGTCGGTCAGCGCCACCCACATCAGAAGACTGCTGATGGTCAGCCACACGCCATACCTTTCGGCGCCGAGGTAATTGATCGTCAGCGGCACCGATACGAATCCGGTCAGTACCGTCAAGGCCTTTGCGATGTACGACGCGGAGGCGGTCAGGCCGGCGCGGCGGTACCGCTCGCGCCCGGCGTCAGCATTCGACCGCGTTAACAGTGCCCTGAGGCCTTGCGGCTCCGCACATGTCTTAAGGACCCTCGCAACCTTCTCGGCCAGGACCATCGCAAAAGATCGCAAAGGCATGAATGCTCGGTCCCATACATGGGTACATGGATCTGCCTAGGGCAAGCCCGGCTGGAAGGGCGCTCGGCGCGCAGCCCGAGCTACGTCCTGCTCGGGAATATCGCGAACTGCGTATTATCGACGGCCGCCTGGGGCGGCACGATGCAGGGTTCCGGGACCGGGATGATGAAGCCGCCGCCGCGCTCCCGATAAATCGCCTGCTGCCGCATCACTTCGCCGGCAAAATTCCATACGAGCAGCAAGACGTAGTCCGGCTGGTCCGCCACTAATTGGTCTGGATGCCGGATCGGGATCCGTTGGCCAGGCATGTATTTGCCTTGCTTGTATGGGTTGGCGTCGGCCACGAATTCGAAAAATCCCTCGCCTAGATCGAGATAATTTACCAGCGTTGCACCCTTTGCCGCCGCACCGTAGCAGGCGATACGCTTTCCCTTTGTTTTCGCTGAGACGAGCAGAGCGGCGAGCGACTCGCGCAGCGCCCTCACCCGGTCCGCGAAATTGTCATAGAACGCCGCCTTGTCGACACCTAACTCCGCCTCATCGCCAAACAGAGCATCAAGCGGCTCTGACCGCTCAGGCCTTCGGCTGACAGTTAACCGCAACGAGCCGCCGTGAATGGGCAGCCGCTCCACATCATTCAAATATAGACCATGCCGTTTAAAGAGTGGAGTGAGCCCGTGCAATGTGTGGTAGAAGAGATGTTCATGGTAAATAGTGTCGAATTCGCATCGTTCGATCATATCAACGGCATATGCAAATTCGAAGACTGCCACGCCGGTCGGCTTAAGAAGACGCGCGAACCCAGCCACAAAATCATTAATGTCATCAACGTGCGCCACGACGTTGTTCGCAATAACGACGTCGGCAAGTTTGCCTTCACTTGCCAGTCGCTCGGCGCATTGCGACCCGAAGAAATCGTGTACTGTCGGCACTCCAACGGAATTTGCCCGGGCTACTGGCCCGTCGGCCGGATCGATGCCGAGACAACCAATCCCTCGCTCGACAAAATTACGCAGCAGATACCCGTCATTACTGGCAACCTCGACGACAAAACTGTGCGAACCGAGCGTATATCTGTCCACTAGCGCCGCGACGTGTTCGGCCGAATGCTTCAGCAGCGCCGGCGAGGATGACGAAAAATACGGATAGTTGCGGCGGTAAAGGACATCTGGCGGAACGGTCTCAGTTACTTGCAGCAGCGCGCAGGCCGGGCAAAATGCTACGGCCAGCGGAAATTTTGGCTCCGGACGCCTGAGCTCCGCCTCGCTGAGTAGTGCATTTGCTATGGGTTGCGAGCCGAGATCAAGGATGACGCGCAGGCCGTCGCAACCACAAGATCGGCACTTCGTAATCCGCATGAACGCTCTCTCTATGCTGCTTTTGTAAACAGGGGACTTGAGCCACGACGCACGGTGTGATGCTCCTCATGTCAGCGTTAGACTATCATAAAGCGTAGGATGAGCCGCAAGCGCAAGCACAACGTGAGAACAGTTCTCTCACCGAGGCGATGCCGGCTACCCGCTATAGTCTTATAATGCTCCGGTCTCTCCGTTAAGGATCAGTATATATCCGGCTCACAAGGGTGACGCGTGAGTTAGCACTCGATTTCGCCGCGTTTTGGTCGGATTTCAAATGCAGACATTCGTCTGCAAAACCAATCGTGCAAATACACGCAGCCGAGATTTTCTGGGCGGTGACGGGACGAAATTTGCCGAGACGGGATGGATTGATCTCGACGGGCGGTTCAAATTCGTCGTGCACGCCGGGCGTGGTGACAAACGCGAGGACCTTCGAACCGCCCTTTTCTCGTTCCGAATTGCGAGCAGGAGCTAAAGGGAAGCGAATCGCTTTCGCTCATTGCGCTGGCGTAAAATGCGGGTCTTGGGCAAAGTGGGTGCCAGAGGCCGCGAGCCGGCGGTCTCTCGGCACGTCCCGGGTATGAACTCTCTACCAGCAGGGGCGGCCGGGTCAAAACGTAATGGGGTGCTCGAGCATGAAGTCGTACGTCTGCATATTCTGGGCGGCGCTAGTGGTTCTCTTGCCGCTGGCCGGCTGTTCTCCGGGCAGCGGCCTGCCGGAGCTCGCGGCTAAGCCCGACGTCACGTCCTATCACCTAGGGCCGGGGGACCGGCTCGAAATCAAGGTCCTGGGCGCCGACGAGTTGAACGGCCAGTACATAGTTCAAGACGACGGGACAATTAGGATGCTGATGGTTGGCCAGGTACGGGCGGCCGGCCTCACGCCGGACCAAGTGCAGGCCCAGATCGAGGACCAATTGAGGGCCGGCCGGTATATCACGCAACCGCATGCTAGCGTGGAAGTCGTCATCTATCGGCCATTCTATATTCTTGGTGAGGTCGCAAGGCCGGGAGGTTATCCCTACGTTGGCGGCATGAGGGTGCTGAGCGCCGTCGCCGCTGGAGGCGGCTTTACTTATCGAGCCAATCAAGACTACGTTATTGTTACAAGAAATGGCCAAGACTCAAAAGCCGACGTGTTAACGTCGATTCAACCGGACGATATCATCCGCGTTCCCGAGCGCTACTTCTGAACTGTAGACCGACCAGATTTGCAGTGCTGAGAGGCTGTTCCAAGCAGAAGCAGCAAAGGCAAGGACAGATCGGCATTTCCACCCACCTCCTTTGGCGGAAATCGGCGTCTCGCCGCTAACCATCTTCCGCGTCGACCCCAAGAGGTCGTCTGAGCACCTGCTGCTCCGCGCCGCAACCGACAGGGGGGCGCGAGCGGCGGGCCAACGAGCCTTGCGTCTCGGCAGATTCGCTTACATTTCAGCCTGCCGGACTCGGCGGCGCACCGGAAGCGGCGCGCGGAGCCGCCATGCCCGAGTAGCTCTCGTCTCGTCGAGATACGGGGTGGCCGAGCCTAGCGTCAATGACGGTGGCACGTATCGAGTTGCGCAACTGGCCTCTACCAGTAACTTCCCGCTTGGCGCAGGCGGCGAGGCGCCTCGCTATGTGGGCCCCTGCTAGAGCGGAGTCGCCAGCAGGCTTGGCACAGCAAAAGTATCCAGAAGTATAAGCTTGTCCCGGATCTTGAGATGTTCCCCGGCAAGCTCGAACCGGTCGTGGTAAACACCGGTTGCGAAAAGGCGCGTTTCACCTTCTTGATCCGTCTGGTAGACGGCGAACGGCGCCTCGACAGCGAGACGGTCTTTGAAGATGCGGGGCAAGCCGATCACATGCCGATCCGTATGGATGTTGTATTTGTTGGCTTCGCGCAGGGCCCGTACGCGATCCTCGAGCATTGCACGGCTGTCGCAAAAGACTAAGGCCGCCGGCAAGCCGCGGTCAAAATTCTCACGCGGAACGATCTGGTAGCGGCACTCTTCGGCAAACAGGCAAAGCCATTCGTCGAATTTTGCGCAATCGATCAAAGCACCGTATTCGGCGAGCAGCGTGTAAACGGCGGCGGCATCCGAGTTCATCGCACCGCGCCTTTGGGCTCGATCCCCAACAGCTCGGCGTAATAGGACCAGAAGCCACGCAACGGCACGTCGGTCACCCGGTAGTCGCGATCCGATATTACGCCGGCACCGCCGAGCTCTATGACCGTAGTGCCGTCGACCTCCGGCCTGGAGGCGCGGTGGGCGATTTCGATCGCTTCGCCATCCTCCATCGAGACGAGACCGGCCGGCCCCACCAAATTTGCTTGGCGCAGTCGGTGCAAGGTCATCTCCGGCGGATCGTCTTGGTAGCCGAGCATCGTTTGGAAAATCTCGACCTCGTCCACCCCGCGAGGCCGGATCTGGCGCACTGCCAAGCTGTTGCTGATCTGCACGAAGACGGCGGACGGGAAAACCGAAGTGACCACTAAATTCAGCTTGTCGTCGCGCTCTTGATGAAAGGCCACCAGCGCCGGCTCCTTGAGGGACAGGAAGTCGTTGCGAACCCGAGCGCCAGAGTAGGTTTGGCGCGCGAACTCGTCCGTATCGCTATCGGCTTCCGCCCAGGTGATATTGTGACGATGGCGAGCATCCATTTTAACGCCGCCTACCTGCGTCGAGCGGTCGAGGCCGAAGGTGACCAGAAACTCATGCAGCAGACTGGCATGGTAATTGTCGCGGGTATTCTCGGCGTAGAGTTTCCAGTTGCCACGGACCCGCTGGCGATTGTAGCCGAGAACGCGGACGGGCCGGTCGAACAGCCGGCGTAGCTGAAGGAGAATCGCCGCGCCTAAGTAGTGCTCGAGCGGCTCGGCATCCTCCGCGAGAGTGCCAAACAGCGCTCCGTTAATGCTGCCGACCCGCAGCGGCCGCAGACCGTGGCTGCTCATATCAAAGCTCGCGTCGAGCCCTCCCTTGCCGCGGATGCCCCGGCGAAAGGGAATTGCCATCAGACCACCATCGAGTCCGTAACACCATTGATGGTAGATGCAGATATGTTGCTCGGCGTTACCGGCGAGCTCCCGCCGGACCAGCGCACCGCGATGCGCGCAGCGGTTCACAAAGGCCCTGACCGCGCCGGACTTGTCACGATTGAAGATGACCGGCGTCTCGCCGAGCCAGGTCGCCCGAAAATCTCCCGGTTCGGGGATTTCGGCGTCGAGGCCGAGGAAACTCCAGACCGGCCCGTGAAAGATCCGCTCCTGCTCGCGCGTATAGATTTCGGTGTCGTGATAGAGCCGGTAAGGTACCCGACTATAGTCGAGCGTCGGCCAGGCCGCGGCGGTTATCATCGCACTTTTCGTCCGAACATTAAGCCGTGCTCAGCAAACGGATTTGCACCACGCTCAGCGCGTGCGGTTGTACTGATAGTCCTCACGTTCGCCAGCTCCAGCACGCAGCTCGGGACGCAGGGGTGGGCGGGCGCTATTCAACTTAGCATGAGCATCCAAAGCCGCTTGATCGGACCACCGCTCGAGCAACGCCAACCTGTCGGGGTTCAACACGCTCTGAAACACTTCGAATTGCTCGCAACCCGGCTCCTTCATGCATTCCTCGCAGCGAGCCCTATACGCCCGAGCGAGCTCGGAGCCCTTTCCCGGTGCAGCGGCGATCGTAACAACGAGTCGAACTGCCATATCGCTTCTCCGTGCGCGTCCGCCGGCAATGGAGGGCCCAGCAGTACGATCTGACGCGCGGCGCGTCAAGGATCGCCCTCAAGGCTCGGGCACCGCCATGTGCCTTGTATTCATTACGCCGTTCGGGTTTAATTCTGTCAGACACCCGTGCGGCGTGTTGCCAGGCTTGTAAAGATCAGCAGCCAAGTCATAAGGACGAAAATTATGGCGTCAGCTGGACCGGTTACGGCAACATCTGATCTTTCGTACAAGAGAGAAAGATTGCTTGCCATAATCCGGAACCAATCGTTATTGCAGGATCGAGAATTTCTCCTCACCTCCGGCCGATCGAGCCGCTTCTTCTTCGATCTAAAAAAAACGGTGCTCGATCCCGAGGGAGCCGCGCTGCTCGCGGATTTATTATTCGATCGGATAAAGAACGAGGATGTCAATTATATCGGGGGAATGGAAGCCGGCGCGATCCCGATTGTCGCTATAGTCAGCATGAGGAGCTGGCCGGAAAAGCCTCTGAGGGGCTTTTTTGTCCGGAAGGCGGCCAAGGGTCACGGCACTGACCAGCGCATCGACGGATTCATCGAACGGAGGTCGAATGTCATTCTCTTCGAGGATGTCACCACGACCGGCGGTTCGGCAATGCAGATGGTTGACCAGGCTCGACAATTCGATTGCACCATATTGAAGGTGATAAGCATCGTTGATCGACTGGAAGGCGCAGCCGAGAATTTTCTAACAGCAGGGATCCCATTCGAGACCCTGTTTACTTGGCGTGATTTCAGTTGAGCAAATCGGTCATCGACCTGGCGGCTGCGCATCTCAAGCGTCAATTCACTCACCAGACGCAGCGCGGGCGGTTTGGGAGTTTGGACGGGCTACTGGAGCTGGCGATATCGGCCAGAGGGTGTGTGGCTTCGTCAACCTCCGCGAGTCGCGTGACCGTCGCTTTCGTGCTCGAAAGGGTTCTCGGGCAATGTGCGGAAGACCTCGACGGCCGTCCGGTGCAGATCTCCGAAGTCGCGGAATTAGCCGATCGCTTTCATCAGCCCGTTTCGCGTGCGATTGATTACTTGACCGGGACCGGCGACGACCCGATAGAAATTGCCGTCGCTCTGATAAGGGCCCGGCCTGTGAGACACCGGTAGCTCATCACTTAAAGGTTTCTTGCAGCAGGAGGGCGAGGCGCAATCCTGCCTTTGCCAGCTGCTCCCTGACCGTCGCGATCGCGCGATCACGATAGCCGCTATCGAGACGATACACGGGCACGGGGCCGCACGGGAGCTTTTCGCCTTTTGACGCGGAAAAGCGGTATTTGCTCCCGGCGGTCTCGGCCGGAAAATTGTAAACGACGGTTCTCGCCAGATTATGGGACTCCAGCGCCCACTCTTCGGCCGTACTGTCGGACCACTTCTGGATCTCGGCGGCGGTAATCCCGGCGACGATATGATCAGCTGCCTTGGCCGCGTCCTTCCCGGTGGCCTCTGAGACCAAAATGTCCTCCCAATAATTGCTGAGGCTAACCGGGCTTTTGGCTCCGGGAGGAAGCACCGCGGTGCATCGGCCGCTCTGATCGCTGCGCTCGATCGCGTAAAGGGGATCGTTGACGTCGCCGACAAGATTGAGGAGAAACTGGAGAGCCATCAGCCGTTCGCTCACCGACGTTTCTGGCTCGCGCAACTCCTTCGTGAACTGCTCGATTTTATCGATGACACAGTTGTCTTGCGGCGCATGGCTTGCGGGCACCATCGGCGGTAAAGCGGTCCTCCCGAAGCACGCCTTCCTCAGATCCTCATTGCCGGGATCCAATTTCACATAGTGCCACTTTGCCGTTGCTGCTCGCCCCTCCGGGCTCTTTTCGCGCAGCGCATCGGCCCAGGTCGCTTCACTGGCAATGTCAGTTTTCGTCCACTCGTTGGATTTGTCGGTCGCGAGGATATCGGCAACTTTTTTCGCCGCCGCCGGATCCCGCGCTTGCAGCAATCGGTTCGCGACAAGCGCGACTATTCGATGTCCCTCGCCACCCCAGGCCCAGCCCTCCGCTGGCCGAAGAGCTACCGTCGCCACTGCAGCCAGGCACAAGATGGGCCAACAGCGCCAAAATGGCTCCATCGCAAAACTCCGCCTACCGCTGCCCATTTGACGATCAGAAGACTATGCTACCACCATTGGTGATGAGCGCCTCCAGCGGCTGGATCATATTGACCCCAAGCACGCCCCCGCTTACGTAACTTTGCGCTATGGCCTTGCTTCCGATCATCACCGCTCCAGACCCGCGTCTCAAAATCAAGGCGCGCGCTGTGCCGGTAGTCGATGCCAAAGTTCGGCGGCTGATGGATGATATGCTCGAGACGATGTACAGTGCGATCGGGATCGGGCTGGCTGCCCCCCAGGTCGGAGAATCGGCTCGCGTGATCGTAGCCGATGTGGCTCGTGAAGGCGAGAAGCCACGACCGCTGACGCTCGCCAACCCGGAGATCCTCTGGCGCTCGCCAGAGCTGACGACCTGCAACGAAGGGTGCCTGTCATTGCCCGAGCAATACGCGGAGGTCACAAGGCCGGCAGAAATCCGGCTACGCTATCTCGATTATCAGAACGAAATCCGCGAGATGGAGGCGTCAGGCCTTCTCGCCACCTGCTTGCAACACGAAATCGAGCACCTCGACGGGATCCTGTTTGTCGATCATCTCTCCTCACTCAAGCGCGGGATGATCCTGCGCAAGCTCGCCAAAGCGAAACGCAGCCGAGCACCGGCGGTCGCCTAACTCCGACGTAACCCGGGGCGGGAGCGAGCGATGACAACCACCGCTCCGAGTAAGGCCCTCGATCTTGTGTTCATGGGCACCCCGGTCTTTGCGTCTTCGATCCTCGAAGCGTTGATCGATGCCGGGCACCGCGTCAGGACCGTTTACACGCAACCGCCCCGGCCGGCCGGTCGCGGTCACCGATCGCAGCCTTCGCCGGTTCAGTTGCTGGCGGCGATGAAGGGACTTCTCGTCCGTTCTCCGGTAACGCTGCGCCTGGAAGAGGAACAGACGGCATTCGCCGCGCTCGGCGCCGATGTCGCAGTCGTCGCCGCCTACGGCCTGATTTTGCCGTCGGCAATCCTGGAGGCGCCACGTTACGGTTGCCTAAACGCACATGCTTCCCTATTGCCGCGATGGCGCGGTGCTGCGCCGATCCAACGGGCGCTTCTTGCCGGCGATCGGTTGACCGGAATTACCATCATGCAAATGGACGAAGGGCTCGACACCGGCCCGATCCTATTGCAGGAAGTGGTGCCGATCGGTCGCGACGAGACAGGCGCACAGCTTTCGGACAGATTGGCGGTGCTCGGCGGCCGCCTGATACTGGCTGCACTCGACGGTATTACCCGAGGACGCATTACCCCCAGATCGCAGCCGGAGGAAGGCGTCACCTATGGGCCAAAGATCAGCCGAGACGAGGCGCGATTGGACTGGCGTCAGCTAGCGAGCGATCTGGAACGGCGCGTTCGGGCGTTCGATCGTTGGCCAGGCGCGTTCTTTGAGCTCGGCGAGGAACGAATCCGCGTGCACGCGGCGATCGATTTGCCGGGACCAGCCGGGGCCGTGCCGGGCACCGTGCTCGACGAGCGCCTGTTGATTGCCTGCGGCGAGGGTGCGTTGCGCCTGCTGCGGCTGCAGCGTCCGGGACGGACCCCGCTCGACGCCCCCGAATTTCTGCGCGGCTTTCGGCTAACGCCGGGCACCGTGCTGCCATGCCCCGCTACAAGCTGACGATCGAGTACGACGGCACCGGGCTGGTCGGCTGGCAACGGCAGGCGAACGCGCTCTCGGTGCAGGAGGCCCTCGAAACCGCGATCTCCAGGTTTTGTGGAGAACGAACTACGGTCCACGGCGCGGGGCGGACCGATGCGGGCGTACATGCCTTGAGCCAGACAGCGCACGTCGACCTGATACGGCTCGCTGATCCGGCGGTGCTCCGCGGCGCGATCAACCATCATCTACGGCCCGCCGCGATCAGCGTCCTCTGCGCCGAACCGGCGCCCGACGATTTCGATGCTCGACTCTCTGCCACCGCACGCGTTTATCTCTACCGCATTCTCAACCGCCACGCGCCGCCGGCGCTGGAGCGCGGACGGTTATGGCAAGTCGCCCCGCCGCTCGATGTCGATGCGATGCGTGAAGGCGCCCAGCATATGATCGGCCATCACGACTTCACGACCTTCCGCGACTCGCTCTGCCAGGCGAAATCGCCCGTCAAGACCCTGGCGCGGCTTGATATCCGCCGAGTTGGCGAGGAAATTCATATCGAAACCCGGGCTCGCTCGTTTTTACACCATCAGGTCCGCAACATGGTCGGGACCCTCAAACTGGTCGGGCTCGGGCGGTGGCGTCCCAACGATGTCGCCCGTGCGCTCGCCGCACGCGACCGCCGTGCCGGCGGCCCAACCGCGCCCCCGGAAGGGCTTTATTTGGTCGAAGTGCAATATCCTGCGCGATTCGGCGTTCGTGAATGAGATATGCGGGAGTCTGCGAGGCGGCGGCGGTCAGGCTCCCGAAATAAGCTCTGGGACCGATAGTAAATCGGTCGGGCTATAGGGAGAAAAACGGGCCTCTCTCGACAGCGATATCCCGGCCCGCTACGAAATGGCGAACTCGTTCGTCGAACACAGGAGAGGGTGAGGCGAGTGATGCGCGATGATACGATTGCGATGCCGTTGCTGGATGAACGGCCGCGACCGGACCCTACGGAACCGCAGTTTGACTGGCGATTTGCGTCGCAGACTAGCGAGCCGATCCCCGCGGCCGAGCGCGACCAGCGCAACCCAGCAGCGGCGCGAAGCTCACTGCCCATCGGCAGCTTGCTCTACCTCGCGCTGGTCGGGCTGGTCGCCGTCGCGACTATCGGCGTGTTTTATGGAGCGGGTTTTCGGCTGCTCGCGCCGCCGAAGCAAATGGCAGCCGCTTCGGGACCCCACCCCCTTGTCTCGCATGGCGATATTCTGCAAGTCCGCCGCGAAGTTTCGCCGGCTGCGCCGCAGTCGGCGGTGCCCGGTTCCGGTGGAGTTCTCTCCGCTCCGGCCGCCTCCGAGGCGCCACAGGCGGCAACGGCCGGACCGCGACAGCCCGAGGCGCCCGCGACTGTCGTCGATCAGCCGCCATCTCAGACCGCCGCGCCGCCCGCGGCCCAGGCAAGCTCCACCGCTTCCTCTGCCTCCCCGACATCGCTGACGAGCCTGCCTCAAACGTCGAAGAGAGATGCTGCGCTTTCTGGTGGCGGAAAGCGCCGTTTGTCGCATTCCGGACGGGCTCATCATATGCGAGCGGCAGCACGGCATCCGTATCGGCAATCCATCCATGGCGGCGGGGCGCTCACGCCGCCGGCGGGACAGATCCGCTCTTTCGACGAGCTCGTCACGCAATTGACCGGCCAGCCGCGGTACGGCGTTCCCTCCCTGACGCCGCCGCGGCCACAACAGCCGGATCCGTTCGCAACGCCGCGCGTAAGTCAATAAAGGCTGCCGGCGACGTGGTCGACGAGAACGCCGAGGACGAGGTCGACGAAGACGACCAGCGCTGCGGCGGCGGCCGTCGTTTCGAGTGACACCCGGGCGATGAACCATTCGTAAATCAGCACCGCGATTGCTGCCGCGAGTTCGATTGCCTGCGCCGGCTGGTTGCCGACCATCCCGCTCTGGGCCTGCAGTCCGACGAGCACGAAGAGCGCGCTTTGCGGAAGCTGCGACCAATTGTAGGGGACCATGAAATCGAAAAAGCGGTGCGCGCGATCGATCCAGCGCGTCACGGTCAGCATCGCAAGCGGAAACGCCACCCAGGAGGTAACGTAACCGATCGTCTCGACAGCGACGATATACCAGCCTCCCGAGCGCTCCCATTGGGTGACGGTGACCCGCATCATCAGCAGGATCAGAAAGAACGGGTAGGCGATGGCCGCGGCGCGGAACGAGCGCCAGAAACCGTCGAGCGAGCGGTCAAAGCAAGCAAGGCCGCCGCGATCGCCCTTAGCGAGCCGCAACGCGCCGGCGAGCGCCAGCCGCACCTCCAGCCATGCCGTTATCGGCATCGGACGCTCGTCGCCGCCTTAGGAGCCGCCGAAATAAAGGGCGAGGAAGCGTCGATATATTGCGCTCAAATCGGCGAGATCGGCGAGTTCGACCCGCTCGTCGACCTTATGCATCGTCGCCCCGACAAGACCGAACTCGACGACCGAACAATGCGCCTGGATAAACCGCGCGTCCGACGTGCCCCCGGTGGTGCTGAGTTCGGGTTCTCTCCCGGTTACCGCTCTGATGGCCTTCGTGAGGCAGTCGCTGAGCGGACCGGGTGATACAAGAAACGACTCGCCGCCGACCGTGACGTCGAGTGAGTAGCGGCCGCCGATGGCGTCGAGCCGCTGCGCAAGCCATTCTTTGAGGCTCCGGTTGGTCCAGCGATCGTTGAAACGGATGTTGAACACGGCGCGCGCAGTCGCGGGGATCACGTTCGAGGCCGGGTTGCCGATGTCGATCGTCGAGACCTGCAAGGTCGAGGGCGGGAAATGCTCTGAGCCGCGGTCGAGCTCGGCGGTCGTCAGCGCCTGCAGCATCGCAACAAGGCGATGCGCGGCGTTGTCGGCAAGATGCGGGTAAGCCGTGTGGCCCTGCGTGCCGAAGACAGTGAGCCGGCCGGTCATGCTGCCGCGCCGGCCGATCTTGATCATGTCGCCGAGCAAATGCCCGCTTGTCGGCTCACCCACGAGACACGCATCGAGGCGCTCGCCGCGCGCTTCGAGCCATTCGAGCACCTTGCGGGTGCCGTTCACCGCCTCGCCTTCCTCGTCCCCGGTAATCAACAGGCTGATCGAACCCTCGAAATCCTGTCCACGGTCCACGCGAAAGGCCTGTGCCGCCGCGATGAACGCGGCGATCGCGCCCTTCATGTCGACGGCGCCGCGGCCGCACAGCTCCCCATCCCGCAGCGTCGCCGCGAACGGATCGAACGACCACGCCTCGGCGGCGCCGGCCGGTACGACATCAGTATGACCGGCAAAGCAGAGATTGGGCCGGCCCGTCCCATAACGGGCGTAGAGGTTGTGAACCCGGTCGCTGCCCTCGCCGAACGCCAATCGGTGGCACGTGAAGCCGAGCTCCTTCAATGCCGCGCCGACGATGTCGAGCGCGCCCTCGTCCTTCGGGGTAACGCTCGGCCGCCGGATCAGCGCCGCAGCCAGCTCCGCCGTATCGATCGCCGCGACACTCATTCCCGCAGCAACTCGTTGATCGAGGTCCGGGCGCGCGTGCCCTCGTCGACCTTTTTGACGATGACCGCGCAATAAAGGCTCGGGCTCGGGCGGCCGTCGGGCAAGTTCTTGCCCGGGAGCGAGCCCGGCACGAGGACCGAATAGGCCGGGACGCGGCCCATCAGGATCTCGCCGGTCTCGCGGTCGACGATCTTGGTTGTCGCACCGATGAAGGTCCCCATCGCGAGCACCGCGCCGGTCTCGACAATGACGCCCTCGACGACCTCGCTGCGCGCACCGATGAAGCAATTGTCCTCGATGATTACGGGCTCGGCTTGCAGCGGCTCGAGCACGCCGCCAATCCCGACCCCGCCCGAGAGATGGCAGTTTTTTCCGATCTGCGCGCAGGAGCCGACCGTCGCCCAGGTGTCGACCATCGTGCCGGCATCGACATAGGCGCCGACATTCACAAAGCTCGGCATCAGCACGACATTCGGCGCGATGTAGGCCGAATGCCGCACGATCGCGCCCGGCACCGCACGGAACCCGGCGTCGCGGAAGCGGTTCGCCGACCAGCCGGCGAATTTTGAGGGCACCTTGTCCCACCACTTGGCCGCGCCGCGCTCGGAGTCGACAGGCCCGCCCGGGATCTCGACCATGTCGTTCAGCCGAAACGACAGCAGCACCGCCTTCTTCAGCCACTGATGGACCTGCCATCCCTCGGCCTTCTTCTCCGCGACCCGCAGCCGGCCGGCATCGAGCGCTTCCAGCGCCTCCTCGACCGCCTCGCGCTCAGCGCCGCGGGTCCGCGGCCCAAGGCTCTCGCGGGCTTCCCAGGCGGCATCGATCGTGGCGGCAAGATCGGCGTCGGTCATCATGTCCTCAGCGCGGCTCGAGGTGGACCAAGGCATCCGCAACATGATGGAGCCGCCCCGGAAGTGTCAACCAACCCGGCCGCGCCCCCAGTGGCCAATTCCCGGTAATTCCCGTTGAACCGGGAAAATTTCGATCTTCGCCGAAAAGTGCAGTCCGCACCCAAAAACCATGCGCAAAATCAAAGCACTGCGGGCGAATTCCCGTAGCCACCCTAAACGGGAATTCAGAACGCCTAACCGGGAATTAAATTCGCCGAGCCGGGAAAACCACAAGCGAATGAGGAATAGCCACATCGTCCAAATCCGAAAAATATCGACGCGACGATGGATTTGATCTTACAGCGGAACTTGGTCCTTTATGGGGCGGACCGATCGCCACGTTTTCAGCCGCGGCCGTTTCGATGCGATCTGCTGGTGTCGTCGTGTCCCGGCGTGTTTGGCGGCAAGGAGCAGCGGGCCCATATTTGCCATCGAGCCGGAGGCCTCGGCGGTGATTTTCCCGGGATAAACGAATGCCGTTGATGCTATCGAAAACCTATGAAGCCCTGCTCGCCGCCGGCGCACCCGAAGACAAGGCTCGCGGAGCTGCCGAGGAAATCGCCGCCTATGAAAGCCGGTTCACGGATATCGAAAGGCGCTTTGGCAAGATCGAGGCAGATCTATTGCTGCTCAAATGGATGGTCGCGATCGTTATCGCGATCACCGGTCCCGCCCTCTGGCTTTTGCTGCGGGTCGCTGCGAAAGTCGGGGCACTGGGATGAGCGCGTCCGCCAACGGCGAATCTTGGCTGGTCTCGAAAGGAACGCGTCTTTGCCGCATTTGCGCGCCAGTCCTGTTGACAGTGTTAATTGCTCTTTCACCTGTCCGAAAGCGCTTCTAGAAACTCTGCTGCTGAGAGCGCGGGATTTGGGCCAACAAATTTCCCATGAAGTACGATTACCCCTCTATCTGCGCTTGTTGAGACATTGACGAACCTTCGACAGGTCCATTCCATAATTGCTTTAACACAGCCGCGATCTCACACCAGTACGACGCGCCAACATTTGACACAGCTCCGCCGATCACTGGCAGATGTGTTGCCCATCAGCGATCCAGCAGGCACGGAGAAATTCGCGACGCTCGAATTGCACAAAGTCAGTGAAACGGTCTTGAGCGGCGATATATTGCGCGGCATCGAGTTTGGTAGGGCCCTGCTTTCAGAAATCCGTCACCTCGGAGCTGGGCACCATGAATGACAAACCGCGGCGACGTGCGGCCAATGACGACGAAGGGGAGAAGCTCAGTCAACCAAGCCAGCCGGTGGCGACGCCTGCGAGCAGGATGGCGCCGATGGAGGCGCGGTAGACGGCGGAGGGCCGGCCCGCGAAGCGCTCGGCGATGCGCAAGAGGCCCCAGATCGCGCCAAAGGACGAGAGGCTCGCTTCAACGAGCCTCACGAGCAGCATTGACTAGCCATGCGCATCGAGGACGCGTGGCCCAGCTCCGCCAATTCCTTGAGACCCGCGAGTGCGATCGCCGGCAATCGGCGCAGGCTCAGACAGGTTCTCTGGTTAATGATCTGGCCGCCATAGTGGCGAGGTTTAAGCCGCGCGGACAGTGAGCTTGAGGCCGAGCGCCTTTACAACGCGCGCCAGCGTGTCCAGTGTCGGATTTCCTTCCGGCCGGAATGCCTTATACATCGCCTCCCGGCTGATGCCCGCCTCACGTGCGATCTCGGTCATACCGCGAGCCCGCGCTACATCTCCCAGGGTCGCCGCGATCAGTGCCGGGTCGCCGTCCTCGAAGGCGGCCTCAAGGTATTCCCTCACGTCCTCCGCAGTCGTCAGATGCTCGGCGGGGTCCCAGGGAAGTGTTTCAAGCGCCATCTCTATCTTCCTTCGCCAGCTCTTTGGCGCGCCCGATATTCACCGATGCTCCGTGGCAAGGCGCAGGCCGAGACCGACGAGCACCAGGCCCGTTAAATCCAGGCCCGTTAACTCTTCGACGGCGCGGCGAATGGCGCCCTGCCGGCGGAAATCTCCGATCTTGGCGACGACCGCAGCGTAGAGAGTAAGCCAAGCGAGGGCCATCAAGGCGAAGATGCAGCCGCGGAGACGCCAGACGGCCTATCCTCTGGGTGCTGTAGCTGCGCGACGTTTTTAATTTCCCACTGTGATCTTCCTCACATTTGGCTCTGTGCAACCGTCTTTATGCTTAACGAAGACAGATTTGGTGCGGGGAGGGACCGATGGGAAAGGTAATAAGATATATGGCCGTCGCCGTAGCGGGCGTGGCGATTCTAGGCGCGGGATCCTATTGGTCTTATCGGAAATACTCTGACTCTCTCAATACACAACTCAGGTGGAGCAACCCGGAGGAAGTCAAGCCGCAGGCCAAAGAAGCATTCACGAAACTGCTGGGCGAAGATCTATCGATACAGCGTTGGAAGAAGCCGACTATCAGCGTATATTCCGCCCCGTATCACGCGCCCCCAGCGGTACACTTTACGTTGAAAGATCTCTCGAACAACGGCCAGGCTCACGCAATTGACTTTACGTTGAGGAGGCCCATGCCATCGGCTGCCGCATGGCAGAAGCTGACGAGCCTGCTGGGTGACGACAGCAATGCGGGCGCTAGGGTAGATCCTTATCGCGTCGACCGGATCCTCATAGCCACGGTTGCGAAAGGGCTGGACACGCTTCCCGGTGACCGGCTTCTGTGGACCCGCGTTTTCGTCGAGCCAATAAACTTCGAATTCGCCGGCTACACTATCGCAGAGACGGATAACAAATCCATCAAACTTGCGAGTATCGAGAATTCCACAAACGCGAAGCTCTCGATTAAAGACGGCGCCGAGACAGACGTCCCGGGACTCGGCAAGCCCGAGTTCGGCCAAGAGTTGGAGAAGATGCAAAAGGCCACCGCCGAGGTCAACGAACAGTACGAAAACCTCGGCATTGATATCAAACCGGAGTCTCTGCGCATTATCCGCGAGAGCGCGACGAACGGCGACGTTGCGGGCAACACCAGAATTCGGCTGACTATTTTGACGGACCCCTCGATTGTCTGGTGCAAAATCGACGAGAACAAACAGAAGCGGTGCGAACCACCAACACAGACAACAGCAAAGGACGGCAGCCACCCCGACGAGAAGCTCGTCCTTGTCGTGTCGAGCGTGCATCTCGCCGATGGCGAGAAAGATCCGAGGATAGACGCACTTCCGCAGAGCCCGCTGCCGCACTGTTCGCTCAAGGCGAATGTGCGGATGCTTTACGAAATGCGAAACATCACGAGGGGCCGCGCGAATTTGTTGGAGGGTTCACAGCAGGTGGAGCTGAGCCAGGACGTCGACATTCCGGACGCGGCCGATATCGTGCCCGCCGATGATATTGCCCCCGCCGTCTGGTCGATCAAAGTAACCGACGCCAACCCCGACGCGAAACCCCAGCCATCGGTTACCGAGGACATGCCCGACCTCTTCGCCCAGATCGAGCACGGCAGCCCCCGAAAACTTGTCTTCACCGATTATCTGTCGGCAAGCGAGCTTGCCCACTGGCTGAAGACGCAATTTGCTGCCAACTCCCGCCGGGAACCGAAACTGAAAAAAATGACCTTTCGTGTCGGTTCGAACAACTCGAATAAGACACTGCCGCCGCTCGATTCGAAGAAGACGCTGACACCGTTCAAACATGTCACGAACGACTGCGAAGCCCCACCGCCGAGGATTGCGAGCAACTGAAGTGGCAGTGCCATGACGAGGTCGACTGCTTGCCGCGATTGTCGCAAGTTAACTTTCTAGCCGACGCAGGACAGAACCGGATCAATCGCTCGCGCTGCGATCAGCTGTGAGCGAACCCAGGTCTGGGTCTGCACATTTATGTTAAGAATGCTTACCATATAAACTATCGATTTGATAAATAGCGGCGCAGTCTATTTTATGCGCTTAGCAAACAACGGATCCGGAGATCGCGAGCCATGAAGCAGGAAACAGCGCCCCGCCTCAGCCATGTCGGGCTTTACGTCCATGACGTGCCGAAGATGATCGACTTCTACACCAATGTGCTGGGCTTCGTCGTCAGCGACGGCGCCGAGGACGGCCGCATCACCTTTCTCTCGCGCAACCCCAGCGACCATCACCAGGTGGTTCTCGTGCGCGGCCGCACTACCGGAGCCGAGGTGCCGATGGTGCAGCAGGTGTCGTTCAACGTCGGCACCCTCGCTCAAGTGCAGAAGGCCTTCCGCAAGGTGCGCGAGGCGGGCTGCGAGGGGATCCGCCCGATCTGCCACGGCAATGCCTGGTCGGTCTATTTCCAGGATCCCGAAGGCAACCAGATCGAGATGTTCTGCGATACGCCGTGGTACGTGCCGCAGCCTTTGGGCTTCAAGATCGACCTCGACAAATCCGCGGACGAGCTCTACCGCGAGACCGAGGCCTATTGCCGGGACCGCGGGGGCTTTAAGCCGATGGAGGAATGGCGGGCCGAGATCAGCGAGAAAATCGCCGCAACGCTCGAGCGTGAAGGCGAGTAGTCCAAGTTTTAGCTGTCATTGTGAGGAGCGGAGCGACGAAGCAATCTGGCTGGGCTGAGCGCAGCGGGTGCGAGATTGCTTCGCTGCGCTCGCAATGACGGCTCCTCTTGCTAAACACTGTTGGGAGAACCGCAATGACCGAACTCAAAGGTTATCACGCCCACGTCTATTACGACCCCGCGACCCGGCCGAAGGCCGAACGATTGCGCGAAACCATCCTCGGCCGCTTCACCGTGGAACCCGGTGCGTTCAGCGACGAGCCGCGCGGCCCGCATCCGATTTCGCAGTTCAGCGTGATCTTCGAGACCGGGGAGTTTCAGAAAATCGTACCCTGGCTGATGCTGAACCGCGAAGGCCTCGATGTCCTCGTGCACCCGCTGACCGAAAGCAATTACGACGACCACAGCAAGAACGCGATGTGGTTGGGGACGCCCGTGCCGTTGCGGATTGAGATTCTGCGGCGGCCTTACAGCCCCGAACTGCTGCCGAAAGGCTCGGCGCATACGGCTTAGATAAGCCAGCCGGTCGCGACGCCGGCAAGCAGGACCGCGCCGATGAAGGCGCGGTAGACGACGAAGGGCCAGGCCGCAAAGCGCTCGAGGATGCGCAACAGGCCCCAGATTGCGACAAAGGCCGAGAGGCTCGCGACGACGAGCCCGACGAGCAATACCGACCAGCCATGCGCATCGAGGCCGGCGTGCCGCAATTCCGCGAGTTCCTTGAGGCCGGCCAGCGCGATCGCCGGCAGTCCGAGCAGGAACGAGAAACGCGCCGCCTCCTCGCGCTTGAAGCCGAGGAAGAGCGCCGCCGTCAATGTCGAGCCGGAGCGTGAGACGCCAGGAATCAGTGCCCCCACCTGCGCCATGCCGACGATAAGGCAGTCGAGGAGCCCGACGCGCTCGAACGGGCGCTGATGGCGCGCCTCGATTTCCGCGATCGCAAGCAGCCCCGAAATCACCAGGCAAGCCAGCCCCACGACGACGAGGCCCCTGAGCGGCGAGCCACAGGTGTTGAGCGTCTTGGCGAGCGCGAGGCCGGCGATCCCGATCGGTATCGTCCCGATCACGATGCCGACGGCGAGCACAAAGGACCGGTCGTAATAGTCGCGGCGCACGATCGCCGACAACGACCCGAAAACGAGGTCCCGGACATCTCGCCAGAAATAGCTGACGACTGCGGCGAGCGCGGCGAGCTGCATCGCCGCCGAAAAGGCGGAGCCCGGGTCTGGCCAGCCAAAGAGCGCGGGGACGATGCGCATATGCGCCGTCGAAGAAATCGGCATCAGCTCGGTAATGCCCTGCACGACGCCCAGCACCGCCACCTTCGCATAGCCGAGCGCGACAAACCCGGTGTCGATGCCATTGGTACAACCGTTATCCATTGGAATTCTTCGCCCCTCATCGCGCGCGGTTGGCGCCGTCTAGGAGCCGTCATAAGACGACGGCGGGCCAATGCCGACATCAAAAATGTTGTCACACCGGCGAAGGCCGGTGCCCATGGCAGACATGGATCCCGGCCTTCGCCGGGAAGGCGAGGAAACGACACGTCCGCATCGAATCGCGCCGGCGCCCGTTGCGCTGTAGGCCCGTGATCGATAGCGTGCCAACGATCTCAGCGGGGGGACTGCCGTGAAGAGTATCGCCGGTTTTTTGCCTATTGTCGGTTTTGCGCTAGTCGCCGCAGGCTGCGCCACTCAACAGCAGCTGGTCGGGCAGAAGGAGGATCTGCTTGCCGCGGCTGGATTCCAGGTCAGGATCTCCGACACGCCGCAGCGACTGGCGGCGATGAAGAGCCTGCCGCCCAACAAATTCGTCATGCGCGTGAAGAATGGGCAGCCCGTGTACCAATATGCCGATCCGCTGGTCTGCCGCTGCGTCTATTTCGGCACGCAGCAAAATTGGGCCGCCTACCGGCAGGAAGTCTTTGCGAAACAGCTGGCCGACGAGGCGCAAATGACCGCGCTGATGAACGAAAGCGCATGGGATTGGGGTCCGTGGGGCTGGTATCCCTGAGCGAACGGTCTAGCCTGAGCCCTCTTTCGTAAACCCTTTGGCGCGCATGCAGTTGTTGAGGACCTGGTCGGCGACCCCGGAGGCTTGCTGGTTCATCGACTGCCTCTGAAGGTTTTGAGTGCTGCTCAGGGCCCAATTGCGCCCGAGCGTCGCACTGATGTCCTGGTTGATCCCGCGCTCGCTGGCAAGCGCAGAGGCGGCCTGCGCTTGGCAGTCTTCCAACTCGCGGGCGACCGTCTGATCGTCCGTATTGGCCTTTACCCAGCGCACCTCGGTCGTCTGCCCCGTGCACGCGGTGAGGAGCAGGCAACCGAGAGCTGCCGCCAGAGCAGGCAGGCGAAGGTGGTCATCACGCTCGATCATCGGCAAGTCCCCTCACGTCGAAACCCGGTTACCGTGTTTAACAGATGGCGTCAGACATCACGAGCCCTTGGCGGGCTCCAAGAGATCGGTAAGCTTCGTCTTGATGAGGTTTGCCTTGTAAGACGGGATCGCATAGGTCCAGCGCGAGACCTTCTCGCCGATCTTTTTCGCCTCGGCCTCGGTTGCGCCGGTGCCGGCGGCGGAGAGCGCCACCCAGCTGGTCTTGTCGCGGTCGATCAGCCTCACATCGACCGTCAGACCGTCGAATGTCGTGAACGCTGCGGACACGACATCCTTGTCAGGGACCGGCAATTCGGCGGCCGGCTTGACGTCGTCGAGGTCCAACGTCTCGAGCGCCATCGCCGGCCCGGCGGTCGTCGTTTCGCTCTTGAACTTGGCATCGGCCGGCGCGTCCTCGACCGCGAACTTCGCGTCGGGCGCCGAGCGGCTGATTACGAGCTTGGTGCCATCGGCCTGCGTCAAGACCACCTTGGCAATGCGGTTTTCCGCTATGTCGAGGATTCGCCGCTCGAGCCAACTCGACACCTCGCCCGAGGAGTGGAGCGTGCCGCGCGCGAGCCAAGCCTGCGGATCGCCCGGCTTGCGTACATAGACGCCGTCATCACCCTCGCCCAGCCGGTCATAGCGCCGCTTGCCGACGATCAGCTCCGCCAAGTCGGCGCCCGATTTGTCCTTGATCGCAACCGCGCTCGATTTGCCCTTGCCGGGATCCTCGACCTGGAGCCGCGAATAAAGGTCCGGTTTTCGCGTCTTCGGCTCGACGAGTTCCAGATCGGCCATGGCCAGCACAACTTGACTGATCTTCGCGGCATTGGCCGGGTAATTGCCCTTCTCGGCGACGAGCCAGCTATCGCCGTCGCGCAGCAAGGTAACGGTCGAACCATTGTGCACGACCGATACCGATGCGACATCGCCAAGCTTCCCAGCGAGAGCCGGCACCGCCCGCACGCCAGGCGCCGCCTGGCTGACGCCGCGATCGCCGGTCGCGAGCACAGCGATTGCGATTGCGACGAGGACCAACGTCGCGGCGCCCAGGGGGATCAGGTAGCGTTTCTGCATCTCCGGGAACCCAAAACCTAGCGCTGGCTCCCCATGGCCAGGCTGGTCCCGGCCATCCACGCCTTTGTGGCAGGCACGTGGGTGGCCGGATCAAGTCCGGCCACGGGGTGTTCCGAGGCGCGCGACGTCACAATTCTTTAGGCTTCCGCCGCACGGCGGCGGCGGCGGTGCAGGCGCAGCGCGCCGAGGACGATCGCGACGGCGGCAACAATGATAGGGATCAGCGCGATGTCGAAGAATTCGAGCCCCGCCTTCAACCGCCGGATGTCGCTGCGCAGCGCAGCCTGCACATTGCGCAGCTGACGGCGGGTCTGCACCATGTCAGCACGAAACTCCTCGATCGCTTTGCTCTGCTCGGCGGAGAGCGTCGTCGGCGCATTACCCTGATCCTTTCCGGTCAGGCTCGCCAGCTTGTCCTGCGTTTCCTTGAGCTTTGTTTGCAGCGCATGCTCCTCAGCGCTGTAGCGCGCCTGCGCGCCGCTTTGGATCTGCTCCACGACCTCGAACGGGCGTGCCGAAGTGCCGCGCGTGCGCAAGCCGATCAGATCGTTGCCGCCCCCGAGCACCTCGATCGCATTGGCGACAAAGTCGCCGTTGTTCGCGCTCGGAACCAGGACGCGCTGGCCGAAGAAGTCCTGCTTCTGCAGCCAGAACCGGTCGTCGAGCATATCGGTGTCGGCGACGGCGACGACATTGATCGGCTGCGCCGATTGTTTGAGCGCGTTCCCGGCCCGCGCCGCCCCCTCCTCCGGGGGTTTTTGCGGCTGGCCGCCCTCCCCTTCCTTCGCCTCGGGTTTGGCGGGCTCCGGCGGCTTCGGCGGGCCGTCCGGGAAGGCGCTGTCGGCCGTTCCGGTGATGCGCGCGGCGAGAATGTAGCGCTTGTTGTCTGGTTTGAACTCGGCGAGCAGACCCGCGACATCCGGCAAGCCGACGACCTTCTCGGCGGGGATCTTTTCCGAATCGGGCGAGGTCGTGATCAGCGGCTCGACCGTCGTCTTGGCGCCGGGGAGCGGCTCGATGATCCCGGAGGAGGCCATGTTGATGTGGCTCAAATCGGCCGTGATCATGTCCTCGCGGTTCAGGTTGTCGGCCTTCAGGTTGAGCCAAGCGACGTAGTCGAGCGGCCGCGTGCCCCGCGTGCCGGGCACGCCGACCCGCTGCGCGTCGCGCCGGTCGGCGGCAACGGTTTTTTCCGGCACCTCGAAGCCCCAGGTTTTGAACAGCCGCTCGAGATTGCTCGAGCTGGCCGCGCCTGGCGAGCTGAACTGGCTCGGATGCGACGCTTGCAGCTCGGAATAAGGATCAACAAAGACAAGCGCTTTGCCGCCCTTCAACACGAATTGGTCGATCGCGTAGAATGTCTTGTCCGACAGGTTTTGCGGATGGACCAGCATCAGCACATCGACATCGTCGGGGATCGCGTCGAGGTTTGTGCCCAGCGGCTTGACCGTATCGAGCTGCTGCAACTGCTCCATGATCGCCATCGGCTCGGAGGGCCGGCCGCGCATCATCGCCGTCACATCGCCTTCCAGCGGCAAAGTGCTGATCAAGCCGACCACTGTCTTCTTCGGAGAGGCGAGGCTGTGGACGAGTTTCGTCAGATCATATTCGAGGAAGCGCTCGCGCTCCGGCTGGAAGAACGCGATGATCTGCTGGTCGTCCGTCGAGTTCGTCGCGGCGAGGCCGAAATAGACTTGCTCGCCCGCGGCATCGAGCGGCACGCCTTGGAGGCCGAATGCGACGGCGCGGTCCTCGGTATCGGAGAAGGGCTGCGGGTTGTAGACCTCGAGCCGGATCTTGCCGTGCGCCGCTGCGACGTACTGGTCGAGCAGTTCGCGCACACGCTGTGCGTAAACGCCATATGACGGCGCCTCGTCACCGAGGCGGCTCGAAAAGTAAAACCGCAGCGTGATCGGCTCGTCGATCTTCGCCAGGGTTGCGCGCGTCCCGCGTGACAACGTGTAGAGCCGCTCGCCGGTCAAATCGAGCCGCCACGTAAAGAACCGGGCAGCGATGACGTTTACCGCGACGAGCATCAGCGCAATGCAGACGAGCGCGAAGACGGCGGTCGCCCGGCGCGACGCGAAGAAACCACGAAAGCGATCGGGGAGCGCCATCTCACTCGGCCTTTTCGAGGTCGACCAGGATCGCATTGGCGGCAAGGAAGGCGATGATGACCGACAGGAAATAGACGAGGTCGCGCATATCGATGACGCCCCGGGTTATCGCGCCGAAATGGCCGAGAAAACTCATCTGAGTGACGCCGCCGATCAGCCATTCCGGCGCCCAGCCTTGAAAGAGTCCGAGCACGATCGGCGAGCCCGCGACGGTAAAGACGAAGACGAGAGCGGCAGTGACGACAAAGGCAATGACCTGGTTCTTCGTCATCGCCGAGACACAGGCCCCGATCGCCAGCATGGCGCCCGCCATCAGCCAGCTGCCGAGATAGCTCGCCAAGATCACGCCGTTATCCGGATGGCCGAGAAAATTGACCGTGATCCAGAACGGGAAGGTCAAAGCGAGCGCAATACCGGCAAAACACCAGGCAGCGAGGAATTTTCCGATGACGGCTTCGGTCATGCGGATCGGCAGCGTCAAAAACAGCTCGATCGTGCCGCTCCGGCGCTCCTCCGCCCACAGCCGCATCGACAGGGCCGGGATCAGGACGACATAGAGCCAGGGATGGAAGTTGAAGAAGGGTTGGAGATCGGCTTGCCCGCGCTCGAAGAAATTGCCGACAAAGAACGTCAGAGTTCCCGCCATCACGAGAAAGATGACGATGAACACATAGGCCAGCGGGGTCGCGAAGTACCCAGCCAGCTCGCGGCGGAAAATCGTGAGGGCGCTGTGCATCGGGATCAGGCGGCTGCGGCGGCGATTGCGGAGGGTCGCAGCGGGGCTGTCGTGATCTCGCGAAAGACGTCGTCGAGCCGGCCGCGCTCGACGCGCAACGAGGTGATCATCCAGCCGCGATCGCGGGCACAGTCGGCGATCTCGGCCACCATGGGGCGGCCATCGCGCGGCAAGATTACGAGCCCCTCACCCTCGGGGTCCGAAACGGGCTCGACAGCGGCAACGCCCGGCAATGCCGCCAGCTCGGCCCGCCTGTTCGCGTCGATGCCGCCGGCCATATTGACCCGGACGGCGTTATGGTGACGCGAACGCTGCGCGAGTTCGGCCGGCGCGCCGTCGGCGAGGATGCGGCCATGCGCGATGATGATCGCGCGGCTGCACACCGCCTCGACCTCCTCGAGCAGGTGCGTCGAGATGATGATCGCCTTCTGCGGCCGCATCGCGGTGATGATCTTGCGCATCTCGTATTTCTGATTGGGGTCGAGCCCGTCGGTTGGCTCATCGAGGATCACGACATCGGGATCATGCAGCAGCGCCTGCGCCACCCCGACCCGCCGCTTATAGCCCTTCGACAAGGTCTCGATCGGCTGATGCATGACCTCGGCGATGTGGATCATCTCGACGATCCGGCCGATTCGGCGTTTTGCCTCGGCGCCCGAGAAGCCTCGAATATGCGCGACGAAGTCGAGGAAATCGCCGGGGGTCATATCCGGATAGGCGGGCGCGCCTTCAGGCAGGTAGCCGATGTGCTTTTTTGCCGCGATCGGCTCTTTTGCGATGTCATGGCCGCAGATTATCGCCGTGCCCGAGGAGGGCGGGAGAAAACCTGTGATCATCTTCATCGTCGTCGATTTTCCGGCCCCGTTCGGGCCGAGAAAGCCCAGCGCCTCGCCCTGCGGCACCGCGAAGGAGACGTCGTCGACGGCCAAGAGCGGGCCGAAAGATTTGGCAAGGTGTCTGATCTCGAGCATGCGCCGCGCGTCCTGGGTCTCGGCAAGTTTATGGCTTCTTGCGGCGCGCCCGGATAAAGAAACGAAACCTCGGATGCAAGAGTTTTCATGATCCGGCAGCGCCGCGGGCGGCCCCCTCGATGACGCGAAGACTGCGGCTTTTTTCAGGCCTTGTGATGCTCGCCTATGTGACGATGCATCTGCTCAACCATGCCGCGGGTCTCGTCTCGCTCGAGGCGATGGAGGACGTGCTGTGGTACATCTTTCGGATCTGGTCGAAGCGCCCGACGCAGGCGCTGCTCTACGGCAGCTTTCTCGTGCATTACGGGCTCGCTTTATGGGCGCTGTGGCAGCGGCGCAGCTTGCGGCTGCGCGCCTCCGAGCTGCTGCAGCTCGTGCTCGGTTTCGCGATCCCGATCCTGCTCGCGCGGCACGTCGTCGGCACGCGAATCGGCCAGGATTATCTGCACACCGACACTGGTTATTACGCGTATCTGCTGTGGGTTTATTTCGTCCAATCCCCCAAAGAGGGTTATCTGCAGATACTGGTTTTGGTCGTCGCCTGGGCCCATGCGATGATCGGCCTGCATTTCTGGCTGCACGTCCGGCCATGGTATGGGCGGCTGCAGCCCGCCGCCCTCGCGCTGGCCGTGCTGGTGCCGGTCCTTTCGCTGCTCGGCATGATCGAGGCTGGCCGGCATGTCGCAGCTCTTGCGGCAGCTGATCCGGCATGGACGCAACGGGCGTTCGCGAGGATGACGCTGCCCTCGCCGGAAACGCAACGTATCCTCGAGACCATAAGCCGTGGCCTCATCCGGTTCTTCGCCGGCTCGGTGGCTGCGGTGTTGCTGGCGCGGGCCGTCCGCCACATCTGGCGGTGGCGTCACGGCCTCGTGCGCATCGGCTATCCTGACGGCCGCTTCGTCGATGTAACGCCCGGCACGACGGTGCTCGAGGCGAGCCGCCTTGCCGGCATCCCGCACGCCTCGGTATGCGGCGGCCGCGGCCGCTGTTCGACCTGCCGGGTGCGGGTCCGCGCCGAGATCGGCAGCATCGATCCGCCGCAGCCGGAAGAAGAACGCGTGCTCCGGCGCATCGGCGCGACCCCGAACATCCGTCTCGCATGCCAATTGCGCCCGTGCGGCGGTATCGAGGTGACGCCGCTGCTGCCGCCTTTCGCCGTGGCGGCGGACGGACGGCGCCGCGTCGACGTTGCCCAAGGCAGCGAGCGCGAGATCGCGATCCTGTTCGCCGATATCCGCGGCTTTACCGCGCTCTCTGAGGGCCGGCTGCCCTACGATGTCGTGTTCGTCCTCAACCGCTATTTCGCAGCGATGGGGCGCGCCGTCGAGGCGGCCGGAGGGCATGTCGACAAATTCATCGGCGACGGCGTGATGGCGCTCTTCGGGATCGAAAGCGATGCCCAGGCCGGTTGCCGGGAAGCGCTGGCCGCGGCGCGGCTGATGTCGGGACGCCTCGACGAGCTTAATTCATCGCTCGGGGCAGAGCTCGACGGCCCTCTGCGCATCGGCATCGGCATTCATTGCGGCGCCGTGATCGTCGGCGAAATGGGTTACGGCAGGGCCGCGGCGATCACCGCGATCGGCGACGCCGTCAATACCGCCAGCCGGCTCGAAGGGCTCACCAAGACATACGAATGCGAGCTCGTCGTGTCGGACGAGACGGTGGCGCGCGCCGGCCTCGACTTGTCGGAATATCCGCGCTTCGAGATCGAGATTCGCGGCAAGCGCGAGATGCTCGCCGTCAGAACCCTGGGGCGCGCCGCCGACCTGCCCGCAGGATCCACCTTCTTAGGTCCGGCATCCACCTCGCAACGTCCTACCCCGACATCCTCAAAACCCCTTGCCCGGGCTTGACCCGGGCATCCATGGGTGGCCGGATCAAGTCCGGCCACGGGGGATAATCGCCAAGAGAAAGGGATGGCATCCTCTCAACTATTCGGCAGCAATCGCTCGATTTCGTCGGTGATACGGCGGTCCGTCGGGAAGATTTGCGCAGGCCATGCGCCGGCCAATTGGCCATCCGGGCCGATCAGGTATTTGTGGAAGTTCCAGCGCGGTGTCCCAGCCTCACCGAGGGACTCGGCAACCCAACGATAGAATGGATGCGCCTCGGCGCCGAGGACGCGGCACTTTTCCGTCAACGGGAAATCCACCGCATAGTGTGTCGTGCAGAACTCCTTGATCTCGGTCGCCGATCCCGGCTCCTGCTGGCCGAAATCATTCGACGGCACGCCGAGCACGACGAGCCCGCGATCGTGAAAGCGCTGCCACAACGCTTCGAGATCGCGATATTGCGGGGTATATCCGCAGAAGGAAGCGGTGTTGACGACGAGCAGCGGCCGGCCGCGCCAGGCACTGAACGGCAGCCGCTCGCCGTCGATCGAGGCGAACTCGAATTGATAGGCATCGTCGGTTTCGGTCATCGCCAACCTCTATATTGACGTGTCGAGATACAGCATAACGGGACCGTTGCCGTCCTGCACGCGACGTATCTCGGTTGCGCGTCCGACGCCCTTCTCCGAAACTGAGTCGCTTTGCGCCGGGGTTCTGCCCAGATGCTTGTTTTGTTTCTGCTGAAGGGCGTCATGGTCGGCATCGTCATTGCCGTTCCGGTCGGCCCCGTCGGCGTCCTGTGCGTGCGTCGGACGATCTTCCAAGGCAAGTTGGCGGGCTTTGTTTCAGGGCTCGGCGCCGCCACCGCCGACGCGATCTTCGGGTTCATTGCGGCATTCGGGCTGACCTTCGTTTCCGACTGGCTGATCGGCTACCAGCAATGGTTGCGCGTGGTCGGCGGGTGTTACTTGCTCTATGTCGGCGGCTGCGCATTGCTGGCGCAGCCGCAGGTCACGGCAAACCTCGAGCAGGACCCCGAAAACCTGTTCCGGCACTCGCTCTCGACCTTTGCGCTGACGCTGACCAACCCGATAACAATTCTCGCCTTTCTCGGCATCTTCGCGGCCTTGGGGCTCACCGGCGACAAAGCAACGTTTGGCCGCGCGGCGATGCTCGTCCTCGGCGTCTGGCTCGGCTCGCTGTTGTGGTGGCTGGCGCTCAGCTTCGGGCTCGGATTGTTCTTTCGGCGGTCGCTCAGGCCGCGTCATCTCGTGTGGATCAACCGCAGCTCCGGCACGATCCTGCTCGTGTCGGGCGCCGCTTTACTCGCCGTCCCCCTCTTCAAGCACATGGGCTGACTGACATGGTTTATCTGCCCCCCGCCTTTACCGAGACGCGCCGTGAGGTGCTGATCGCGCACATCGAGCGGTACGATTTCGGTTTGCTCGTCAGCCACGGCGACGAGGGGCTCGTAGCAAGCCACGTGCCCTTTCTTGTCGATCGCGACGGCGAGGTGCTGCATCTGCATGCGCATCTGGCGCGCCCCAACCCGCAGGTCGCGCAGCTCGGCCGCAGCGGCGAGGTGCTCGCGATCTTCCATGGGCCGCACACCTACATCTCGCCAAATTGGTATGACAGTGGCCCGGCTGTGCCGACGTGGAATTATGTCGATGTGCATGCCTATGGCCCGGTCCGGCTGGTCGACGACCGCGACTGGCTGCGAGGATTCCTGCGCCGACTTTCCGAACGGCACGAGGCCCAGAGCCCGGCGCCGTGGCGGATGGACGAGCTTCCCGAAACCTATCTGCAGAGCATGGTGCAGGGCATCGTCGGGCTCGACATCACCGTCACGCGGCTCGAAGGCAAATACAAGCTGAGCCAGAACCGCCCGGCGATCGACCGTCCCCGCGTCATCGCCGCGCTCGAAGCTCGTGGCGACCCCGATGCGCGGGCCGTCGCCCGCCTGATGCGGGAGCGCGAGCCGGGCTGAGTGCCGGATGCCGCATCGCTTTCTCCCCCTCACCCCCACCCTCTCCCCGCAAGCGGGGCGAGGGAGAAAAACTTCCTCTCCCCACCAGAGCGGGGAGAGGGTCAGGGTGAGGGGCATCTTCTGCGCTGCTGCCTTGTTCCTGTCATGCGTCGCAATCACGGCGTGGGGGGCCGAGCCCGCCATGGCGCCGCAACCCGCGCCGGTTTCGGCAGCTGAACTCGACCGGCTCGTGCATACGCTACAGGACGACAGGGCGCGGGCGAGGCTCGTCGAGGAGTTGCGCGCGCTGATTGCCGCACAACGCAGCACCGAGAAGGAGGCGCCCGCCGCAGCGGCAGGCGCACTCAGCCAGATATCGCAGCGGATCGACGCTTTTTCCGGCGAGATCCTCACCGGCGCCGCGATGCTCGTCGATGCGCCGCGCCTGCTCCTCTGGGCGCGCGACCAGATGTCGGACGCCGCCGCGCGCCGGCTGTGGGCCGAAGCGGCCTTGGCCTTTGCCGCCATTTTCGGCGCCGCCGCGGCGGCCGAGTGGGTGGTGCGTCTGCTGCTTGCGCGCGCATTGCCGCGCCTTCCGGTGAGGCGCAGCGATACCCGCTCGGTGCGAGCCTTGTTCGCACTCCTTGGCCTCGTACTGGGGCTGCTGCCGCTGCTGATATTTGCCGGCGCGGCTTACGCCGCATTGTCGCTGACGCTCGAGCCGCTCACCCGCAGCCGCCTCATACTGTCGATTGTTGTCAATGCGACAGTCGAGGCGCGCGTGCTGCTGTGCATCATCAGATCGATGCTACTGCCGGCCGACGAGGGAGCGGTTTTCGTGCCGCTCGATGCAGAAACCCGCAACTATCTCTACATCTGGGCTCGGCGGTTCACGTTCTGGGCGATCCTCGGCTATGCCGTGCCCGAGGCCGCATGGTGGCTCGGCATCCCCGGCGCACTCAATGCGCTGATGCTGAAGAGCGTGGCTCTGGTGCTCGCGATCCTTGCGGTGATCTTTCTGCTGCAGAACCGGATGGCGGTCGCCGCATGGATTTCCGGCGAGCCGACGAGCGGTTCGGGCTGGGCACGCGCCCGCCACACTCTCGGCGAGATCTGGCACGTCCTAGCGATCCTCTACATCGCCGGCATTTACCTGATCTACGCACTGCACATCGCGGGCGGCTTCCTGTACGTGCTGCGCGCGACGGTACTGAGCCTGATCGTTATCATCGTAGCCCGCGTCGTCGTCCGGTCTGTCCAGGGCCTGAGCCGGCGCGGCTTTGCGATCAAGCCGGAGCTCAAGGCGCAATTCCCGACACTGGAACAGCGCGCCAACCGCTACATCCCGATCCTCACGGGGCTGCTCAGCCTGATTGTCTACACCCTGGCCGGCCTGGCGGTGCTGCAGGCGTGGAATGTCGAGGCCTTTGCCTGGTTCAGTTCCGATCTCGGCCGGCGCATCGCCGGAAATGCTCTGTCGATCGGGGTGGTGCTCATCATCGCGCTCGCCCTGTGGGAGCTCTCCGCCAGCGCAATCGAGCGATATTTGAGCGCAATCGACGCGAGCGAGGGGCCGCAGCGGACCCGTGTACGGACCCTGCTGCCGTTGCTGCGCACGGCCCTCTTGTGCGTCATTGTCGTGATGACCTCGCTGATCGTGCTGTCGCATATCGGCATCGATATCGCCCCGCTGCTCGCTGGCGCCGGCGTCGTCGGCGTGGCGGTCGGCTTTGGCAGCCAGGCGCTCGTCAAGGACGTCATCACCGGCCTTTTCATCCTGCTCGAAGACCAGATCGCGGTCGGCGACATCGTCGATGTCGGCAAAGATCACAGAGGCACGGTGGAGGCGATCTCGGTGCGCAGCATCCGGCTGCGCGATCTCGCCGGCACCGTGCATACGGTGCCGTTCAGCGAGGTGACGAGCGTCAAGAACCTCACCAAGGATTACTCCTACGCCGTCTCGCGGATCACGGTCTCGTACAGCGAAGACATCGACCGCGTCGTCGACATCTTGCGCGGGGCCAGCGACCGCATGATCGAAGACGAGACGCTGGCGCCGCTGATCCTCGACCCGTTCGAGTTCATGGGGGTGGACGCGCTCGACGAGCTCTCGGTCGTTCTGCTGGTGCGCATCCGCACCGCCGCGGGGAAGCAGCTGACCGTCGGCCGGGCCTTCAACCGCCTCGTCAAGATCGCTTTCGACGAGCACGGCATCGCCTCACGCGATCCGGCCCAGATCGAGATGGCCGGCCTTCCGGCATTGCTGGCCCGCCCCAGTCGCGAGGCCGATCCGTCCCCGCGGCGCCGTCGCGCTTAATGGGCCACCACGCGCGGGAGCACAAGCCATGATGGACGACTCCGTCTGGCCGCGCTTACCCTTTTGCTTGCAAAGCAGATCCAGGCGGAGGCGGTAGCAACCGGGTGGCGGCCGTTAGCTGACCCGATTGGAGAGGCAGTAGCAGCTCTATCTCGGGGACGATCCTGAAGCACGATTCTTTCCGGGAGGAAAGCCAATGCTCTACGCCTCGCAGTGATTATTTCCGTGGTTTCTTTGGCGGCGTGTGTCTGGCCAGCGCGGTGTCAAAACCGGAAGATATCGGCTATCGAAATGGACCTTGAACGCGGGGTATACAAAGGCAAATCCACCGTTCGCCGCGCGACGCGTACCGCGGGGTAATGGATGCACCCGCAGGAGGAAGAGACATGGACATGCGTTCTCTTGCCATCATGTTCGCCGGCCTTATGATGGGCGTCGCAGCGATTGCCCCGATTGCGGGGTGCACGACGAGCAGAACTCAGGAGTACGCGTGCCCGGCGGGAGTGCCCTGGGTTCCTGACGACTACGCGAACGGCAAATGGGTCCCCGGCCACTGCCTGGGCCAACCGGCGCAATAAAGCGCGATAAAACAAACTAAATCCTCTCAACCCGAACCGAACTGTCGGTCCCAGTACGATTTCGCGGCTTACTGTGCTGGACGATACCACTTCTTTGCTAGTTCAATAATGCGGTGAGGCCCACCTGATCTTTCCTCGCCCGCCGAACAAACAAGTGCATGACGCGCCGCGGCGAAGCGAGCCCGGGGAGGAGGTTACTGAGCATCGGCGGTGCTGCGCGATACAATGATAATACTGCTGCCGCTCCTCTCCATTCGCGTAGCTGCTACGATTCCATCGGTACCCACCACCGGATGCGTCACCGAAGCCGGCCGCGCCACCATAGGCAGGCGTGCCGCCGCCGGTCATGCCGCCCACGCCGCCGCCGGCCATTCCGCCCATGCCGCCGCCGGCCATTCCGCCCATGCCGCCGCTGGCCATTCCGCCCATGCCGCCGCTGGCCATTCCGCCCATGCCGCCGCCGGCCATTCCGCCCATGCCGCCGCCGGCCATTCCGCCCATGCCGCCGCCGGTCGTGCCGCCCATC
>Ga0126378_10000163_pt1 | contig 49481 bp, 28 predicted proteins | sample PanSoiMetPlot_23_FD_92587 | JGI IMG/M metagenome (GOLD analysis project Ga0126378, IMG submission 92587) | Tropical forest soil microbial communities from Panama - MetaG Plot_23 | ecosystem: Environmental > Terrestrial > Soil > Tropical forest > Bulk soil | place: Panama | collected 2016-02-17 | reverse complement strand
GTGGCTTGCTCGATATACTCCGTGATCCGACCAACCCGGTATGATGGGTACCACTCGTACCCAATGTTGTAGGGATAACCATCGGGAATCATCTTGTTATTGGCAGTTGCGATGAACCCTTTTCCCGGGTTGTAAGAATGGGGTAGCCTGTCGGGAGAAATGAAACCATCCCACTCGTAACCGCCAGTACCCGGAACGGGAAGCATTCCAGTCCAATGCCGCACGGGCGATAAGCCAACGGAGTACTCCCCGATATTTCCACCGGTGTCGGCATAAACGAGATTTTCCGAACGAACCTTCCAACGAGCGGCTGCCCTACTAAAGTCTTGCCAATTTTCTGCTCGATCGATAGAGAGGGAGGAAAGGTACCCGGCTGTTCCCGGCTCAGCGCCCACCCAGCGGAGCGCAAGAGCGTGAGTCTGAGCCTCCCAGAGCACGGGGCCATGGCGAGTGAACTTAAGATCGATGATTACGTCGGGGCCGCCCCGCACGTTGAAAGTTTCTCGTCGAACCTGCATGCGTTCCCATCCGTGACCCGTGGAGTACTCCAACGCATTCGTAGGGTTGACTTTTTCCAGATAAAGGTCCTGCTGGTCGGAGCCAAAGATCGTGAAGCCCCAGCCGATGTGCTGATTGTGTCCTAGAGCCACACCCGGGAGTGCCGGTTCTCCAGCTCCAATGACATCCCACCCGGGGGCCACCAGGTGGATCATGTACCGCAACGAAGGAATGGCCAGCACGCGATGAGGGTCGTTGGCTAGCAATGGCGTGCCCGTCGCGGTCAGGCGACCCGAAACAGTCCAATTGTTGCTGCCTTCCAGGTAGTAAGGAGGAAATGCGATTCTGCTGTCGCTGCCGACCAGGTTCCGCAGCAAGCCTGGCGAAAGACCAGAGAGGTCTAGTCCGGGTGCCGGATCCAATTTAGCTGGAGGATCCATGTGCACCAGCTGTGTGGCCTTGTCTGCACCCAGCGCGGACACTAGCTCGGCATCTCGTAGCTCGCTGAAGGCGTTTCCGGTCATCGAAAACGCCGCCATGCGGTTAAGGCAGTCCTCTGGTTTCCAGGGGTCAGGTTTGATGCCTGCCCACTGGAACTCAATAGGCAAGCCGGGTCCATTCGGTTGCGAGCGAGTCGCAATAAAGGCATTGATGCCGTCGGTGAAAGCTTCGAGAATCTCTTTCGTATCCGGTGCATAGCTGGCGTACTCGGCAGCCATGTCACCGTGGTAGCTTAGCAGGCGAGCGTTGATGTCCCGGAATAGGGCTGAGGGCCCCAGCACTTCGGCCAGTCTTCCCTGCCCCGAGCGCCTCCACAGTTCCATTTGGAAGAGCCGATCTTGTGCCGCTACAAATCCCTGGGCAAAAAATAAATCGCGTTGATTCTTCGCATAGACGTGCGCTACGCCCCAGCGGTCGCGCAGCACGGTTACGGGCTGTTGTAAGCCTCGAACCTTCAGTGATCCCTGAATTTGGGATAGCCTGGTTTTCGCTTCGGTCGCCAGCTTGTTGTCCGCATTTTGAGCTGCCGCGCCCCACTCCAGCACAACGAATGACAAAATAGCGAACAACCAATGAATGTGTGCAGGCAAACAAGTAGAATGCTGCTTCATGAAGTTAGACTCCTGTGCAAGTGGATTGTTTCTCTGCCCGACCATGCAGGCCGGGCGCAGCTGGCGCAATGTTTTGAGCTGGATGTACTACTTGGCATTCGCCTGTTTCACATAGTTCGCAATTTGCTCCAAAGTTGCGAACCACACGCCCGGTTTCGATTTCATATACGTAATCAGCTCTTCCAAGGCTACGATCCGCGAGCGGTGCCCAGTAATGTGAGGGTGCATGGTCAGAACGAATATAGTCCCCTCCTGATAAGCCCCGTCGAACTCATATTTGTAGATCTTGAAGACCTCGTCGGCTAAAGGCAGCGATCCCGCCGCATCCGGCTCATAATAAGGATAATCATCGAGAATCCAGTTGATGGGCACTTCGACAAGTCCGGTAGGTTTCCCATTAGAAATGACCTCGTAAGGCTCATCCATGGCCATTAGGCTCGTGTCGTACAAAAAACCTGCCTTGAGTATCTGATCCGGGGTATTGGGACTGAATTCCCACGAGGGTGCGCGAAATCCGACCGGACGTTTGCCCGTGACTTTCGTCAAATAATCAATCGATTGCGTGATCAGCTGTTCTTCTTTTGCCGCATCGCCGATCATAGGCAACTCTTCGTGCACCCAGCCATGAACGCCAATCTCGTGCCGTGTGCGCTTGAGGATCTCCGGAACCATCTCCGGGTGCAAGATGGAACTCATGGCAGGGATGAAAAACGTTGCCGGAATCTGTTGCCGATCGAGCAGATCGAGAATGCGTGGCAAACCGGTAGTGGCGCCATACTCGCCTTCTGACAAGGGGACGGGCAGCGGCGTCTCGCGCCACAAGGTCTCATTATCGATATCGAAGTTAAGCGAGACTGCGACCCGGCTCCCATTGGGCCAGGATTTAGGAGTAAGCCTGCGGCCCGCTCTCACATTTGCGACAGCCCGCTTCATCTGTTCCGGGGTGGCATCGAGAGGTACAGGATCGACCCCAGGGATGTGCTGCGTCTGCGCCTTGACCTGCAATGGACCGAACGCGAGACACAGAAATAATGTGGACCACAGGCGACTGCGGTGAAAAGGCATGATACTCCTTAGTAGCAGTCTTGTATTGCGCCCGAGCCGACAGGCACGCAAGCAAATCTGACTCCGTGCATATAGCTGTGCTATCCCCGCAACTTAGAACTCATAGCGCAATGAGAACTGCTGCACGCGCGGGGAAGTCAGCACTGCGCTGTACACGCCAAAGTTACCTGCTGCCACCGAGGTCTGCAGTGTCGAAGGGCTGGGATTGAAGCGCACTGCGTTGGTAGCATTGAACACTTCCCAGGAGAACTTCACGCCTCCGCTTTCGCCGATTTTCCAGGTCTTGGCTAAACCAGTATCAAGTCCAAAATACCCATCGCCCCGGAACTGGTTGCGTTGCCCCACTTCTCCCGTCCACGGATTGCGGAAGTATGGATCGTTATTCGTACACGGGGAACAGTTGAATGAAGGCAACCCATTAATGAGTGAGGCTGGATTGGCAAACGCAACCGGCTCTTCATTCAAAATGTGGGTGCCAGTCTGAATGGGCCCGGTCTGCACCATGAAGCTGTTGTAGTTCCAGTTCGTCGCCCACTGGGACTGGTGAACGCCAAATGGCAAGCCGCTAGTCCAGCGGCCGAGTCCGGATAATTGCCAGCCGCCGATAAGGGCATTGAGCAGGCCTCCAGCACTGCGGCCAAATGCTTTTCCTCGCCCGAAGGGCAGCTCATAAACCCAATCAGCGGTGACCTGGTGGCGAGTATCAAAATCCGAAACCGCCCAATTCCACCTTGGGTACCACGAGTTGATAATTTGGCTGAAAGTCGCACTCGTGGCGGAGCAGTTCGAGCACTGGCGCTCCGAGTCTGAACCGAGGTCCAGAGACTTGGAAAATGTGTAGCTGAAATCCATCTGCAGTCCATGAGTCATGGTGTGCCGGAGCGTGAGCTGTGCGGCGTTGTACGCGCTGGTGCCAATCGAAGCCCAGGAATACAAGGAAGAATACTGGGTATTCCAGTAACGAAATGGCTTGCCACCACAACCTGGGTCACAGTATTCATCCATGAAAAAGATTGGCCCCTCTTCCCCGCCGGGGAACACTTGCCACCCGACGTTTGGAACGGAGTAAATATTCTGGGTTGCGTTGTAAGCGGGATTGCCATCGCCCTGGGCACCCGTGCCTGCTGCATCCGGAAACATGTCCTGCCAATAAGGAATCGGGTGTGCGCCAAAATAAGCTGGACTCACCCCTGAATACATGGCCTGATCGAGCAGACGACCTGCCGTGACGTAGTCCATCCCAGACTTCTTGTCTACGAGGTTCAGGTTCTCGGCAAGATCCAATTGTTGCAAAAGATGACGCCCCCACCTGCCAACGTATGCGGCTTCCAAAACGAAGCCGGCGGGCAGCTGCCGCTGGATGGAGAAGTTGAGGACATACGAGTACGGCGTTTTTAAGCGATCGTTGAGGCCGTATCCAATGATGAACCCTGCCCCGAAAGGATTGGTCGAAGCCCCTTGAGGATACTGGACGGCGGCGGGCGCAGGATTCACACCAAAGCGGGTGATGTTGGGAATTGCGGTTAAGCCTGTCAGCCTGGGTGCGGCACAGGTCGGCTGTCCAACCGGACAACCCGCATCATCCGGGGCCAAGACATTGTTAGGCGTTGAAACCGACGTCGTCAGACCGAACGAGCCGTTCGTACTGAATGAATCCACGATACCTTCACCAAAGTGGTCGTAGTACATCCCAAATCCAGCGCGGATGGAGCTCTTTCCTGGTCCACCAAAGACTCTTCGCAGTAGGCCGCCCTCTGAGGCCGGAGAGTAAGCGAGCGCGAATCGCGGCGCAAAATTCAATTTGTTGGCGGGCCAGTAAGGCTTGGCCCCGCGAGACTGTCCCGAGGGAATGAACTCAAACGGTGGCTGGACGCTATTTCCCAGGCTCGCCTGATAGCCACGGGTCCTGAACCACTGGTCGACACTAATGTCCGGCTGCACCTGCTGTCCATTGACTTCATACGGGGCCTGCAGGAAGGTGTACCGCAAGCCGAAGGTGAGGGTTAGATTTGGCTTCACTCGCCAAGAGTCCTGAATATAAGACTCAAGTTCATTGGCCTTGAAGTCGCGTGGAATCAACACTCCTGTTGGCAATAGCGATCCCGTATTGCCGGTGTGCGCCACCTGGTAGTTGGAAGAATTCGTCACCACGCCAAGGAGGCCTGTTACGGCCGAAATGGCATCGTCGTACGAGTAAACAAAAGCATCAGCTACGGCCGGATATTGTCCTTTGCTTGCGGGATCGTTTGGACTGGGATCCAGGCTGAAGCCCAGGTTAGCAATTCCCGCTCGATAGAGCAGGCCAGGAGACGTGGAGGCTGAGTTGTAGGAGGTGGCATCGGAGAGTGCGTTGTTGTGAATCAGTCGATAGTTCGCACCGAACTGTAGTGAGTGTTTGCCCTTGACCCAGACCACGTCATCAATGAGGTTGTGCACAGGAACATTGAGAACAGTGCTGCGCGACTGGCCGATGATTGGGTCGATATTCGTGAAGTTCACATAAGATGCGTTGCCGAGACCGCGTTGCCCGAGCCCTTGGCGGACGTATCCATAACGGAGGTTGTTAATCATATTATTCTTAATGGTCCAGGTGTGACCTACGGCAAGGCCTTTGGAGTTGTCAGTTGTCACGGTCCTGGATGCTTCCCCTGGAAACTGGGGTGTGCCCTTGATATTGTCATTTTGCAGATTGCCGCGAACAAAAAAGAGGCTGCGGCTCGACACGGCGTAGTCAATCTTCGCGATGTATGTGTTGAAAACCCTTGGGTTCGGTGCAGACCAACTGAAGGAGCCGGTATTCAATCCGTCGCCCGTGAGCAAGCCGTTGGGCAAGGGATATTGATTCAGAATCGCAAGTGCGTTTGGATCAACGCCTCCGCCCCAGGGGCAGGTGCCTTCCGCAAAGCAGTTGGGATCGAGCGCCTTTATCTGCGTGGGACTCAGTGACTGAACGGTGTTGCAGCTGGCATCGACACAATATTTTACGGTGCCAGCGCGGAGTGATGCCGTGGGCACGGTTAAGACCTGCTGCTGGTTCTCAGCGGTGCGCTGACCTTCATAATTCAGAAAGAAGAACAGTTTATCTTTCTTGATAGGGCCGCCCAAAGATGCACCATAGGTGTTGCGGATCAGCTGACCAGGCTTATTTGGCAAACCCTCGGACAGCTCAGCCTGCTTATTGAACCAATTGTTCGCGGCAAAAAAGGTGTCTCGGTGGTATTCGTAAACGCTACCGTGCAGATGGTTGGTGCCGCTCTTTGTCACCATGGTGACCTGAGCTCCCGATGAGCGTCCATCATCGGCATTCGCATTAGCAGTGGTTACACGAAACTCCTGCACCGAATCCAAGGTTGACCGCAAAACGCCCGTGAAAGCGTAGCCTTTTGTCTGGTCGTTATTGTCCACGCCGTCCAGGGTGAGGTTAGTTTGATCGGAGCGTGCACCAGAAACCGAGCCGCTACGACTGTCTTGATCTCTGTACTTTTCGTCATTCTCCCGCCCCAGATACAACACGCCGGGCTGCAAGCTGAGCAGGTCGGGAACATTGCGTCCTTCCATGGGGAGCGCCTGGATTGTCGCGTTGCTCACCGCATTACCGATAGTCGCGTCGGTTGTGTTGAGAGTCTGCGCGATGTCGCTCACCTCCACAACTGTCTCTGAGCTTTGAATGGCCAGAGTGAAATTGATGGTGGCGGGCTGACTCACGAGCAATTCGGCCACCTTGGCCTGCCGTCCGAATCCTGTCTTGGTGACCGTAATGGTGTACTTGCCGGGCCGAAGCTGAGGAAATTCGTAGCCCCCGGTTTGGTCGGTGTTGCGGATGGCGCGAAAGCCCGTGGTTGGATTCTCAGACGTTACCTCTGCGCTCGCCAATACAGCCGCAGAAGGATCGGTCACCGTGCCGCGTAATGAAGTGAGGCCGGTCTGGGCCGATCCGAGCATGGAACAGCACAGCAAACACGAAAGCAGCCCGATCCTAAGCCATATCCCCTGAATCATACACGACCTCCTCTTCCACATTCGGGAAAACTATCGCGATCGGATGAGAGCGGGTGCCATTTCACATTCATGAGCGAAATGAATGGCGGTAGAATTCCAGGCGACTGCTTGATGCAAACCTTACTATAGTCGTGCAAGCCTAGGATAAGTGACTGGGGAGGTCAAGCAAAAAGTTGGTGGGTACGCCACCGCCTGGCAGACTGTTGTAAAAACCGAATGAAGGCGAAATTTGCTGCTGACATGCAGTTCGCAATCGCACGTTTGTGCTTACCGAAAATACTACTGAAGAAGCGTAAGCGGCAGGAAAGAGGGAACGAAATTTGTCCGGGCCTTGGGCTTCCGTTCTCGCTTGCAGGGCCCACGAATAAAGCCGCTCCTTAGGTGCGAAGCGCAGATCGACCTGGGTGCTTAATAGGAACTATTAATAAGGAGAAGGTTTTGCTCAAGCGGCTCGTCGTTCGTAGCGGTAGTGAAGTCCACCAACCAAATGGTACCGCCACGACTCGCCCCATTTCCACCGGCGGAATGGGTCGCGGCTCGGGTGAATCCGTGTCCGACGAGAAATGGATTCGGGACTTATGATAACGCTCGAAATACGAATGAAGAATACGGGGTAGCGAGACTTCCTTGAAGACGATCAGATGATCCAGCATCAGCCCGGCTTGCGGTTGCTGCTTGCCTGCCGACATACCGTTTTCTTCCGACTTCGCAATTCCTGTCCAGTAAGCTGCTTAAGCTGCTACTTTGTGCGGCTCGGTAATATACATCATGTTGCCGTCGGGATCGTAGAAAGAGCGGTAGCGATAGTAGGTACCGCTCGGATGCCTCCAGATCTCCGGTTTGTCCCTCATCCATTCAACTTTTCCATCGAGGGCGCGCATTGCTGCCTCTAAGTTGTCGACTTCAAAAGCGAATGAGGCGAGGCCAGGATACTCTGAAGTGGCCACAGTACGACGAGGCGGATGTTCTCCTTGGTCGACCTGGAAGATGTACACAGTGAGATTGCCGAAGTCGATGGCGGCCCATTTCTGACCCGCCGTATAGGGGAGGAAGAAATGGAGGCCGAGTGTTTCCGAGTAAAATGCCACCAGACGGGCTAGATCCCGGGTAAAGATGTCCATGTTATCGATGCGTCTGAGTTTTATTTTTCTTTGTGAACTTTCAGCTTGCTCAGCCAGACCGAGCCCAGATAGAGCAGCTGATGACAATGCTGCTCCGCTCATGATCGCTAGAGCCTGACGGCGGGGCATGCCCTGTGCGTTCGAAGGTCGTGACATCGAACTCCTCCTAGATTTCTTCCTCAAAATTCATATCTCAATGCAAACTGCATGACCCGAGGATTAGTCAGCAGACCACTGAAAGTTCCGAAGGTAGCGTTGACACCAACCGTAGGATTATTAGCCTGTGGATAGAACCGTACCAGATTGGGCACGTTGAAAACTTCCCAGCGGAATTGCAAAGTGTGGCCTTCGAAGGGCAGGCGCCAACGCTTGCTTAGACCCATGTCCAGACCAGCAAATCCCGGTCCACGGAGCGGGTTTCTGGTGCCGACTTGTCCCGGAAGGTAATGAACAAAATCTGCGGCTGCAGCCACCGGGTCGGCGAACATGTTCACACTGCCATCAGGCTGGCGGAAAACACCGGTTTTGGGCTTCGCAATCATCAGCCCCATACCCTCAAAGTTCCAATTGGTGGGCCAGGAATTCCCATTGTCGACTGTGACAGGGAAACCGCTTGTCCACCGGGCTATACCGGTGATCTGCCACCCCCCGATCACGGCATCCAGCAAACCACCAACTTTCGTGGCGAATCTATTGCCTCTGCCAAAGGGTAAGTCAGCAAGCCAATCAGCATTGAATTGATGTGTTGTGTCGAAATCCGAAACACCGCGGTTCAGATTCGGTGAGAAAGGATTGATGATCGTGTTGCCAACAAGCCCGCTATAAATAGCCCCTACGCGCGCGGTCTGAGAGGTGATATCGATTGACTTAGAGTAGGTGTAATTGATGTCGAATTGAACGCCCCTACTGACCTGCTTCCTCAGGCTGGCTTGGAGGGCGTTGTAGTTGGAATTGCCGATCGAACTGTATCCATAGTAAGTCCCAAACTGGCCCTGTTGATACGAAAATGGACCGGTAATGAAGTTATAGGTCTTTGTGGGGTTGTTGGCGTCGTACAAAGCACCGTAGTAGCTGATGCCAGATATGGTCTGCACCTCAACGTAAGGTATACAGGAAAAAATATCGTAGACCGCCTGAAGCGGGTTGTTGAAGGGGCCGTTTCCGCAATTTGTCTGATATGCACCACCCGGAGCCAAAGGCTGAATCATGTCTGTCCAGTATGAAGCTGTCGGACCAACCAACGCAGGAGTGATCTGGCTAACCGGCACCCCTGAACGGGCTAATGGCGTCAAAGCGTCAGCCGCACGATAATAATCGATTCCAGTCTTGGGATCGGTCACGTTGAGCTGCGGCATCATGTCGCGCCGCGTGAGCAAGTGCCGCCCGAGACGCCCAACATAGGATACTTGCAGCGAAAAACGGTTCGGCAGTTCACGAGCAACAGACAGGTCGAGGCTGTACGAGTAAGGGGTTTTAAGAGTGTTATCCACGCCAAAACCCACGGCCTGGATTGCTGGTGGTGTAAAAGGAAAACCTCCCTTCGGTGCGGGCAAGAACATTTGGTCGCCTATAACGTTTTTTTGTGGAATCACATTGAGATCGGTGAGACGGGGGAGTTGTGCAGCCCCCCAGAGTGCAGGTGCACTTTGGAGTTGAGTAGTAAGACCGAAAGCACCGAACTGATCGAAACTACTGATAATCTGCATGCCAGCCCGGTCATAAACCATACCGAAACCACCACGGACCGAAGTCTTGCCTCTTCCCCCGGTGATTTTTCCTAGCCACCCACTTTCAAAGCTGGGCGAATAGGCAAAGGCTATGCGAGGAGCAAAATCGTGCGTTTCAAGATCGTAAAAGCCGTGTGCGTTGTTAGCTTTGCCAGCCAGGTTGAACACGATTGGCGGCTCACCTTCGTAGCCCATGCCCTGTTGCATTCTCATGGCATTCTCGTTAAGTATGGTGCCCACGCCAGGGCTTGGGGCGACTTCCTCGCCGTTCACTTCCCAAGGCGGCGGGAAGAGCGACCAGCGAAGTCCGTAAGTAAGAGTGAGATTCGGCTTCACCCGCCAGGAATCCTGCCCGTAAAACTCGTACCAGTTAAGCCCAAAGTTCCGTTTTACCGGCGCACCCTGCGGCAGCAAATTGCCATTCTTGTCATAGTTGTAGAAGGCGTTGACATCCGAGACCATTCCCAAAAGGGCAGCCATGGCATTGTCATATGTAGTGTTGAATTGGGCATTAACAGCGGAGAATCCTCCAGTAGGGGGATTCAGGGGGCTTGTCGGCTGATTGGCGAAACCGGCGGGCTGCATCCAGCCTGTCGTGTCCGACCCATTGCTGAAAGAACTCAGAGTGCTTTGGCGGGGGTCGCGAACAAAACCTAGGTTAGTGCCGAATTGAAGAGTGTGCGTTCCTTTAGTCCAGGAAAAATCGTCTATCAGATTATTCACCGGCGTCTGAAAACTCTGGCTATAGTTGATGTCCTGGGATAAGCCAACAATTGTGTTCCACGGTTGATTGGTGTCGCCCACGCTTCCGAAGCTCTGTCTCGTCAATCCATAATGAAAGCTATTGACCATCGAATTGGTGAGAACCGTCGTATATCCGACTGCAAATCCTTTACTGTCATCAACTCTGGTGGTCTGGGGAGCTAATCCGGGCAAGAAGGGCGCTTGCGGATTTGTAAGGTTCTGCAGCGCGCCTCGCCAAAACAGCGTATGCTTGCCCGCGCCATCGACGTGGTAGTCGAAGCGCGCAATGTAGACGTTGTTCTTCAGGTGGATCGGCGCGCGGAAGCGATAGCCCTCGAAATTAAAGCCACCATCCCCTTGTGTGTTGTCGTTGGGCAACGGGTAGGTATTAAAGTAGGCTAGCATCACTGGATTGGGGCCAAGATGCAATGGGTCTAGCGCGGTAACCTGCGCTGGGGACAAAACTGTCACACCGCCGCTTCCATTGGGGTATTGAACTATTCCCTGACGCAGGGTTGCTGTGGGAACCAATCTGACAGCGCTCTGCTGTTCCGCCTGCCGAGTTCCTTCGTAATTCAGGAAGAAGAACAGGCGGTTCTTTAAGATCGGACCTCCCACCGACCCGCCGAAGATGTTTCGGATCAGCTGCAGCGGCTTGTTGGATTGGCCGTTGGCGAGTTCCGCGCTTTTTATGAAGAAGTCGTTGGCGCTGGTGACGGTGTTGCGGGTGTATTCGTACAGCGAGCCGTGGAATCTATCCGTTCCGCTCTTGGTCACCAAAGCCACCTGGGCTCCCGAGCCAGTGCCTTGTTCGGCGTTATAGTTCGTCGTTGTTACCCGAAACTCTTGTACGGAGTCCAGCGTCACCGGTAACACCGAAGTGAATGCGTAACCCCTACCTTGATCGTTCACGTCTACGCCGTCGAGCGTCAAGTTGCTCTGGTCACTGCGGGCTCCATTTACGGATCCGCTGCGAGTGTCGATATTCGGGTCGATATCGGACCGATTGCCCGTATATGCAACACCAGCCTGGACGCTTAATAAGTCCGGGGCGTTACGGCCCTCCAGTGGAACTCCCACGACCTGCGTCTGGTTAAAGGAATTGCCAACGGAAGCGTCCACAGTGTTGATAGCCACAGCCTCCCCGCTCACTGCAATCGTCTCTGTGGCTTGGCCTATCTTGAGTTGTACGTTGGCTGTAGCAGGAGTATTCACTAGCAACTGCATACCCGACTGCTGATAATGCGCAAAGCCAGCGGCAATGACGGTGAGGGTGTAGGTCCCAGGAGATAAAAACTGGAATTGATATTGTCCTTCGCTTCCCGTCTGCACCGTTCGTTCCACTTTCGATTGTGAATCACTGACAACGACTGTAGCTCCGCTGACCACGCTCCCACTGGGATCGGTGACTGTTCCGCGAAGCGACGTTGTGGACTGAGCGAGGCACGTTTCGGCCATTGTCAAAGCAATACAAACAAACATGCCCGTCACGACTGCCTTATTCAGACACGCGAGCCGGGGCACTCGGTGACAGAACCAATGCAACTTGGCACTGGTCGGAGGCATGCGCGTCACCAGTGCCACATCCACCATCGGCGGGACCGTACGAGCTAAATGTCGATTCATAGTCTTTACCTCCTTCTTAGGTCCCTGTCGTCGTGACTCTTGTTTCGCCTTCCGATTGGGTTCGGTCGTCCCGGGAACCGCACATACGCCTCGGGGGGGTGATGCACTTTCCTCGTGGGAAATTGCTCTTCGGGGAGGCGATTCAGGCCGGGATTATGCTGCCGAATAATGCCCGAGTCAAGGGACAATCGAACAGAGAAAGAGTTAACAACGTCCGGTGTCGCCTTGAATAACCCGGTCACTTTCACCACCGCTTTATGGCATACCGAAACTGCACCGCACCTCATTTGCGTCACACCCCCACGCGGTGTGGCTGTTGGTAGGTAACCCGGAATATTTCTTCTGTCAAACGCGCATCCAGGCGGCTAGCCCGCTTCTACCCACCATCGCAGCCCTGCTCGCCAAGGCTCGGGCCATTCAACGAGATCGAGGAATTGGCATTCCTTGGGGAGTTCTTCGAATTGGTTCATGCAATAGCCGCTGAATTGCTCATCATCAAAATCTACGGCGTAGCAGGTCCCCTTCTTGCGGTCCAGAATGTAGAGCGCACCGGATTCCTCTTCCCCCGGCACCAACAAGAACAGCAGAACCGACGCCGGGATTCAATCCAGCGAACGATCTCGGCCTCCTCGGCCGCTCGCAAGAGTGAAGTGATTGCAGCTTGTAGACGGGCATCTGTCGACTTACAGAATTACCGTTTCCATCATTCGACCAAACATCACATTGTCCTCTCCGGGCCCAATGCCCACACGGTCTTGTTGTTGCCGCATTGGCTCACCGGTCCTACCGCAGACTGATTTCAAGATTGGAGGATTTCCAGTCGCCCTTCATCTCGCAACCGTCGTAGTGTAAAGAAACCACTGGTTACAGCAAATTCTTAGACATTTCGGCATTGATCATCTTACGCAGGCACATAAGATCGTCATAGCCTTCAAGACGATGACATTTCAACTCCAATAGTTATGTGGCCTTTCAGATCCGCAGAAACCTCTCCGCGCCGTCGCCAGGTCAAGCGACTCAGGGCTTGGCAGTTCCGAAAAAGAACTCGGATGGTACAGAGTCTCCTTTTGTTGAGCATACTGTTTAAGGAGCAGATACTTACCTTAGCCGCGCTGAAAACCGAGGGAATGCTTTGCATGCTCCTGCGCATGGAACGAACAAAGGAGGACGATGAGCCAGACAAGCCGACGCGCATTTCTTGCTTCCACGGTGGTGGCCTCGGCGGCCGTCGCGCTTCGAACAGTTGAAGCAAGACCGCGGGAGTCGCGAGGGAATCCTTTTGCGAATGTTAAAGGCATTCCAGAGAATGTAAAGCGCATTCCAAGCGACCAATATCCATTGCCGTTTAGCGAAGCGGAGTATGCCGACCGCCTGAACAAATGCCGGCAAGCGATGTCCAATGCAAAAATTGAGTTGCTCTACGTCACGTGGCCTGAGGGTATTTGCTACTTGAGTGGATACGAAGTCAGTTGGTTTCGAGGGAATTCGTCAACAGAATGGTTCCCGTTTACGGCAATCGCTGTGCATGTGGACCACGACAACTTGCTGCTCGTCGGAGGCGAAGACCCGATTCCTTGTGCGGCCAAAGAGCGGCGCGAAATCCACGAAGAAGCATCACCAGAAAATATGGCCAGCATCGTGGTGAAGATTCTCCAAAAAGAGGGTTGGCTAGAGAGGGGCACTCGGGTCGGTCTCGAGTACTGGAGTTACATTCCTCCGCGTGCGGTCAGTGAGGTGGAAGAGCGCGCTTTCGCGATGGCCGGCGCGACTGTGGTGGATGGAAGCATGGTGATGCGCTCAATCCGCCTTGTTAAATCGCCGGCCGAAATAGAAGTGATGGAATATGCCGCGCAGCTCGGAGATCTCGCGATTCAAGCGGTGGCCGATCATTTCAAGCCGGGCATGAGTCACTGCGAAGTGTATGCAGAGGCAACCTATGCGATGTACAAGGCCGGCGGTGAAGTGGCCGGTATCGCACAAGACGTCCAACCGGGTCGACCTCGAAGCACGCACCTACTTCCGTCGCGGCGCCAGATTCAAGCGGGTGAGCCGTTTGCCGTGGATATGGCCGGAGTCTATAAACGCTATCACGCCAATGTGGATCGTACCTACCTTTGGGGGGATCCAACACCTGAACTCCGTCGCATTGACGACGCTGCCAAGCGCGGGCTGGATCTGTTTCTGAAGATCGCCAAATCGGGAACATCTGTGGATGAGGTAGGGCACGCGCTTCATAGGTATTACGAGGAAAAGGATATCTGGCGCCTCCACGAATACATTGGCGGGTACGAACTGGGAATTGCGTTTGCGCCAGACTGGGTTGGCCAGTTTGTATGGGTCGCAGAGTTGAAGACGGGTGCCGTGTTTCAGCAAAACATGATTACTAACTACGAGAGTAACTTTCGGAACGGAGATTTGAAGTATCCATATCCGCAAATTTCTCTGTTCCGAGACACTGTGGTCTATCAACCAAACGGAGCTCGAAAGTTGTCGGCGATTCCCAGCAGTTTAATTGCGCTCGGCTGAACTCTGCGTGGGGCCTTAGAACCGTAGTTAACACTGCTCCTGTCGTGAAGACGATATTTCGATGTGAACGAGAGAGGAGCTTGACCCTAGTCCCGGCCTTTCTGATTTAGATACGCGTAAAGGACCTTTTTCCCTCTGGGTTCGTCCCTTGGTCCCGACGGTTCATCGGTTACGAATACCGATTCGATATCTTTCAAGCGGCTCGGATCATTTGTCCTGAGAACCCACAGACCTTGAGTGCTGTCAGCGAGATAAAAAACGCCCAGACTCTTTGCACGATCGCTTGTGCCAGCGCGCTGCGCCCAAGCTTCGAATGAATTCCTCTCAGTGGGTGAGTCGCTGAGGTCAAAAGCATAGAAGACCAACGTCTTACCCTGGGAGTAGAAAACCCTTCCGAAAGGCCTTTTCTTTCGGTGTTTGCTTCCGTCAAAGACATCGATAACCTCTAAATTGCGGTCACCAATAAGACCCCTGATATCGTTGTATGCACTGACGAGTTGCCTTTCTCGTTCCAGTGCGGCGTCTTGCGCATTCAATTGTCCGGTCAAATCGGCAAGCCGCTGCTCCTGTTCGTGCGCGATAGCCTGATCCGCGGCGAGCCCGTTCGCCATGCCCGAAAGGTTGGCTTCTAACTGCCTTTCGCGATCCACCGCGCTTCTTTGCAAGGTTTCGAAGCGCCTCTGATTCTCCATTAAAGAAGCTCGCAAAGTGTCATTTTCACGGTTCAAACGTCTCAACTCAGATTGGCGCAAGTCAGCGTCAGTCTGTAATGCGCTCATCTTGCCACCTGTTTGATGCAAGGAGTTTTCTAGATCTCTATTGTCCTGCGTCAGTTTGTCGATCCGACGTTGGAGAGAAACGAGAGCCGACTGGGCTTCCAGGATGTGGTCAGGTGGCGGCACCCTCGCGGGCCATATCTTGGCTATGTATCTCTTGAAACCCGCACCTGAATTGGCACTTGGGTTGTGGGAAACCCCGAGTTGCAGCCACAGGCTCGCTCCTAAAATTGTAATCAAGGCGAGCGTCGCAAAAGAGACAATGGAACGCCTGCGGAACGCGACACCCGTGCCAGGCGCATCATCAATTGATTCGGCAGAAAAGCGCAGGCCTTGTGCACGAGCGCTGCTCAGAAATCGACTCCGAATATCACTCGCCTGCAGAGAGGGATACTTCAAGCTTAGTTTCAATGTTGGCCGAGGAGTCGCCAGCGGCAGTGCGCGAGCTAAATCCTGAAACTCGGCTTGGCGGCTCCGGCACGCTACGCACTCGTGCAGGTGATTCGACAACGCCTGAAGATCACTGGGAGAAAGCTGGCCAGTCAGAGCAAAGGTACTCAGCCTTTCGAAATATTTATGCGTTGACATCGCTATCTCCGACCACCTTCGGTGCTGGGTCGTGACGCACGCACGTCCGTGGAAAGAAAGGATCTTAATCGGCAAAGGCCGCGATAGTAGTGATGCCGTATGTTGGAGACCGGCTCCTTCATTCGTTCCGCGATGTCGGTCATTTCCAACCCTTCGAAAAACGCCATCTCGATCGCTTGGCGCTGGCGTTTTGTGAGTCGTTTCAATGTCTGGCGGACAAGATACGCTGAATCGTTCAACGGAAGGCGTGCCCAGGCGTCGGCGAGAAAACGGGTCGACGAGTCCGCGTTCGAACCTAACGCTTCTTGATCGTAAAAGCCCCTCAATCGAAGGTATCGCAAATGGTCAAAAGTTCGTCTGTAGGCATACTGCAGGATCCAGACTCTGGCGCTTCCTTTCTTCGAATCGAATTGTGGCGCGGCGCGGTAGATGTCAAAGAAAACACGTTGCATCACATCTTCCGCTTCGCTTTGGTCGCGAACGATTTTGTACGCAATATTTAGAATGAGACGATGATGACGCGAAAACAAAACACTCAGAGCATCATCGTGCCCTTGTTGGAGTTCCGCAATCAGAAGCTCGTCACTTAGTTTTTCAACATCTCTTCCAGTTCTCGCAGCGATTCGGAGCGAGAAAGCCTTTGATAAAGTTGACACAACTCGGCTCCCCTGGATATCGAGCGCAATGGGCAATACGAGGTTCTAGCACACCTTTCGAATTTTCTACAAGGACCATTTAGTTGGTACCACGAAAACTTTTCCCTATTCCCCGAAGGACTCGGGAATAAAGACTTGCGCCGTTGGTACAGATTTGTCAATGCCTAAGCATACTAATGCATGGGGCTAGTGCCGGAGATAACCGGCAACTGGACCTCCACCCATTCGTCATAGCGGATGTACGGAACGCTCCTGGCGCTTTCAGCCAGAAGGACTTCGTGTTTGCGCCGAGGGCTGACAGGGTACTCGGCCCAGCTTTCTACGTTCGGGTTTCGCAACGTGGGCGTGCATATGAAATGGATATTAGGGCTTACTCTCGTGGTTTTCCTGAGCTGGGCTTTGATTGGCTTGCCTGCGCGGGGGCAGTCGAGCGGAGCGGTACAAGGAATTGTATCGGATGAGAGCAGGGCAGTCGTCCCGGGTGCCAAGGTGAGGCTTACGGAGATTGCCACTCATGTCGAGCGGGAAACGACCACTACCTACACGGGTGCGTACGCGTTCCCCTTTTTGGCGCCCAGAAAATATAGGCTGGTAGTGAGTGCGAAAGGCTTTAGGGAATACATACGTGACAACGTTGTGGTCAACGTCGCGGAGCCGACCACCATAGATGTGGTTCTTTCGGTCGGCCAAACATCGGAACAGGTCACAGTGACTGGCGAAGCCCCACTGGTCCAATCGACCACGAGCGCCCTCGGACGCCCGATCGACGAATCCATGCTTACATCCTTGCCGCTGTCCAGTCGGAACTTCACCCAAGTTTTGGGGCTCACTCCTGGCGTTATGGCTCCCATTCCCAACGCGGGAGCTCTCGGACGTAACAGCACCAATATAGCCGCGAACGGCGCCCGGTTGAGTGACAACAGCATGGTTTTCAACGGACTGATCGCCAACAACCACATGACTAACGGTTTTGATGACGCCAACGACAATGTGGGCGTGCCCGTTCCAGCTCCTGACGCAATCGAGGAATTCAAAGTTCAGACAGGGTTATATGACGCCGAGTTTGGACGACAAGGTGGCGCGATCGTCAATGTTGTAACCAAGAGCGGCACCAACAATTTCCACGGCGCCGTGTACGAGTACCTGAGGAATGATGATTTCAATGCCAACGAATTTTTTCTGAACAGCACAGGGCAGCGCAGGCCGGAACTCAAACAGAATCAATTTGGTGGTCAAATCGGTGGTCCAATTAAAAAAGACAAGCTTTTCTTTTTCGCGTCCTATCAAGGCACGCGCCAACGTAACGGAGTTTCGACCGTTGCTTCGGTGTTTCTGCCCCCTCTCACTGACATCCGTTCCGCGCAGACCATCGGTGCGATCTACGCTGGACAGAGCGGCATCTTTGGCGGCGCGACCGTCGCCAGCGATGGGTCCAACGTTAATCCTGCAGCCTTGGCAATTCTCAATGCCAAATTGCCTAACGGGAGTTATCTCATCCCCAAACCGCAGACGATTCTGCCGAACGGCTCAGGCTTTTCGGTCTTTGCTCCGCCGGCAAAGTTTAGCGAGAATCAAGGCATAGGAGACCTAGACTATTCCATTAATACGAAGCACCGCATCGCCATCAAGACATTCATTGCTACGCTTCCTCAAACTCTTCCTTTCTCCCATGACCTTTCAGTTTCTCAAAGCCAAAATATCCTTGGTTTCGGAGAGACGGATAACAATTCCGTCCTCAGCGGCTCTGTTGCCGACACGTACGTGTTCAGTTCCAACATTGTGAATCAACTCCGATTTGGCTATTCCAGGTTCTCCGCGGTGGAGGTACCGATCCTTCCATTTAGTTCAGCCGCGGATTTCGGGATTACGCCCGCGGTAACGGGTATCGCTGGCATCCCCCAGATCGCGGTTTCGGGAGGCTTCAGCTTCGGGCCAGCGAACAACAACTATGAAACCACGCGAATTTTCAACTATCAAATTGCGGATACCTTGAGCTTCTCGCGCGGCCGTCATCAGCTTCGGGTCGGCGGCGACTGGAGCCGCGACCATGTGACTCGTGTCGACGACTACAACACCCTGGGCAGCATTTCGTTTCAGTCTTACCCCGATTTCATACTGGGCATGAGCGCGTCGCAAAACGGCAGCTCCTTCAGCAACGTCGGTTCCGCTAACGCTTCGAATGGGATTACGCTGCGGCACCCGCGCATGCATGACTTCGGCCTGTTCGCTCAGGATGATTTTCGGGCCACGGAGCAGCTCACCTTCAATCTTGGCTTGCGCTATCAGTTCAACGGCAATCAGTCCGATGCCAACGGCTATGATGGCGCATTCTTTAGGAGCTTGGTGCCTCCGGGTTTTGTCTCGCCGGCGTCAGGGACCTATCTCGGATTCGTAATTCCGGGGAATGCCAACATCGCTGTGCCCAACGGATTTACAAAGCTGCATAGGGACACTCTGATCCCAGATAATTGGCTCGGCTTCTCCCCGCGCGTTGGAGTGGCGTGGGCGCCCTTCCGCAGCCTGAACAATTTTGTGGTTCGCGCGGGCTACGGCATCTACTGGTCCGCCATCTCCGGCACCGTTACCGAACAGGCGTGGCTCGATCCCTGGTATATGTCCATTAGTTCCGGAGGCTCGGTCAATCCGAATGCGACCTTCCAAAATCCTTTTATACCGACTTTACCACCGGCGAGCGCCTTCCCTCTCTTTGTGCCCTACACTCTGGCAAATACACGATCCACGTGGACGATCAACTCAAATTCGCAACAACCCTATAACCAGCAGTGGAGCGCGAGTGCGCAGTACGGATTCAAGAGCTTCGTTGCGGACCTCGGCTACGTTGGCAGTAAGTCCACTCATCTGGGCGGTTTCTACTTCCCAAACCAGGCCAATCTAGCCAGCCCTCAGAACCCCATTAACGGAATAACGACCAATACCATCGAGAACATTAATGCGCGCGTCCCAGTGCTTGGGTGGACGCCATTCTCGATCTGGGAATACAACTCCATCTTTGACGCCAATTACAACGCTCTACAAGCTAGCTTGCAAAGGCGCATCGACCGCATGACTTTCTTGCTGAGCTATACCTGGAGTCATTCGATCGATGACCTCCCTATCAATGGCTTCACTGGGCGCCGAATCTCCATCGCCACATTCGTCGGAGACGCCAACAATCTCAGATCGGGTCGTGGCAATTCCGACTTCGACGTCCGCAATCGCTTGGTCTTCAGTTATAGTTGGAACGTCCCTGGCGTCCGCCGTGGATTCTTGGATGTTGTGACAAGAGACTGGACTCTGTCCGGCCTCGTGACTATTCAGTCCGGCCTTCCTTTTAGTGTCACGGACTTCGGGTCGGCGTCAATCTATGGCGTGTACGGTTTCGCGCAGTTTGCTCCTGGCGCAGATGCTTCTACTGCAAAGCTGAGCGGTGGTCCGGAGGGGAGGCTCCAAAAATACTTTAATACCAGCGCGTTCACATCAGCACCGGCGATCGGGAACGGAACAGGCTTCGGTAACTCGGGGCGTAATATTCTCCCAGGGCCGGGCGAGTGGACATTCGATGCGGCGGTGGCGAGAGTGTTTCGTATCCGGGAAAAAGCCAGCCTTGAATTTCGCATCGAGGCTTTCAACTTGTTCAACCATCCTGACTTTGGTTTGCCAGGCAGCGAACTCACAAGCCCCGGAACGTTTGGCGTGATTTCCTCAACCGTAGTTAATCCCAGAATTCTGCAACTCGCGCTGAAGTTGCGATTCTAAGGGCCTCGGTTCTTACGAACCACGATCCGGGGGCAAGGCGCAATACACACCGACGTACATCGAGGCTAACGCACTATTCTGATCCGATCGACAAGCCGAGTCGTCGTAGGGGTGCTTGCAATCTTCGCAACAGCCTGTGTTTCGGCTCAGCTCACACATCCGAGCAACGACCTAGTTGTCAGGACCACTTCCGGGCTCGTGGAGGGCACCCAAGAAGGAAGAGTTAAGGTTTTTCGTGGAATTCCGTATGCGGCGCCACCAGTCGGAAAACTGCGCTGGCGTCCGCCGGTCGCTCCGACGTCGTGGTCGTCGATTCGCCCCGCTCATCTTTTTGCTCCCGCCTGTCCGCAAGACCAAGAACCTGACGAAACTCGCCCCCTTCCACCCATGTCCGAGGATTGCCTGGTCTTAAATGTGTGGACTCCGCGTGCGGATTCGGAGAAGCGCCCTGTTATGGTTTTTGTCCATGGTGGTGCATTCATGGAAGGCAGCACGAACGGATCCTATAACGGTGCTGTACTGGCAAACCGAGGTGGGCTTGTATTCGTCAATCTGCAATATCGGATTGGGGCGTTAGGATTCCTGGAGCTGGCAGACGTCGGGGGTAAGGAATTCGAGAATACTGGGAATCTCGGTATTCTCGATCAGATTGCAGCGCTCAAATGGGTGCGCGCAAACATCGCGGCCTTCGGAGGAGACCCGAACAATGTGATGGTCTTCGGAGAGTCCGCTGGCGCCGTCAGTGTCGCAACGCTTTTGGCGCTGGATCAGGCGCGTGGCCTCTTCCAGAGAGCGCTTCTCGAAAGTCCCCGGGCCCCCTTTATTGTCACAAAGACTCGCGCCACCCGTATTGCAAGGCAGGAAATGAAACTTGCAGGCGTTAGCACAATGCAACAACTCGAGAGTCTGAGCTGGCAGAAGCTGATGGACGCTCAGGAAAAACTCTTCAATGCCCGATTTGAGGACACATCCTTTTCGCCGGTCTTAGACGCAACCGTGATTACCGAACCGACGCAGCGCAAGATCTTCGAAGGGCGTGCCGCCACAGTCCCTGTAATTATCGGGACAAATCTCGAAGAATTGAAATTTTGGGAGGACGGTGAAGGTTTACCTCTAAGCAAGCTCCCGCCTCACGTTATTGCCAAGCATCTGGAACCGCTTCTAGGAGAGACGGCGACATCGACTGTTACTTCCTACATAAATGATAATCCGGACCACACCCAAGGCGAAGGAATCCTCATGCTGCTTAGCGATCTGACATTTCGGATGACCTCCATCCGGTTGGCGGAAGTTCAAAGCAAACGCCAGCCGACCTGGATGTATTTCTTTACCTATCGTGGCGGACATTTTGGGGCCGGTCACGCTGCGGAGTTGGCTTACGTGTTCGGCGCTAATGCCCCGCATGGACGCGTTGGCACGGAACCAGAGCGCAAGACTCTTCTGGATCAAATCCAAGAGTCTTGGATCAGTTTCGCGCGCAGCGGTAATCCGAACCATACTGGCTTACCGGACTGGCCGAACTACGACACCAATAAACGCGTAACGATGGAATTTGGTATCCCCAGCAAAGTGATCGATGATCCCTACTCCGATCAGCGCAAGGCTTGGATCAACGTTCCATTCGATGGCTTTAAGCCCGACATTGACCAGGCATCCGGACTCATGACCATCGGTGGTGGGGGAAAATATTGGAAGTGGGCAGAAACTGATCAGTGAAAAATGGGTTGATCCTAGCTTTATTGAAAAGCGGCCATATTTGCAGCCGCCTCTATGTTTTTACTGGTCGTGGGCCTGCAACGACACACAGCGACCACCTGACGAGGACGGCGAGTGAACGATCTTCGCCTAGTTCCGTGCGAGAGAAAAAAGTGAAATTCCGGATTGCCGATCGAATGTCGGTTGCTTTGCTACTTACGATGGCACTTAGCGCAGGTGTGCCAGGTGCGCGAAGGCCGCAAAGCGCAAGTCGAGTGCACCAATTGCAGGCAAGCCCGCAAACCGTGGTCGTAGGCTATTTCTCGGCACAAGCTAAGCCCATCCTGCGCATCGCGAGCGAGGATATCGTTGAGGTAGATACCTTGATTACCTCAGAACCCGAGGGCCTTCGTCAAATGGGGCTGCCCGAGTCAGAGATTCAGCGGTCATTGATCAATATCACCAAGGAGGTTACGGACCAAGGCCCCGGCGGCCACATTTTAACGGGGCCGATTTTCGTCGAAGGAGCCGTGCCGGGCGACGCGCTGGAAGTCCGTATTCTTGGCGTCGACTTGGCTGTGCCCTATGGATACCAGGCTTGCAGGGCAGACTGGACATTTGTACCGAGCAACTGCCAAAACCCGAGAGCCAGGGTTATCCGCCTCGACCAGAAGAAGATGACCGCACAGCTGGGCCCAGGCATTGAAATACACCTCCACCCTTTCTTTGGCGTAATGGGCGTAGCGCCGGCACCAGAAGCTGGAAGAATCAGCAGCAACCCGCCAGGAAATTACGGCGGGAATATCGACAACAAGGAGCTGATTGCCGGCACAAAGATATTTCTGCCGGTACGGGCTGAGGGTGCGCTTTTCGAGGTAGGCGACGGTCACGCGGCACAAGGCGACGGCGAGACAGGAGGAACAGCTCTTGAAACTTCGCTGCGCGGGCGGCTGCAGTTCGTCGTACGAAAAGATATGCACCTGAAACAACCGCGCGCGGAAACCTCAAACGAGTTCATCACCATGGGAGCGGACAGGGATCTGGTTAAGGCCGCAAAGATCGCCGTGCAGGAGATGACCGATTTCTTGATGGAAAAGTGCGCTCTTCCGCGTACGGAAGCGAACCGGGTTGCAGGCATCGTAGCGGATTTGCACATCGCTGAAGTAGCTGATGAAAGTGTAGGTGTCTACATGACGATCCCCAAAGGCATATTTGCTTCCGACTGTAGCGGCAATCATGGACTTCAATGATGGTCAATTTTTACCGTATCCGAACCTCGGGAGTATGCAATAGCTGTTGTAAGAAGAAACATGAAAGTCATTGCGGACGCTAGGACCAGAGACTTCACTTTTCGACTCAATAACGCGTTCTCGCGCGCAATCCGGAAACTGTCATGTTCACCGTCCGCAGTGTGACGGTTCGGCACGAGGCCCGCCCACACGATTCGAAAACCTGAGGACCTTACGAGCAGATTCCACGAACGCCAGAATGGCTGGTGATTTTTCGCCTTTTCTCCACGCAACATGCACCTCGATTGCTGCACCCTGCTCATCCAATTGTCGTGCGATGAGTTCGTTGCTACGTGTAAGATAAATGCGCGCTGTGCCCGCTCCAACATAGACCGCTTTCCCAGATGCAAGCAGGATGACGCGTGCTTCTTCGAATGGATCGGGAGGTCTCGCGACGATCTTCGGGGTGATGCCTGCGTTTCGGTACAGTTCCATGACCTTGTCGTGCATGGCACTGGAAAAATCTCGAACATGGAGCACAACAGGAATTTCCGCGATGTCGCGCAGTCGCAACTTCTTGTGCTTCGCCAGGGGACTCGACTTGCTTAGAACCACTACGAACGTTTCGGTGAAGAGTGGCTCTGAGCTGAGATAAGTGGCATCGATCCAGGGCCGAAGAAAGCCTACATCAATCTTGTGATCACGCAGCGCTTCATTTTGAAGGGTGGAGTAAACATCCTGACATTCAATCTCCACACTTGGAAATCGCTTGGAATGCTCAACTAAGACATAATGAACCTTCTCCCCTAAGCCGGTACCAATCCCTACTCTGACGCGGCCAACCTGGCCTTCCTTGGCCAACCGAACCGTGTCTAACAACTGTGCCGTTTGTGCAGAGACGTTCTTAGCCTCTTTCAAGACCAGTGAACCGATATCCGTCAATTGCACGCGCCGCCGGTCGCGCACAAAGAGTTGAACGCCCAGTTCTTCTTCAAGCTGCCGAATTTGTCGACTTAAGGGCGGCTCTGCGATATGCAGTTGTTTGGCAGCACGCGAAAAGCTCAAGCATTCGGCCACGGTGATGAAGTACCGAAGATGTCGGAATTCCATAAATCTCGCAAGGTCCCTTATACCCAAAAGGTACTAGAGCGGGTCGAAAGAAGTACTGGACATCCTAGACTTTTATGTTCAACCTTACGCAAATCTAGTAGGGTTAGCATATTCCATTAGTCAAGCATGAATCGTCCGAACGATGTTGGAGGATGAAATGCCGACCATCGAGCATTGCCGAAGAAGAAGCGGGGTTGGGTACTCGACGTGGTTGCTTAAACTTGTTCTCCTCATTGGCTTCGGAGCCGCTACCGGCACGGCACAGACTACGAGCGGAAGAATTCTTGGGAGGGTTTCCGACACTAGTGGCGCCAGCCTCGCCGGTGTGACGGTCCACTTGATCAATGAACAGACCGGTGTCGGTCAAGCTGCCACGACCAATTCCACTGGTGATTACCAGTTCCCGGAAGTTTCGGTCGGTAATTATCGCATCGAGTTTGAGCACACCGGCTTCAAGAAGAGCGCTCAGACGGGTATAACGCTTTTGGTCAACCAGGTGTTGACCATCAACATGAGCTTGCAAGTCGGAGCCGTTCACGAGACGGTGCAGGTCACGTCGGAGGTACCTCTGGTCGACACGACGAGCACGCAACTGGGTGCCGTGGTTGATGATCGTTCCATCGTGCAGCTTCCTCTTAACGCACGCGATATGTACCAGTTCATCCAGCTGCAACCGGGTGTGCAGACCCAGGCAAAAGCAAACGCTTCTGATCCAAATGGCTTTCTCGGGGGCGAGAACGCGGGCGCCGTTTCGGTCAATGGCGGGCGGGGTCGTGCTAACAATTTCAGCGTCAACGGTGGAGATGCAAATGACCAGTTTTTAAATCTGCCCGCTGTTCAGCCCGCGCCCGATAGTGTCCAAGAATTTCGCGTTTTGACAAACACCTTTGATGCGGAATTCGGAAGGAACTCGGGGTCGGTCGTCAATCTGGTCACCAAATCAGGGACCAACCAGTACCATGGCAGTGCTTATGAGTTCGTCCGAAACACAATCCTGAACACTCGTAACTACTTCCAGCAAGTGAACCCTCCCTATCACCAAAACCAATTTGGCGGCACGTTTGGGGGTCCAGTTCGTAAAGACCACACATTCTTTTTTGCGTCTTATGAAGGTCAGCGCTACGGCACGCCAACAGCGCTTCCGCTGTCCCCGGTCCCGACCGCGTCTGAGCGGGTCGGTGACTTTTCCCACAACACGGACGGCAGCGTCGCGGCTCCATTCGCGGGCACGTTGGTGAGCGCCAATGCTTTGAACAACCGATCGGGATGCCCGGCGGCTGTGGGTTTGCCTGGAGGTATTCCAAACGGGATGGCGTATAGCACCTTGTTTCCGGGAAATCGAATTCCTGTAGCTTGTGTCGATCCGGTCGCAATAGACCTTCTGCAACTAGTACCGACGCCGAACCAGCCCAATGGTTTTTATACGAACACGGTTTTCTCCAAACAGCGAAACGATCAAATCACGGTAAGGCTTGATCACAGGATTAGTGCCACGCAGTCGTTTACAGGATACTACTATTTCCAAGATAACAACGACACTAATGCAATTGCACTGTTCAGCTCCGCGAGTGTCCCTGGATTTCCAGTAGCGAACCGGTACCGCACGCAACAGATAAACCTGGCCCACACCTGGACGCTCAGTACCACTATGGTCAACGAGGCGCACCTTATATTTATGCGGGAAGCACAACTCACCAACGACCACCCCGTACACACCACAAATGTGATCGATTCATGCCCGTCATCACTTCCGGGCCAACCCAAGGTGGTCAACGGACCCGGGGGCAACTGCTTCAGTGACCCGACTAATCCGAAATTCGGGATTACACCGGGACTAGGTGCATCAGAAGAAGGCTTGCCATATATTCACATTGCCGGAGGGTTGAACTTCGGCAACACAACTAATGATGAACCACAAGTGGGGAACTCGTACCAAGTCGTGGACAACGTCACCAAGATTCTAGGATCTCACACCTTGAAATTCGGCGCGGATATCCGTCGTCAGCAGTGGCAACAGACTTTGTATTATGCGCCATCAGGTAACTTCGGTTTCTCCGATTCCGGCCCAAACGCTGTGGGTTTGACCGATTCCTCCGGCAACAGCGTGGCCTTTCCCGATTACCTGCTGGGCTTTGTGAATTCCTACCTTGAGAGTGGTGGTTCACCGGTACGTTTACGCAACACAAACATGGGCATTTTTGCCCAGGACAGTTGGAAGATGCGACCGAATCTAACTCTAAATTACGGGTTCAGGTGGGAGTACATTCCGCCGCTTGCAGACTCTTCGCAGCGGGTGTCCACATTCCGGCCAGGAGTGAACCAAACCAAGTATCCATGTCAACTGTCGGCAGCAGAAGCAGCCTCGCTGGGACTGAGTTCAACAGACTGTAACCCGGGCAGTCCCGGAGCTGCTGTATTTCCTACCGGCATCGTGTATCCGGGCGCAAACGGAATCCCGCAGGGTTTGACACAAACGTACTACAAATCGTTTGCACCCCGAATCGGACTGGCTTGGAGTCCCAGCGCAAGTGATGGCACCTGGCGTAAGCTGCTCGGAGGACCAGGTGAAAGTAGCATTCGCACCGGATATGGGATTTTCTATAACCCCATCGAAGCATACATATTTCAGCAGTTTTCTGGCGCCTCTCCTTTCGCGGGCGACACTTTCATTACCAATACCTTACTAAGCACCCCCTTCCACGATCAATCCGGCTCTGTCTTCCCGAACCCCTACAATGGAATTTTTTATCCTAGACCCGGACAGCCGCAGGATTTTTTTAGTTTCGAACCGATCTTAATGTATGCAGACTATCAACCGAATATGAGATCGCAATACGCGGAGCAGTACAATCTGACACTCCAACGGCAGTTGGGCAATAGCATGATGTTGCAGCTCGCGTATGTAGGCTCTCAGGCACATCGACTCCTTGCGACCCACGAGATCAATCCATCAATGCCTCAGACTTGCCTGGACATTATTACTCTTCTCGGACCCAACAGCTGTGGCCAGTATAACGAGGATAATTCCTACAATCTCACTGTACCTGCCGGATTCAACTTCCACATGCCCAACGGCAAAGTTGTTATCGGTGCAGCTGGTGGAACACCATTAACGCTGGTCGGCGTTCGACCCTCTTCATCTCCCAATTGCAATTCTTTTACCGGCGCAAACTGTCCGGCGTTTCCAGTTTTGCTAAACATATTTGCGCAAGACACGATTGCCAATTCTAACTACAACTCCCTGCAGGCCATGCTGCAGAAGCGATTCTCCAAGGGATTGCAAATGCAGGCTTCCTACACCTGGAGCAAATCGATTGACCAAGCCTCAAGTTTCGAGGACGTGCTGGATCCCTTCAACTACCGGCGGACTCGTGCAGAATCCTTATTTAACGCGCCTCACCGTTTCGTGCTCAACTACACTTGGGAGCCCCCTGTGCCCAAGTACTCGGGAGCCGCGGGCAAAATATTGGACGGTTGGTCGATTTCAGGAATCACTACTTGGCAATCGGGCTTTCCGATGCGTATCAGCTCGCTCGCCGACAACGAACTAATCAACAGTGATGACATCGAGACGCTCGGGTCTCCGGATCAATTCAAGCGGTTTCATGTGTGGGATCCAAAGACTCATGGGGGTTATTGGTTCGACCCAAGCGCGTTTTCTGACAACGCTAGCAACTCCTCCGCTCCATTGTGCAGCGTAAGCCCCAGCTTCGGATGTTACGACCCATCGCTTCTCGGCAGATTTGGGAATACGCCGCGGGCGATCTGTTGCGGTCCTGGAATTGTCAACTTCGATATCGCAATACACAAGAACATTCCTATAAACGAATTCAAATACTTCGAGTTTCGATCGGAGTTCTTCAACGCATTCAATCACACAAATTTCCTGAACCCTGATGGAGAAACCCAGGACGGCTCATCATTTGGCAAGATAACTGCGTCTAGGGACCCACGTCTCATCCAGCTTGCGCTCAAATTCTTCTTTTAGAGGAGAGCCTTAGCGATGGATACCAAGATCGCTCGATCTGGGAACTTCTGTTACCCAAGAATGCAGCAAATCGCAGTGCATGCTGTGATCTTCTCGGTTTTACTGCCGTTCTTAAGCAGGTGCAGCTTGGGCGTGATCTCTAGGGGAACTGGCGGGGTCGTCGTGAATACAACGCATGGACCAGTGCTAGGCGAAACCGAGGATGGCGTTTACGTGTTTCGCGGTATCCGCTTTGCGGAATCTCCGACAGGGAAACTACGTTTCCGCCCACCTGCCCCTCCGACAGCGTGGCACGAAGTTAGGCCCGCGCTGGATTTCGCTCCCGCTTGTCCTCAGATCGTTGAAATCGATCCCACAGAAAACAACAATTCAGTTATGGCTGAAGATTGTCTGGCCGTGAATGTATGGACGCCGAAAACAGACGGAGGCAAACGCCCGGTAATGGTGTTCATTCATGGTGGAGCAAACATCGATGGCAGCGCACGGAACACTTGGTACGACGGTACCACTCTAGCTGAGCGTGGAAACTTGGTTCTCGTCACGCTGCAATACAGATTGGGGGCTTGGGGCTATTTGGAATTGTCGGAAATTGGCGGCAAGGACTATGCCGAGAGTGGCAACCTCGGCGTTCTCGACCAGATTGCAGCTCTCAAATGGGTGAAAGACAACATCGCACGATTTGGTGGCGATCCAAACAATGTCACGCTATTCGGGCAATCAGCAGGTGGAATGGCCACAGCGCGGCTAATGGGAATGCCCCAAGCTAGGGGGCTGTTTCAGAAGGCCATCTTGGAGAGCGGAGCCGGAAGTAGAGGCGGCACCACCACTGCACAGGCAACCGACGTCGCGAAGGCTTACATGAAGCTCGCTGGCGTGAGCTCCGTGGAGGAGCTGCGGCAGCTCAGCATGGTGGATATGCGCGAAGCACAGAGAAAACTCTTCGAGACGCGGTTCGAGGATAGTTCCTTCGGTCCTGTGATTGATGGAGTTGTGCTTAATAAAGGGTCCATGGATGCGATTGCCGATAGCGAAGGCGACAACATTCCCGTCATGCTTGGAACCGTCCTCGATGAAATGCGCTACTGGTCAACCATCGAGGACCTGCCTTTGGAACAGAAACCTGAGCAACTCTTGCGAAAACAGGTCGCCGATATTGTCGGCGATCGAGCCGAGGAAGTAATTGCCGCCTACAAGAGAAACAGCACGAACTACGGTGACATGATAGTTCAGATCACATCTGACCTGGTTTTTCGACTTCCCGCCATAGAACTGGCTGAATTGACGAGTCATCGACACCAGCCCACATACATGTACCTGCTGACATACCGTTCAACATCCAGTTATCGCAAATATGATTCCGCCCACACAATGGAAATACCGTTCGTTTTTGGCGTGATCGATGATCTGGATGTTATTGCCTTCACCGGAAGAAACCCACACCGCTTGGCATTGATGAAACAGGTGCAACAAGCGTGGATAAATTTTGCACGACTTGGCAATCCGAACCATCCTGGCCTTCCTGCCTGGCCCCAATACGACGAAAATACACGGGCAACCATGGAACTGGGCATTAATGGCAAGGTAGTGAATGACCCCTTGTCAGAAGACCGTCAGGCCTGGGGGAGGTACCCCACAAAGGAGCACATAGGCGCGATCATTTCCGAAAACAGCGATAACGCGACCAGTGGCAAACAGTGAATTAGCAGGGACACGATTAAAGGCAGTCCGCGATTCTCCAATCCTAATTAGTAATGCCATTTCTACCCCGGAGGCACACTCTCGAAAATGGCTTTTAAGGTGGCTCTGATACTGATAGTTGCTTGCGGCCGGATGCTTGGGGCTAGCTTGAACTCGACAGGCGATAGCGTTGTTGAGATCTCAGACGGACCATTGCGCGGTGAGGCCGAAGGAAACGTTCAAGTGTTCCGCGGAATTCGATTTGCACAACCACCAACTGGCAACCTGCGATTCCGTCCTGCCGTGCCTGTAGCACCGTGGACGGATATTCGTCCGGCGTTAGATTTTGCGCCAGCATGTCCGCAACTGGTCAGTATCGATCCGACCGAGAACAATAACTCCGTGATGGCTGAAGATTGTCTTGCACTAAATATTTGGACGCCGAGGGCCGATAACAAAGGGCGACCGGTAATGGTGTTCATCCATGGCGGTGCGTTCGTCGAAGGCAGTGCTAGGAACATCTGGTATGACGGCGCATCCCTAGCGGACCGGGGAAATGTCGTGGTTGTCACTTTGCAATATCGACTGGGAGCATTGGGATTCCTTGAGTTATCGAAAATTGAGGGCCAGGAGTGTGCACAAACAGGGAATCTTGGCATGTTGGACCAAATTGCGGCGCTCCGATGGGTACAGCAGAACATTGAGAGATTTGGTGGTAATCCTCGGAATGTAACGATTTTTGGCGAGTCGGTAGGTGCGACTAGTGTCGGAATCCTTATGGCAATACCGGCTGCCCGGGGCCTATTTCACAAGGCGATTCTTGAAAGCAACTCTGCAGTTCGCGTTGGCCATGATCTGACCCGCGCGACTGAGCTCGCCAGAGCTTTCATGAAAGTTGCGGGAGCGATCGGCGTCGCGGATCTGCGGCGTATGACAATGCTTCAGATTCGGGATGCACAGCAAAAGCTATTCGAGAGCGAATTCGGAGACTCATCCTTCGGACCTACATGGGATGACGTTGTCGTTCCGCGACCTGCGATGGCAATGTTACTTGCCGGCGAGGGAGCACGAGTTCCAGTGCTCCTGGGAACTAATCTAGACGAAATTCGATACTGGTCGACTATCGAAGATCTGCCACTGGAAAAGAAACCTGAATCTCTCCTGAATTCGCAGGTGGCTGAGATCTTGGGTCCCAGAGCGAAAGCAGCGATCGCAGTCTACCGGAGGGCCGACGCGAATTATGGAGATGCTGTTATCCACCTGGGTACGGACTTATTGTTTCGCATGACATCGATTCGCATGGCAGAAGCACTCAGTCGACTCCAACCCACATACAATTACCTATTCACATACCGCTCGACCTCACCCGTGGTCAAGTACGATTCAGCACATTCCATGGAGCTCCCCTTCGTTTTTGGTGTCATTGATGATCTGGATGCGATTGCATTTACTGGCAGGGACCCACAACGGGAAACTCTTATGCGTCTTATTCAGGGAGCCTGGATTAATTTCGCCCGGTATGGCAATCCCAGCTCTCAAGGTCTGCCGCCGTGGCCACAATACGATACGGTTACGCGATCCACAATGGAATTGGGGATAACATCTCGCGTGATTAACGATCCGCTACCCGCACAGCGTGCTGTGTGGGACGGTGTTCCATTTGATGGCGTTACTCCAACCGTGGAGCAGGTCTCCTCATTTCTTTCACACAACTCGGAGCGGCGATAGAGATGCGGCTCGCATTGCCTGAAAGGCTGCATTGCTCTTTATTTCTGCACTTTTTGCTGCCACTCCGGCGCAGTCCGGCGGTATCATGCGCCCTCTTGGATCGCAGGAGAAAATGGAGGGGCGTAAATCAGCTACTCCGGCGTAGCATTTAATTTCTTTAGCGTTCAGGCTTTTTTACTGTCGTGAATGACTTACCAATTCTTTGGTTACTTGATCGCCCACTCCATTTACAAAATTCACTGAGCAGTTCTCTGGGAATGTCGTTGGGCGGACCCTAATTTCGATGTGGGCATTCGGTACCGCCAATGCGTTCACGCGAGGGCAACAACTTGATTGTTTCCTCTCTTCGTTCAAGACATTGGCCATGTCCCGGAGGATACAAGCCTCGCGGCTGTCAACGCCTTGGACACATTCTTGTTGACCGGTTTTGAGATGATAACCATTGGCCTGTGTTTTGCTTGATCGCTGAGACGATGTACTTCTTGACGTAATCGAGCCCGTTGGCGATCGTGATTTCGTGTCAGTCGCGTATGCCAAACTTACTCATGGAATTTCGGGATACTTGTTTCCTGCCAAGAAGCTCGAGACATATCAGCGGGGTACCAAAGCACTGCCTAAAAGACTGCACAATCAAGCCGAAACGGCTCCAAACTTGGGTTGGACCTGGCGGAGAGAATACGGCGCCTGCCGCATCGGCATGAGCTGGATCGAATCCTGTGTTCGGTTGTAATAGCGTTTGTTGGTTTCGTGATCGCGGCCGAGATACACCCGGATGAGCCATTTGCGGTGCCTCGTGCGATGATCTGGCCAACTTTGCGAGCCATAGAGTTTCCTCCTTGGCCCGCAAAGAGAGGCATACTCCTCGCACACTGCATGAGTGGCGAAGCACGTATTCATGGCTTGATTGGAAAAGCACGGCTGATCGGCAATTTACCGGCCAATATCTTGGTAACGAAAGCTGAGTTGCTCCGTTCTTCAGCTGAGTAGTTGAATCGTGCTTCAGGAGGGAGCAGGTCATCTTCAAGTGCACCAATCCTTTGCTCCCCCAGCTGAAACAGCGCTTGTAACATTCCACAGATTGTGCGACAACAGAACTGACCTCGGGACCTCGGCCCAAAATCAGTGCAGATTGGCCGGTCAATCGGCCGTCAGTCGACGTGACGCGTTTTGAGCTTCTAATGAATCGAGAGATCAACAACTTGCCGCTAACCGAGCCCGCACGGAGGAAAGAATTGCATGTAGTGAAAACACAGCACATAGCTCATGTGAGAGCAAGGAACACGACACATTCACGTCACACCACGTTTAGCATTATCCGTTGAGGAGAGTTATGCTTGCCGCCACTCTCGAGCACTGTAGCAAGTGAAGGCCTCCTCTCGTTTCCTGGCACTCGTTCAATGACAAGGAGGCCATAACAAGTCGATCCAACTAGCTTGCACTCAGAAAGGCCATTCCGTAACTTCCGAAACTAGGAAAGTGGCGATGTCGTGGGACCTAACCGGCCATAGCGACTGGCCCTTCGAGCGCCGGATGGAGCAATCGAACGGTTGGGCTGATCGATCCGCGCTGCCACACCACTTCGGATCTCACATCGGAGGGGAATCTCCTGCGCGGCTTAAGTAAGGCGCGGGCATTTTCGCCCGCGCCTTATTACAGGAACGATCAGAACGATGCGGCAGCAGTCGCGATGTCCTCCTGATGGATTTTGGTTGGGGTAAATTCGAAGCCGTAGAACCAAACCACACTTTGCACGTTATTACTGTCCGTCCACAGCGCGTGGAATACATCGTCGGAACCGGCGGCGATGTCGGTGTAGTCGCCGAAGAATCCTCCGCCGAATCCATAGCGCGTGTTGATCGGCTGAGTGGTTACCGTTTGCGTCATACCTGTCGTCAAATCAGTCACCACGTAATCCAATCGCGCATTGTTGATGTAACTGCCCAAAGTGTCGCACTCGATTCTGCCCACCGGTGGTGGTGGTCCGGCAGCGCAGGTTTGCCAGGGAGAGACCACGTCCGCTGCATACGCGGACAGATACACCTTTCCTGAAGGGGATGCTGCGACCCCGGGGAAGAGAGTATCAACCCGCCGGGGAGCCGGCGCGCTAAGAGTCGAGCCGTCGGGATTTGTGACGGGATATCCTATTGCGGTCCGGTTCGAGGCATCCACGGTTGGGAATGCCACGGCCGGCGTACTCCACGTGGTCCCGCCGTTCGTGGATTTGCTATACAAAGTTGTGGCGTGGCAACCGGTGTTGGTTCGTGCCGGGCACAAACCGCCGGTATCATTCATCAGAGATGACCAGGTCACATATAGGTCGCCGTTTGGCGCAACCGTCGCGGCCGGATAGCTGTTGTTCCGGAACGCGGTGTTGGCCACTGGGATGATGTCAACCAATTGAGAAACCGCTACGGGGTTGCTCCATGTGGCGCCGCCATCGGATGACTTGACCATATAAATGCTGTCAAGCGTCGCCAGGCGTGTGGAACCGTCCCAGAAAACATATAGCGTTCCATCGGGCCCGACCCGGGGATGAGAACCTTGGCCATAAAGCACGTTGCCAGAGATTAGCTTAGGCGTGGTGAACGTCGCACCACCATCACTGGAGGACGCGAAGGCGATTGGAGACTGCACATAAGCGCCGGTGTGGGCGTTGAAGATGAATCGTGTCCAGGTCACGTACACGCGATCACGAAAGGGACTGGTCGTGTTTGCATCCACCGCGATCCACTCTTTGTCATTCAGCGTGCTGGGAGACGTGGTGGCATTGATGAACGTCGGGGCGCTCCAAATGAGATTGCCGCTGCTGTCGAACGTGCCTTTATTGACGGCAACTGTGTTCGGCGGCGCGGTCCGGTCGAAGCCGAGTCCGGAGTAATACACATTGCCGCGGCTGTTGAAGGCCAGTGCGGGGTCGCCACCAGCGTCGTACTGTCCGCCCGCGAGGTGATCGACGCCGGGAATTAATGTCCCAAGATGACTCGGATCGCTGCTAACGCAGCACCAGGTCTGGCCACCATCGTTGGAAAAGTAAGTGCCGGAATAGCCGTCGCCGAGTGCGCTGCAAGGAGTGCCGGAGATAATGCAGGCCCACGCTCGCGGGGCGTAATCATTTGCACTCGCGACTACGCGGTTAGGATTATTTGGATCGACCGCGATGGATGTTTCGTTTTGTGGCGCACCAGCGGTGTCCTGATTGACGGTCACGTCGGGAGCCGTGATCGACGTTCCATCGAGCGGGCTGGACAGAACAAAAGGCGGCGTTATCGGACTGGAAGAACTGGGAACCGGAAAACTCTCCTGCGCCTCCTCTTCAATGAAAGCGGAAAAGCGGATCTGCAGGCCTGCCGTTCCATTCACGGATGCGACCTTTCCGGCGAGCGTGTTGATGTTGTACTTGGTCTGCCCGAAAGTTGCCTGAGGCAAGCTTAGCGCGCACACGACGAGAGAACAGAGGAATGTTCGAAGAAGATATTTCATGGATTGATTTCTCCTCACCCGAGTTGGCGGTATATGGAACAGGTGCAGTTGGTTGCTCGAAGACACTTACAAACCATCGTCACAACCAACAAGACGACGAAGACAGCAACAAATCAACATATCTCTGTTAATTATTTTGTCAAGATAGGCATCGATCATTTTTGTGAAGATAGCCGCGGATGTGCAGAAAATAGCCGCAGATGCGGAAAACCTTGCAGTACTACATACTAGCAGCAGCTCCGGAACCCGTGTCAGGCGGCCGGATACACGCCCAACACCTTCACAAAATCGCATATTACCAGGTGTGCTAACGAAAATTCCGTACGGGCACCTCGAGCCGAAGGCAGGGGGTGCGGCCCTGTTCTACGATCTGGCGCACGGTGAAATCGAAGGGAATACTCACCTGTTGTGGAACAAGGGCAACGGATCGATCCTTCGATCGTGGATCAAGACCCGCAACCTCTTGCCCGAAGACTGAAATGGTGCCCGAACCTGGACACAGCAGTCCCGTGGCCAGGCGCAATATGGTGGTCTTTCCCGCACCATTCGGACCAATGAGCGCAGCGCAAGCACCTTCTGCCATGGAAAGCGAAACTCCCACAACAACCAGCTCTCCTCGAAGGCGAAGGAAACTTTTTCAAAGTGCAAGGCGTTGTTTATAGCATGTACTCACGTTTTGTTCGGCGCAGAAGATAAAGGAAAAACGGGCCTCCGACAAAGGCGCTCAATACACCGACCGGAATTTCGGTAGGCGCAAGTAAGGTTCTTGCCAGGGTGTCGGCCACGACCAAAAACAATGCGCCTGCAATCGCGGTGACAGGAAGCAGCCGAACATTGTCAGGGCCCATGGCGAGGCGGGCTAGATGGGGGACGACTAGTCCCACGAAGCTGATCAGCCCGCCTAAAGAAACTGCCGATGCAACCAGCAGAGAGCCAATCATGATCAAGACGATGCGCGTGGATTCCAGATTCACTCCAAGCTGTTCGGCATACTCTTCGCCCAAGGCGAGGGTGTTCAGACGCCAGGCCAAGGGGATCGACAGGCAACTTGCGATAGCCATCATGACGCCGGAAACCGCCACCTGGGTCCAGCGCGGCACCTCGACAGTTCCATGAAACCACGACACCAGCATCGAAATGAGGCCGTAGTTTTGATTCAGCAACTCGAAAAAGTAGGTCGCATAGCTGAGCATCGTGCTCACCCCAAAACCGGCCAGCAGCAGCGTGACAACCTGGGTTCGTCCGCCTGCACGAGCCAACTGGTAAACGAGCCCGATCGTAAGGACCGACCCTGCAAATGCGGACAGCGAGACTGTGCCGAAACCGAGCAGATCGACTTGGGGCAGCAGAAAGAAACCGGCCGCCGCTCCCAAGGCAGCCCCGCCGGAAGATCCGATCACATAAGGGTCCGCCAAAGGGTTGCGGAAGAGACCCTGAAACAGTAGTCCCGCGATCGAGAGTGCAGAACCGATCATTGCCGCCGCCAGCACGCGCGGCAGGCGCACCTCGGCCAGCACGGTTGCTGTAGAAGCCGACAGCGACTTATCTCCCACGATGAATCCCAATGTGTCGCGAAGGGGAATATGAGAAGCGCCCACGGTGAGTGAAACCAGTACGGAAGCGATCAGCAATACACTCAGCATACCGAGCACAAGCGCGAACGTGCGGACATCTTTGCTTCGCCTCAGTCCGATAGGAAGAACTTCCGGAGCTAGTTCAGCTTCCACGATTCACCTCCCAGCGTAATCTTGATTCCGGAACGAAAAGTGAACGGCAGGGCGGGATAGCCGAAAGCCTCCTGATAATGCTGACCCAGCACGTTTTGGAAGCTGCTGTAGACCGATAGCAAGTGGCTCACGCGATAGCTGGCGGTCGCATCAACGCGCTGATAGGAAGCATCGAGGTTGCGGTTGGGCAATAACAAAGTCGTGCCGCCATCCTTGTCCAACAGAAAATCGCTGTCGTCCCGTTTGCCGATCAGCGTGCCCGTCACAGCGAACAGCCAGCGCGACTGACCGTAATAGATTGCGAAATACCCAGAGTGCGGCGCGCGACGGAACGGTCTCGCTCCTTCCAGGGGAGAGAAAGCGCCTATCGGTATAGCCGGGAACGCCAGGTTAATCGACGGGAACAATGCGTCGCTGGAGAATGAGCGTTTGACAACTGCATCGAGATAAGTGTAGCCCGCCCGCGCGCTGATGTTTGTTCCCAGCTTGTAATTGAGTTCTACCTCCGCGCCCTGGGCGCGCAGCACTTCGGAGTTGACATACGCTCCGAAAGCCGTTGCTTGCGCCACAGAGGGAGGAACACCGAGTGAGATCAATCCAGTTTGAGGAACAAACTCAATTCCATCGCTAAAGCGATTATGGAAGTAGGTAATCCCGATCTTGGCGCGCCCAGAGAAAAGCTGCTGGTCCACTCCCCCGTCAAAGGTGCGTGCGCGTTCTGGGCCAATCGGTGAAACGTGATATTGAGAGATCAATTGCTGACCGTTCGGAAGTTGCTGTAGCAATCCAAAGAGCGATTCTGTCTGCTCAGATATGCTTGGTTCCTTGATACCGTTGCTGAAGCTGAGACGGAGCTTAGTCCCGCTCAGCCATCTTGCGCTGACAGGCCGCCTGAGATGGTAGGCCACGGTGGCGCGCGGAGTCGCTTCGGTGCCGAAAACGGCGTTATCTTCGATCCCGGTTCCTATCGTGTAGAAAAGGCGGTTCCAGCAATCACCTTTCGCTTCCAGGCTGCCGCTGTAGTTTGTTCGATCCACGGCCGAACGGGTCGATCCGGTGAAAAACGCTTCGCCTCGCTCGTGTTCGTACTTGAAACTCGCAAAACCCATAATATGCGCCCCGAATCGATAATCCGATTGCCCGTAGACAATGTCGCGGGCGGTGGAGTTGAGGAATTGATTGGGGTAGGTCCCGGGAAACTGAAACAGCGCTTGACTATCGACCTGATACCCATTCGCTCCGCGAATCGTCACCGGAGCTCCGATGTAAACGCTGCCGATTGTAGGACTGTTGTAGGGGATCCCGGTGGGAGCAAAATCCGTAAATTCTCCGTCGAGGCGCAGCGCGCTGTAACGAACCAGATTGTGCCACCGAGACGTCGTCCGGTGATCAAGCGTTGCCCCGATCAGTGTCGATTGTTCCTTCTGCTCAGCAGCGTCAGGAATACCAAACAGGTCGAGGGCGTTCGCATTGCCATCAGCCGTAACCAGCCGCCGCACCGTTCCCCGCAAGGAAGTTTTGGCCGTCGGCTGCCAGCCGAAGTTTCCCGCTGCGGTTGCGTTGTGAAACGTGCTGTTGGGAATGCTGTTTGAGGTGTCGAAGCGCGCGAAATCGGCGAAGTAGTCAAACTGCCGGTACGCACCGCTAAGCATTGCTTCCTGTTCGGAGGTGCCGAAGTTCCCGCCGCCGACCTTGTACGTCAGTTCCGGCAGGCGGGTGGTTCCGCGAGCGGTTGAGAGATTGACCACACCGGCTAAAGCATCCGCGCCATAGAGTGCGCTGTTCGGAGCGCGCAAGACTTCCACACTGTCAATGCCCGTCAACGCAAGATCCGCAAAGTCGACATCGCCGCCGATGTCGCCGGCCGGAACGCCGTCCACAAGAACCTTGTTGTAGTTGCCATAGCCTCCGCGGATGAAAAGCGATGTCGTCCCGCCGCGCTGTCCGGTTTGCGTGACTTGCAGGCCGGGAATCAGGCGCAGTGCTTCCTGAACATCCTGTACATTCGAGAACTCTCGAGGTTCAAGCGTAGATACTGACGCTGCGATTTGGGCCTCGGGTGTCGGTGTACCGGTAGCGGTCACAGTGATTTGCGAGGTCAACGGGGCAATACTCAAGATCGCGTTGACCTCGATTTCATGAGAATGACCAGCGTATGGAACATCGATCTCGGAGGGCTGGAAGGATGAAGCTGTCACTCGCAACCGATAGCGCCGGTCAAGACCAATTGGCAGGCGATACTGTCCGTCGGAACCGGTAACAGCAGACGCTATTATCTCTTTCCCATCGAGCAGGTCTACCTTCACATTGGCAATAGCGGCCCCCAACGGGTCGATGATGGTTCCGCGAATACTAGCGGGCTCAGAGCCCCAGGCCGTAAGAGTGAATTCAAGCAGAAGTAGAACTGCGAGAAAGGATCGGATCCGGAGACATCGTGTTGGCATAGTTTTCCCCTCGGAAAATTGCGCAGGACCGGTCTCCTGACTCGCGCATCTTCGAGCCTTTGCCGCCTTCCCGGAATATTTCGTCCAGTGGCTGTTATGGGCAGGCCCTCCACGCTTACAGTTACGGGGTAGTGGCGGATTCTCACCGCTCTTCCCGATATCCTGCGAGTTAAGGTTGTGTCAACGAGAGATGGGCTCCAACTCAAGGGTGCAACTGTTTCGCTAAATCCTCCATAGCATCAAACGCGACTGGACTTGGCAGCTCAATCCGCTCGTCTACCAGATACACCCGATGACTGCGAACGGCTTCGAGAGTCTTCCAGCCCGGCCGCGCTTCAATCTCGGCCAGGCTGATCTTCGATCCCTTCATGAGCACCAGCGCCTCCGGCTTGCGCTCGATCACGGTTTCAAGGCTGATTTCAGGCCACTCAAGGCTGATGTCGTCCGTGACGGAGTTCCCGCCCGCCGCCTGAATAAATTCGGTGATGAATGCGTACTTGCCAATGGTAATGACCGGGTCATACCAGATCGGCATGAAGACTCGAACCGCTGGCTTGTTTTCGACGCGAACCCCAACGGCCCTGAGTCGGCCACGGAGTTCGGATACAACGTGCGTTGCTGCCTCTTCTCGGTCAAGGGCTTTCCCCAGACTCAAAATCGATAACAAGATTCCTTCGATACCGTGCGGATTCAGTACGAATACCGCCAGGCCAAGATGTTCCAGTTGGTGAACAGTCTCCTCCCGATTCGTGTCGGCGCTCGCGATCACCAAGTCAGGATGAAGGGCAACAATGCTTTCAATCGATGGCGTTAGTGACGTCCCGATGCTCGGCTTGCGGGCCGCTTCCGCCGGATACTTCGTGAAGTCGCTTATGGCAATGATGTCGTCACCCGCGCCCAAAGCGTACACATCGTCGGTGACACTCGGTACGAGAGAGATCAGCCGATGAGGATGATCAGGAAGTGTGACCTTGCGACCAAGTTCGTCGGGCAGTGTACGCCAAGCAAAGCAGGTTGCGCACGTCGCGATGAGCAACGTGAGATAGCTGATGCGCCTCATGATGCGACCCTCGCCAGATGCTGTGCCGCCTTCGCGTTGCGCAGAAACGCTTGCGCTAACCCAAAGCTGGAGCGGAAATGGACATGAATGTAAGTTCCAAGGACGTTGTCCCTGCTGTAGCCCTCGAGCAACTGTTTTCCAGAAAGCGAGTAATGCACGCGATATGCAGGATGAGTCAGACTATCTTCAGCGACCCTTGAACAGTGAAAACTGTGCCCGCGAACAACAGTACCTTTTTCACCGAGTAGACAGTCTTCGAGGAACTCGACGTCGGCATAGCCGAAATCAATCAGTCGCTCGGTCATAGCTACACGCAGCGGCAGAACCCCTGCCATCGCACAAGAGGTCCCATCGAGAAGGTCGAGCTTTTCCCCCAAATACATCATTCCGCCGCATTCCGCATAGATTGGCCTGCCGGCCTCCGCGAACCGCCGCAGATCCGCTAACAGGCTATGGTTTTCACTCAGTTGTCTGGCATATAGTTCGGGATATCCGCCGCCGAAATAGAGCGCGTCTACTCCTAGGGGAAGTTCGCGGTCCTTCAGGGGACTCCAGGTGACAACGTCCGCTCCCAACTCCCGCAGGGCGTCAAGGTTGTCCTCGTAGTAAAAGCAGAAGGCCTCGTCGCGTGCTACACCCACCCGCACAGAAATAATTTCGTACGATTCGCGCTCGTCATTGCTGACCGAAGAAATCGAGGACTCGATCTGGCTCAGACTGTCAAGATCGAGATATCGTTCTGCTACCTCTGCGAATGCCTCGAACCGCTGGGTCGAGCCGGCGTTTTCAGCTGCAGTATGAAGTCCGAGGTGCCGTTCGGGAATCGCGATGGAATCCTCGACCGGGAGCCAGCCCAGAATCGGAAGAGCTGTCGATGAACGGATCGCCGATTCGAGCAAGCGCAAATGGCTCTCACCCGCGACGCGGTTGAGGATGAATCCAGCCATGCACACAGCGGGATCAAAGACCTCAAATCCACGCGCCACGGCAGCCAGACTGCGTGCACTGGCGCTTGCATCCAGAACCAATATTACTGGTAAGCCCAGAAGTTTTGCGACTTCGGCGCTGCTGCCCTCTTCGCCCGAGCCTGCCACGCCGTCGAACAGACCCATCACGCCTTCGACGAGGGAAAAACTTGTGCTGGCCGAGGCAAGACGAAAAATTCGGCGATTCGCGTCGCCACTCAACATCCACGTATCGAGATTGCGGCTCGGCCGCCCGCAGATTGCCGAATGATGGCCGCCATCAATGAAATCGGGGCCGCATTTAAATGGCTGGACGATGACTCCCCGCGATCGCAGGCCGGCCATGACTGCGAGGGCCACCGTCGTCTTGCCCACGCCACTCGCGGTCCCGGCGATCAATGCGCCTCTCATGGCTGTGCCTCCAATCTGCCTTTTAACACCAGCGGAAGACCAGCGACCATCAACACAACGTTGTCGGCGATCGCAGCCACTTGCTGGTTGATCGCACCTAAAAGCTCGCGGAACGCCCGCCCGCTTGGATACTCGGGAACGATTCCGCTGCCCACTTCATTCGACACCAGCACTACGGAGCACTTTGCCTCGCGCAATGCGTTGCAGAACGATTGCACGTTGGGGAGAACTGCTTCCCAATGATTATTGGTAGTGGACAACAGATTCGCGGCGTATAGGGTGAGACAGTCGACCAAAAGCACTTGGAAATGCGGTGCATAATCGCGAACCGTTCTGTCCAGCGAGATCTGCTCTTCGACGGTGAGCCACTGCGAGGGCCGTTCCGCTTTATGACGATCGATCTTGCGACACATCTCGTCGTCGACTGGGCGAGCAGTGGCCACGAAGACAACGTACGAGTAAGTCGTAGCGAGTCTTTGTGCCAGCCGACTCTTGCCGCTCCGCGCGCCCCCTAGAATCAGCGTGATGGAATCCGCGCCAAGCACTGGACACGCAAGTCAACCCAAAGCGGGATTGCCGATGATTAGCTAATCTGCACGATCAGAATCGCGAAGATACCCCACAACCCTCCCATCGAGGTCGCAAGAAAGCCACGACTAGCACTTGGCCGGTCTCCTGACTTGCGCTTCGTCGAGCTTGAGCAGCCTTCCCAGGGCTAATCTCCCAGTGGCTCGAAAACTCTGTGCTCCTACTCTCAGCGCTTACAGTTACGGGGTAGTGGCGGACTCTCACCGCTCTTCCCGACACCAAGTGAGCGTACTAACGAATAACGCCGCCCGGCCATTCAAGTCAAGCTTCTTTTCGTTGAGCAACCTTGTGTTGGGAAATGCCGAGACCCAATGGAACTCGACTTGGCACTTCCGAGTCTATAGGCGGAGCCAACTGCCCGATGGCAAAGGCCGGGAAAAATCCTCGTGAAACAGAGAGTACAGAATCTCGATGCCATCAACGAGACGCGGTCCAGGGCGCGAAAAGTATGCCGAAGCATGTACGACATAGACACGGCGGTTGCGCACGGCGGGTACGTTTCCCCAAGTCGCTGGGAAACTTGTGCGGCAATACTCTTCTTTGGCTTTTTGGGCGTCGTAGCCGCATGGCATCACAATGATGACATCAGGTCGTGCGTCGATTACGCTCTCAGGCATGATCCGAGTGCTGTATTCCCCCTGCGCTGCAAGCACGTCGTTGCCCCCAGCGATCTTCACCATCTCGGGAACCCAATGCCCCGCGTTATAAAGTGGATTTAGCCACTCCAGGCAGGCAACTTTGGGACAGTCGCTCTTCGAGCGCGCCTCGACTCTCGCGATACGCGCGCGTAAACTAGCGACCAATTCCGTGGCCTTCTTTTCGCGACCTGCAGCCGCTCCCACCTTTTCGATGTCGAGCAATACGTCCTCAAGGGAATGCGGGGTAAGAGGAAGAACTTTGGGCCGCGGCGAAAGCTCAGCGAGCGCCCTCGCGAGATGTGATGTGCTGATAGCACACACATCGCACAGCTCTTGGGTAACGATCAACTCGGGGCCGATCCGCTGGAGCGCTTCGATGTCCACGGTATATAGGCTGTGCCCGTGCGCCGCGGAGTCCGAGGCTTGACGCTCAATCTCCTCGGGGGAAAGGCCATGCTTGAGCAAGGTGTTGACTACGACTGCTTTCTGTCGAGCCTCGGGTGGATAGTCGCACTCGAATGTTACCCCAGCGATCGAATCACCGAGGTCCAAGGCGTAAAGAATCTCAGTCGCCGACGGCAAGAATGAACAGATCTGCACTAGCGCACTCCTGACGGCGCCTATTATCTCCGCCCAGCCAGAGTCGGTCAAACCGAAATCCATGAATTCCATCGTCAGTCTTGTGACTCATGGCAAGCGAGCGTCGACTGGACTTCTCAAGCATCGCGGCGCCTTTCTCAAAACAGGACGTGTAATGACATCTGAATGAACCTTGGGCTTCCAATCGTGTGCTGTATCAAACCTAGCTGACCTTGCGGAGGAAATGTGTAACAAGGTACAGGATTAAAACAGGGATTAAACGTCACGTTGTTGTTAGGCGTGTCGAAGCTGGGATGATTAAGGAGGTTGAAGAAATCTGCCGTGTATTTCAGGTCTATACGCTCAGTCAATTTGGTCTCCTTCAGAATAGAAAAATCGACTCGGGCCTGAAATGGGCCGCGGAAGATATTGCGCCCTCCGTTTGAAAAACTGTTTTCTACGTTGTCGCAAAATGCAGTCCCGTCGGTAGTGGGACCGCAGGGAGGTACACCATCTTGCCCCGGTTGGAGCTGTGGAATCGCGAACGCGCTCGGCTTAAGAGAAGGAACCGGCGGTGTCGCGCCCGGATGTCCTTGTTGCGTTGCTGAGGACGGTGTTTGGCCTGGCGTCAGGTTTACGATAGGATTCGTAATGAAGTCGTTGGCGCTGTAAAAGATGCTACCGACAGAGCCAGAAAAGTCGTAAACGTTATACGGCTGTCCGCTTTCGAAGACCATCAGGCCGCTGAGACCCCATCCATTTTCAAACTTGCGGAGCAAGGATTTGCCCTCTTTAAATTGCGGTAGTTCATAGAGATACTGCAAGGTGAAGACATGGGTGCGATCAAAGTCCGAGGACGCATATGACGAGCGTGGATTAAGCGGGTTGTTACCATTGTAAAAAAGTCCCAATCCGCTCTGTTCATCGAGGGCATGCGACCACGTGTAAGAGCCATTCAGCTGCAACCCATGCTTCAGACGTTTGTTCACCCCGATTTGCAGGGCGTTGTAGTTGGAAATGGCGTTCGCTGTCCAGAAGACGGAGTTCGGGCTGAACCCAATGTACGGAACTCGAAGGTCTGTATTACCGCCCGTTGAGGTCTGGATCTGTTCGGATAGTAAAGTTCCGCCATTTGCATCGGTAGGCTGATAGCCGTACGAGTAAATCTGCCCGTTTACAGGGTGCTGCGGAGCTGCAATATTTGGTTGGTTGAACGGGATGGGCTCTGTAAGGTGCACACCGTGGTTGCCGATATAACCGATCGTAATGGCTACATCCTCCATTGCTTGCCACTGCATGTCGAGATTCCAGTTCACGGAGTAGGGCAGCTTGTTGCGAGGATCATAGCCGCCGAAGAGAAACGGAGTCGCCCCATTAATGAGGTTGCCCTGGTTTGGAATCAGAGACGACACAGTGGCTAAACTAGCCGCGGGTGGCGGCGGAGGTGGAGTTGGGCCAAAGGGGTTCGAAAGCGTACTGCTCGCCGTCGCGAGCACCGGCACCGTAAAAGGCGGTTCCAACGTCACTCCAAATGGTCCATTGAATCCGAACCCGGCGCTGGGAGAAAACTCGGTGAAAAACTGACCACGGTCATAAAACGTCCCGAAACCAGAGCGAAAAACAATCTTTCCGTTCAATGAGGCGGGAGTCCAGGCAGCACCCAGGCGCGGCGCAATACCCCACTGCCTGCCAGTCACAGTCGAATCGCTGACACCCCGAGTCCCAAGAGTTTTATTGTTTCCCGCGACTACCAGGCCAATGTCGGTGATCGTGTCTGTTGCCGAATCATAGTGATACCGGCTCGGATCGAAGTTGGTCAGAAGCCCGTTCTTCTCCGAGAGCGGACCGTCCCAATCAAACCGCAGGCCAAGCGTTACGTTGAGATTTCGAGTTAGCGTAATCTTGTCCTGCGCGTAGGTACCGGCTTCGCTGGCGTGATAGTGCCGATTCGTAGTGCCATTGAATAACACCGAGTGTTCCTGACCAAGCCGCAACGAACCTGTCAGGAAAGAAGGGAAATCAAAGAATTCCAACCCGGCTACCTGATTGTTCAAGTTGTGGATGTTCAGCTGCAGATAGTCCCAGTTAAATCCGATCGCAATGTTGTTACGTCCGCTTATCCAGTTCAAATCACTGGCGCCGGCGTAGCGGTCCTGGAACATTCCAGCATTGCCGAAGTTAGTAACCGGCCCGAACTGCAGGCTGCCAGAATATAAGGAAGAAACGCTGCTGCCGGCGTTGTCGATCGTTATGCCGGGAAAATGCGAGCTGCCGAAAAGATTGATGCCAACCTCCTGCGACCCGAATGGCTGTGCCGTGCTGGCGAAAGCTTTCTCGCGAACGTATCCGATTCTCTGCTCCCAAACGATGTTGGGTGAAATGTTGATGCTGTTATCGATCGAAACCGTGTGACTGCCGGCGTCAAGCGTCTGCGTAAATCCTGGCAGGCCGCCTGTGTTTCCACCCACTGAAGCGAACGGATTGGTCGTGGGGGCTGCCTGGTAATAATATTTGCCTGAGACATGATCCTTGCTGCTGACGTTGTAGTCGAGATTAAAGTTCACCTGATTGGCGGAGAACGTAGATGGCCGTCCTTGCTGTAGCACGTCGTATCCTAGCGTGCTTGCTAGGGCGTCGTCAGAGGTCTGCGGCGTTGGGATGAAATACTGCCCATTCGGCAGTTTCTTCTGTAAAAGAGCCAATGCCACCGGATCGATTTGATTTGGATTTACCGTGGTTCCAAAGTCCGTCTGCGCCACGCTGGCCAGTGCTTGCGGCGTACGGTCATTCGTCAGGTGAAGAGGTACGTTGACTCCAGATGTCCCCAGCAGCGCATCGCGCACGCGAATTCCCTGGTAGGAGGTGAAGAAGAAGAGTTTATCTTTGATGACCGGCCCACCCAGAGTCGCGCCGAAACGGTTATAACGTAGCTCTGGAACTTTTTGCGATGGCGGTATCAGAGGATTCGCGTTGCGGAAATAAGGAGCGGCATTCCAGAGATTGTTCTGGAAGTATTCGTAGGCTTGTCCGTGAAAAGCATTGGTGCCCGATTTTGTGATGACTTCGATATGCGCACCGCTGTTGGCACCCTGCGAGGCGTCGTACATCGAAGTGTTCACCCGCAGTTCGTCGATGGTTTCCTGCGGCGGAGTTGGCAAGGCCTGCCCAATGGCGTCGTATACCGATGTACTGGTTTGGATCTCGCCGCCGCTATTCGACCCCGAAGAAAAATTTTCCCCCGTGTTCAGGACATACCGGTTTGATCCTACTTCGCTTGTCGTTTTTCCATTGAACAGATTGTTGCCGCTGATGGCATTTATCGTAAAACTGTTGCTGGTATCTCGCTGACCGTTTGCCCAAATGGCGCGATTACCCAAACCGGAATTGGACCCGGAACCACCCAAAAGATCTGCATTGACTCCGGGGCTGAGGATCGCAAGCTGTGTGAAACTGCCGGTGCCCAGAGGTGTATCTTCAATAACCGCATTACCCAGGACGTAACCGTTTGTTGTATCCACCTGATTCAACAGGTTTGAAGCGGTGACCCGTACCGTCTCATTGACACTGCCAACCTGAAGAGTTGCCGATTCCGTGCTGGTACGATTGGCTGACACGCGCACTGGGCTGTGCACCGCAGTGTTGAAGTGGTCACGCGAGAAGGAGACAGCGTAGGGTCCGATCGGTAAATTCAGCAGACGGTAATATCCGTTTGTGTTCGTGATCGTTGTCTGTTGAAGGTTTGTGTCGAGATTACGCGCCGTCACCTTTACCTGTGGCAAAGCTGCATTGCTCGAGTCTGTAACGGTTCCCTCAATGTTCCCGAGAAGTTGCTGGCCCAGCGCGATAGTTGGGCTACCGACAAACAGTGTGAGCGTAACGGAACTGCAGACGAGGACTGAAGAGAGGTAGTGCCGCAGAGTGCGTGAGAACATAGTATCCCCCAACAGCCTTGAGTGTTCGCACGCCCCGCGACCGTGAAACTAGCCCGACCCGATTGAATGGGAGGCATAATACCTCAAACCAGCGTTACAGATCGTTGAATTTTAAGGTTGATGTCGCCTGTGCCTCTCGAAAACCCGGAAGGCGCTGAGCGGACGCGAATTAATACGAGACCCCTTCCCATTATGCTCAATATCTGCATAAAGTTTGAGGGCCAATGAAAATGAAGAGTACCATCCGGAAGAGAGAGTGGCTCGACAACGAGTCGTTCTGGCGCGAGTTCTACCTATTTATGTTTCCAGAGGAGCACATCGCCGTCGCAGACGAGCAGATTGAGAAAGTGGTGGCGCTGACCAAACCCACAGGGAATTCTGTCCTCGACCTCTGCTGCGGTCCAGGCAGATGCAGCTTTGCCCTTGCAAAAAGAGGGTATTCCGACTACGCCCCCAATGCCGAGAGGTTAATTGCCGTAGCTCGCAAACCGGTCTGAAAACATTTGGGGGGAATCGCATCGCTAGCCATAGTCACGCGAACAGCGATGAAATATCATCACGCTGCCGCGGACGCCGTGGAATCCAAACTCTGTTGTAAGTTCAATTAGGGTGCAACTTCCGCCGACGATCCTGAAGCAGGGAACGGATTTGATACCCGACGATGCACTACTGTGCGAATACGACCAAGCCAGGGGCAATGCCGGCACGCTGCATGGCCATGTGAAACAATTGAGACTGTTTGCGATAACAGCTTCTAGCAGAACGGTCCCAATGGGACAAAAAGATTTGCCCGTAGCAGAACACCGGAGATAAACTCAACGCCAACGACAAGGGGCGGTAGGAACAGTGGCGCAAGAACCCTAACAGGACTTTCAGGTGGGGGTACCGAGCAGTGAGCGTGCTCCTGTGCAACAAGTGGCGGGTATGTCGCCGACGTCGGAAAGTTGAGCTCATCGGAACGAGCCTCCGTCCTTCGGGCGTTTTGCTGTCTGGGACACCCTTTGCGTCACACCAAAAACCTGCAACCTCGGCAAGTTGTTGCCACTCTCATGTTTATGGAAGCAATCAGCTTGTAGCGTTTTGATCGGCCGTCACTCGTCCATTCTCGTTGATCCTTTTTCAGAATTGCACCACCAGTGAACGGCTCTGACGTTACCTGGGGAATCGTCGCGCCATGCGCCTCCCATTCCCCTGGGATCTTCGTGGTCGGCCACCACGTCGGTGTAGTCCTTAAATTCAAAATGGCAAATCGCACAAATCCTGTCCTGCTCGACAATCTTGCGATTCAGCAGTTTTCGCATCTCCGCCGGCGAGCGGAGTTCGCGGTATCCCCGCGGGTGATGTGGGTCTTCAATGCGTCGAACGCCAACTTGCACAACCTTTTCCTTTCGGATTGGCTCTCGTCCGCAACATGTCCTGGATTTGTGGATTGGGCACAACTGATTGCGTCGTATTCTCATGAGGAACTCCAGGCGATAGCATCGGGTCGACCAACGTTAATTAAATCTAGGAAAACGCTTTAGAATCAGCGCATGCAGTCCGGGATTTAACTACAGCGCGACAGTTGTGCCATTCAATGTCAATCTTCAATTCGATGGGCAATTGGAAATCGAAAATTGAAAATGCCCGTCACCTCGGCGGCAGCGGCTCCATTTTATTCAGAAGGCGAATGGTTTCGAGGACGGCGCTGCCCGTAATCTCCAGACTTTTAGGGCTGAGCTTATCGACGGTGTCCTGCGTGGTGTGCCAGAAGACATCGTTGTAGCCGTAGTTGAAGTCGATGAGATCGGCCGAGGGCACACCACGCTTCAGAAAAGGGAGATGATCGTCTTCGACTTCCAGCGTGCGGGCGAAGAAGTGGGACTGATAACCGAGCCGGGTCGCTGCCTCATAAACTGTATCTTCCAGCCAGGGCGTGGAATTGCTGTCACGCATCCTTGTCTTCGCGGGGATTCGGCTCGGCCCAGGCACGAGTTCCAGCCGCCTGCGCGCCACCTCGACCTGTTCGCGCTCCTGCCGGCACCGCTGGATTGAAG
>Ga0126378_10000162_pt1 | contig 49639 bp, 42 predicted proteins | sample PanSoiMetPlot_23_FD_92587 | JGI IMG/M metagenome (GOLD analysis project Ga0126378, IMG submission 92587) | Tropical forest soil microbial communities from Panama - MetaG Plot_23 | ecosystem: Environmental > Terrestrial > Soil > Tropical forest > Bulk soil | place: Panama | collected 2016-02-17 | reverse complement strand
TGGTTCCTCCATTGAAGCAATTGGGGCGCTGTTGTTTGCCGCGCTGTTTATTGCTGCGCTTGCGATGGGCGTACTCGCCTTCGCTCGCCCCCTCCATCCGTTGGATCGAGATGGCGTTTCCGTCCGCGCCGGCCTTTCAAACGCGGAGTAAGAAATTGGCAGCTTCATCGCCGGGCTCAACACGGGGCTTGCCACGACACTCGGCGTTGGTTCGGGATTAGCCTCTCCGAATTGGGAGCTCTCTTCGATCCTAGAGTGCTGCTCTTCCAGACCTTCCGTCATGGAAAGCCGCAGCAATGCCCCCATTTGCTGCTGGGTGGCCCGCATCGTGCTGAGAATTTTCCCCGCGAACCACAAACCTGCAAACACGAATGTAAACTGGGCCATGAGGCTGCCCAGTTCATACCAATTGCTTTGCATCCAATTTGCGATTTGATTCATGGTTGCACCTTTTTGTTGGATTGCAACAACATATCGCTCCGAAGCGCGCGCGAAAACTGGCACAAAGTCCAAGAATCGGCCAGCTTCTTCCCTGCCCCCGCGTTCCATGCAAATTTTTCCCAGAGGAACCCCTTGACATCGCTGGAACAGTGTCTTAAGAAGAAAACTCCGGCTGAGCGGCGTCCCTTCTGCTCTCAGCTGCAGATAGCCTCGACCGCCCCGCCCATCACACCCCAGGAGGCCGTTATGGCAAGTCTTATTCCTCGCGATAATTTCTTCCAGGATCTCTTTGATTTCCGCAGGGATTTCGACCAGATCTTCAACCGCTTCTTGAGCTGGCCTTCGGCTCAGGAAGAGACCACGATGACGACGGCTGGATTCAGCCCCGCCATCGAGTCCTTCATTGACAAGGACGGCAAGAAGTTTCATTGCCAGGTGATGCTACCCGGAGTCGACCCGAAAAACGTTAATCTCCAGGTTCAAGGCAATACACTAACGATCAGCGGCGAACGCTCTTCGACGCGGGAAACGAAGGAGGCGGAATATCTTCGCCGGGAAATCACCTATGGCTCATTTCAGCGGAGCATCTTGCTTCCCGAAGGCGTCGATGCAGACAAGCTGACCGCGGAGTATCGCAACGGGATACTCGAAATTACCGCGCCTATTGCCGCGGCCGCATTGCCGCGCAAGGTGGAGATCAAGGCGCTTCCCGGCCCCGCCGCCAAGCACGTCACGGCTTAAGTCTAGAAAACCCCCGCGTGTGGTGACTCAGGCCCAGCCCTCCCATCTTCACTGTTTGCTTTCGGCGGCTCCGACCGATTACTGTTTGCATCCCGGCTCGACATCCATCTTTGGGTCGAGCCAGTGGAGGTAAGTGAACATCGAGTGCCAGCACGGGAGGCTTCGTTTGACGATTCCTTCCGACGAGAACGTGTACGCGGTTGCCACATGTTGGTAACCAAAGAGCGGCAAGTGCAAGGGCAATTTGGGAACGAGGTCCTGGCAATTCACAATGCGCCAGGGAATCCAGCGGTAGCGCGTCGAACTGCTCGGCGAAATCAGCGTCGCCCACGCGGGGCGAAGCGAACGTGCAGATGGTGGTGATGTTGAACTTATTTTTCTCTTTGTTCTCCATCACAAACAATGTGGCCAGCGCCGATCCCAGGCTGTGGCCTGTCACCACAACGACCGCCGCGGGCGCCGTTCTTTCGCAAGGCTCATCACCGCGGGCTCTTCCAGGGTGTCAGCTAGGCCTTCCAACTGTTCCGCAAACGTGCCCTGCATGACAGCGGGTGCAGGCGCGCCCTCCGCCGGTGCCCCTCCCGGCTTCGCTGCGGGAGCAAACTTGACGCCTGACCGCCGCTTCACCACTTTCAGCGTGCTGTAAATCTTGTTGAAGCCGCGCTCCACCCGGACAGCGCCTGGCACGGGTCGGAAACGGACCATGGTCGCCATGAAATCGTCCGGCCATCCCACCTGGCCTTCCGTCCCGCGAATCGCCAGCACGAAATTGTGCGTCTGCTCGCGATGCCGGGCAATGAACCCGTAGAACTTGGGAGTCTCGCGCCACCAGAAAAAGTAATCGGACATGTTGATCCAGGCCACCAATTCGTAAGGGTCGGGAATATCCCCCGGCCGAGGTTCGGGATAGAGTTTCGTGCGATCGCGCAAGAACATCGCGTACGCACCGTTGACGAATTTTCCGTAGAGAACGGCTTCCTGCTTGTCGAGTGGTCTGCTCATCGGGTACAGCTCGCTTTCCGTATCGGCGGGAATGATCGTTGGCGTAAATACGCTTGACGAAGAGTAGCACAACAAGGTTGCGAGACTCATGCCGCGACGCAAGAGTTGAAATTTCAGTGAAACACTGCTTCCTCGAACAGTTCGCGCAAATCATGCCCGCTTGCTTCCTCGAGGGCCCGCTGAAAATCTCTCGAATCGACGAGCCTTCGAGCGTTCCTCGAAGTGTATCGTGCAATACCGCGCCAGAAGGCCTCTTCCCCTAGTTCCGTCCTCAAACGATCCAAGAACAATGCCCCTTTGACGTAGGGAATCTCGCCCAAAGCTTCGCGAGCGTCCTTCCACTGCTCCCAATGCAAAGGACGATCTTTTCCCTCCTCGCGCAACTTCTGCAAGCGCTCGTTCAAATCCGCTATTTGCTTCTCGTATGCCGCACGCCCCTCATGTTTTTCGATGAAGACGTCCGACATAAATTCGGCAAATCCTTCATTCAGCCAGAAGTCCGACCACGAGCGAATCCCCACCAGCACGCCCCACCATTGATGCGCCAACTCGTGCGCCATCAGCTGCACATCGTCTTTCTCCGTCAAGTCTGCAAGGTAATCCTCGGACATGAGCGCCATCCCCGCGGCCTCTTGTCCAAAACCGCGGCGGAGCGTTGGCAGGAACACTTGGGTGTAGTGCTCGTCAAGCGGGTCCACGCCAGCTTTCTCTCGCAGGAACGCGTACACATCCCTCGTCTTGGCGAAAGCGCCCGCTTTTAACTCCAGCTTCCTAGCATAGACCGAGAGTTTTCCAGCCTGGGCCACGCCAATTTTGGCCACACCAAAACTGAACAAGTACGTTTGAACTGGTTCGCTCTGCTCAAAAACAAAGTGATTTCCGTCCCTGGCACGCCACTCTTTCCCTCGCTTTCCAGGGCCGACGGCACGCAAGCTCACCGCACCGCCCCGTTGCCGTGGAATGACCATCCCCAGCCGAAGTGTGGCGCGTTCCGCAGGACGGTTGTCACACACCATCCAGGCATCGCAGTAAAACGCTGTGAAGAATCCCGTCACATCGGAATCTGCCTGGCTTGGCGCGGCGCTCGCGAACCAGCGAAGCCCTTGTCCTGCGCCAGCCTCATATTTGAATTGCAGAACGTGCCTGCCGCAGGACTCCACTCGCACGCTTACGGCTCTCTCGTTGACCGTCACTACTCCGCCCGCAGTTTTCGCTTCGGTAATTTTCAATCCATCTTTCTTCTGCCACTCCGTGACCCCTGCGTCCGATGAAAACTCGATTCGCTCCTCACCGTGCAGGACGTGCCGCTCGAAGTCCGGCGTCAATTCCACCGAATAGTGCGTTGCCTGCGCCGATGCGGACACGGAGCCAAGCGCACACAGCCCAACGCAGAACAAAATTCCTCGCCGCAGAAACATGCGCGAGAGTATACCGCGCGAATCGGAGCACACGCTCGTATTCGGCGGAAAACCTGAAGCGGTTATAAATCGCCGGGCGCTTCGTATGTCTATTTGGAGGCATCACGGACAGTGTCAAGGGCAACGTCACAGGTGACGCGTCCAAATCGCACCCTCAGGCGATTCCTTTGGACCGCAGTGATTTTTCTCGCCTTCGTCGGGCTCGCGGTCGCTACCCGGCGCACTATCGTTTTGCTGAAGCCCGGCGCTTTGAGCTCCCCGAAAAATCCTGCCGCAGAACTGGACGCGCATTTCGCAAGCGAACGCACTCTGGTGTTGACGCACATCCTCCCGGCAATGCTTTTCATGGTGCTGGGGCCGCTGCAATTTGTGCGCGGCTTGCGCTCGCGCTATCCGCAAGTGCACCGCTGGTCGGGACGCGTTTTTCTCCCCGCTAGCGCCGTCGTGGGAATCACTGGCTTGAAATTGGCGTTTGGAAAAACCGTCGGCGGCCTCGACGAAAAGGCCGCCATCATCCTCTTCGGAACTTTCTTCCTGATTTGCCTTGCGAAAGCGCTCTGGCACGCGCTGCGCCGCGAGTTCACCCGGCATCGCGAGTGGATGATTCGCGGCTACGCCATCGGACTCGCCGTCGCTACCATCCGCCCCATCGTGGGAGCCTTCTTCGCCGGCGCGCTGCTGAGCGGCCACACGCCCCAGCCCAAAGAATTCTTCGGCACCGCCTTCTGGATCGGCTTTACCCTGCAAACCATCGCCGCCGAAATCTGGATCAACTACAGCCGCCCCCATCAGCCCCTCGAATTCCGCACCCCATCCGAGCCCTTACCATGCTAACCACCCTTGCGCACGCCGTATCCGGGATATGAGACACTTCCAGAACGGAGGCTGACCATGCCCTCACCCTTTCCCGGCTTCCCGCCCGAGGCTCTGCAATTCTTTCGCGGACTCGCGAGCAACAACAATCGGGAATGGTTCCTGCTGCGAAAGCCGCTCTTCGAAGAAAAAGTCAAAGAGCCGATGCGCCAGCTCGTTGACGCGCTGAACCTCGCTCTCCACGATTTCGCTCCGGAATACGAAACCGACCCGGACAAGGCCATCTTTCGCATCTATCGCGACGTCCGGTTCAGCAAGGACAAGAAGCCCTACAAGGAGCAAATCGCCGCCACGTTCCGACGCAGCGGCGCACCCCACCATCAGGGCGGCTACTACTTCGCGATTTCGCACAAGGGGGTCGCTGTCGGCGGAGGCGTGTACATGCCCGAACCGGAGGTCTTATTGGCCATTCGCCAGCGCATCGCCGAACGTCACGAAGAATGTTGCCGCATCCTCGCCGCACGCCCGCTGCGCAAACAGCTCGGCAACCTCGAGGGCGCTCAACTCTCCCGCGTTCCTCGCGGATTCCCCGCCGACCATCCCGCCGCCGACTTGCTGCGTTACAAGTACTACATCCTTTACAAGGAGCTTCCGCCCAGCCTTGCCACTTCGCCCAAACTCTACAAGGAAATCGTCGACCGCTTCCGCATCATGGTCCCGTTCCTGCAATTCCTGACCGCGTCCTTCGCCTCTAAGCAGAAGAAGCCCAACGCCCTCGCTACGTTCGCGTAGAAAGCTATTCGCACCGCAGCGCGACCATCGGATCCACGCGCACCGCCCGACGCGCCGGAACATAGCACGCCGCCACTGCAACAATCATCAACAGCACACCCACACCAACGAACGTCAAGGGATCGTGCGCGTTCACGCCAAACAACTGATTCGCCATCAACCGCGTCAGCCCCAGCGCGGCCAACGTGCCAATCACCACTCCAAGCAACGCCATTCGCGCCCCGTGTCCAATCACCAGGCGCATCACATCGCGGTCTTCCGCGCCGAGCGCCATGCGCACGCCGATTTCGTGCGTCCGCTGTCCTACCAGATACGAAATCACGCCGTAGATTCCCACGCAGGCAAGTGCCAGCGCCAGCCCTGCAAACACGCTCAGCAGAATCATCGAAAGCCTGCGCGCCGCAAACGAACTCGATACCACTTCATCCATCGTCAGCACGTTGTACACCACCTCGCGCGCATCCATTTCTTGCACGGCGCGGCGAACGTAACCCATCACCGCGGTTGGATCTCCTTGCGTGCGCAACACCACCGCCACAGAATCCGCCACCAGCGGCATCAATTTCTCCGGAAGCTGCATGAACGGAAAGTCACACTGCGCCTGGATAGACGTTTTTGGCTCCGCCCCGAGCCCCCACTGTTTGACGTGCCCGACCACACCGACAATTTCCGCCGTCACGTCGAACGACGCAAGATGAACGCGCTTGCCAACGGGATCCTCGTTCGGAAAATAGGTCCGCGCAAGAACATCGTCAATATCAATCACCACCGGCGCATGCTCGTCGTCCTGCGCCGTGATGAACCGGCCGCGCACCAGCTTGATCCCCATCGCTTGCTGGAAACCCGCTTCCACCAGATAAAACATCGCCTGAGGCATCTCTTGCAGCTCGGCGGGCTTCGGCTGGCCTTCGATCCAGAACGGCAGCGAGGAATCATGAATCATCGGCCGCGAGCCCAGCGTGACGGAAACGGCTTGCACTCCGGGAATGGCGTGCATTTTGTCGTCGAATTGCCGCAGCCGCGCGCGCGTTTCCGCAGAAGTCGTTGCCGCATTCGCTGGCATAGACAACGCGAACGTGATAGCGTGGTTCGGATTGAATCCCGGGTTTACGCGCCATAGCGCCGCGAGGCTCCGCACCATCAACCCTGCGCCAACCAGCAACACCAGCGCCATTGCTACTTCACCAGCGACAAAAATTCCTGGTAGCCGGTGCCGTGCGCCGCTTGACCCACGGCCACCCTCCTTAAGCACCTCCTGCAAATCCACGCGCGAAGTCTTCAGAGCCGGAACCAGGCCAAAAACAATTCCCGACAACAGCGACAACGCGATGGTGAATACCAGCACACGCCAATCAAGCGACACTTCGTTCGCGCGGGGCAAAGCTCCTGGCAAAGTACCCAGCACCGCCTTCGTTCCGCAAACCGAAAGCAGGAGCCCCAGGGCCCCGCCGAAGCCCGCGAGCAGAACGCTTTCTGTCAGAAGCTGGCGCACCACGCGTGCATGGCTCGCTCCCAATGACGCGCGAATCGCAAACTCGCGTGTCCGACCTGTCGCTCGCGCCAGCAGTAGGTTTGCCACATTCGCGCACGCAATCAGCAGCAGGAAACCCACCGCCGCCAAAAGCAGAATCAGGAACGGCTGCACATTTCCGACAACGTCCTCCTTCATCGCAACGAGCATGACGCCCACACCCTTGTTCGATTCCGCGTACGCCGCTGCCTGATTCTTCGCGAGGTCGTCCATTTCGGCTTTCGCTTGCGCCAGTGTGAACCGCGGCCGCAGACGGCCCACCGCGTGCGCGCTCAAGTCCACTCTCCGGTCGCGAAACGATGGATCACTCCACTGCCCAATCGGCGTGTACACGTCCCGGTCTTGCCCATAAAACGTGAAGCCCGGCGGAATCACGCCCACCACCGTGTAGGAGGCTCCGTTCAACGTCATCGTTTTCCCAATAATCTCTTGTGAAGACGCTAATTTGCGTTTCCAGAAGCTTCCGCCAAGAATCACCACCGGCGCAGCTCCCACCTGATCGTCATCGGGGCGAAAAGTGCGCCCAGCAATCGGCGCCACGCCGAGCGTCAAGAAAAAATCCGCAGAGATCATGTACGCCCGCAAGCGTTCTCCCTCGCCCGTGCCGGTGAGCGTGTAGTCCTGGTTGCGATAGATGGCCATGGAAGAAAACGTTTTCGAGTCGCGCTGCCAATCCAGGAAATTCAGATAAGAGACCGGCGCGTGCTCTACTCCCGTAGTCTTTCCATAAATCGCCACAAGCTGCCCCGACTGTGGGTACGCCAGCGGATTCAACAGCACGCCATTCACCACCGAAAACAACGCCGTGTTCGCCCCAATCCCCAGCGCAAGCGTCAAAATTGCGATGGCCGCAAACCCCGGCGACAGCCTCAGCATCCGCGCCGCATAGCCCAAGTCTTGCACCAGCGTGTTCATACCTCACCTTTGGCAAGAACAATCGTTTGGACCAAGGAATGCAAGGCTCTTGGCTGACTCGCTAAACGTCGCATCAGGCCACTCTGCAAGCGATCGCCAAACATGCGAACCGCATCCGTTTCGCCCGCGCGAACCCGGTCGAGCGCCGAAGCAAGGCTGGGCATGAAGACCGAACGAAAGAATAGGGCGTGTTTCATTGCGAGAGATTCCTTGTTTCCGTCTCGTTCGTACTCTGTCCACACCGCATCCGGAAGCTTGAAGACCTCGATGTCTTCCACACTTAGGCTTTGAAAATGGCCGCCGCGCGCAAAAGGGACCAGAAGGTCCCCTTTCCGCCGAGGACAAGTTCCCAGCGCCATTCTTCCGCGTTCTTCGGACGTAATGGACCCCTCCGCCACCATGTCGCCGAGCACGGCGTTGGCCTCATCCATAATATTCTCGAACCCGGACGCGCCGTCATCAGCGAGAGCCGGAAGCACAACGACCAAGCACCCGCCAGAACGCAATTCTCGCGCACGCAACGTAAGGAAGGTCTCCCAGTCCTCCGCCGCGTGACGGTCGAATTCTGCGCGCACCACTCCTGTACTGCGGAATGGTATGAAGTGACCAGGAATCAGCGCGGGCACTCGGCTAAGCCACACTGCCGCATACGAGCACCATCCCAGATGTACCGAACCAGGCGGCAGCACGTTCTCGTAGAATGACCGCCCAATCGCAGATGGAAACACGTTTGCGTCACCGGCCACATACCGGTCCGGATCAGCATCCAACACCGCGAACAGCGCATTGAAATCATTTGATGGCTGATCCACGTGAAAAACCGCAATAGGTCGGCTTGGCCCGCAGCGCTGCCGCAGACCTTGAATGGCGATTTGCACGGGGATCATCGAGTTTTTCCCCTGCGATGATCCGTAATCAACAACAACGATGGCTTGATTGCCTCCGCCGAGTTCGACGCACCGAGCCGCCTTTTCCAGAAGCGGCATCGCCAGCGCCGCGCCTCCAGCAGGCAGTTTGGCGTACCGATTATAGACGCCCTGGCCCTCCATGACCCCGTGGGGCTGCGCAATTTCCTTCGCCATCCGGTTTCTCTCTTCCGTGAATTGACTCGGGATTTGATTCTTCGCAATTGCTGAACGAGTCTGCTACGGCTCGGTGTCGGGATTCAAGCGGTATCCGCATCGTAACTGCTTTGAAATTTCCAGTATGAAGAGCACATTCTCGGCTGGCCACCAAAGACAGGAATCTTTTCCTTGGGCCGTTCCTTACAGAATGCTCAGCACGTCCTCGGCTCCCGTCGCTGCAAACGGCGAGCCCGACACCGCGCTTAGCGAGCCATTCTGCTTGATCGAATAGGCCCGTACCGTGTTGTCATTCGAGTCTGGAACGTAGCGGTACAAGCCACCATCATAGAAGAAAAGTCGGACGTTTGGTCGATGGAAAACTTCGACCCTTCCATGCATAGGGCTTTTTTCTAGCAAACTTGTTCAACTAACGGTGAGTTTGCCTCTTTTCTGTCGTACACTCGACGTATCAAATTTACGCAAGGACTCGTCGATGACCACTCCCGCTCATTCGGTCCCCGCTTCGCAGCTCGCCCGCAGCGCGCGCAGCGACGAAATCGTCGCCAAGCACAGGAAATACCTGTGGCCCTCGGTGACCAACTACTTCGAGCGGCCGCTGGTCGCCGACCGCGGCGAGATGCAATACCTCTGGGACGTCGACGGCAACAAATATCTCGACTTCTTCGGTGGCATCCTCACCGTTTCCGTCGGCCACTGCAATCCCAAAGTTTCCGGCAAAGTTGCCGGGCAGGTGCACCGTCTGCAGCACACCTCCACGCTCTATCCCAATGAACACATCGTCGCGCTCGCCGAAAAAGTTGCGCAGATTACTCCCGGCAATCTGAAGCAAAGCTTCTTCACCAACTCCGGCACGGAAGCCAACGAAGCCGCGATTCTCCTCGCACGCATGTCCACGGGAAATTTCGACGTCGTCGCGCTGCGGCACGCTTACTCCGGCGGCTCCGCCCTGGCGAAAGGCGTCACCGCGCACTCGAACTATCGCAAAGGCGGAGTGATTGGCGTAGGCATTTCGCATGCCGTGAATGCCTACTGCTACCGCTGCCCTCTGCACTTGAAGTATCCCGATTGTGAAGTCGCGTGCGCGGGTGACGTCGAGAATCTCATTCAAACCGGAACAAGCGGAAACATCGCCGCATTCATCGCCGAGCCGATTCAGGGCGTCGGCGGCTTCATCACTCCGCCCAAGGAATATTTCAAAATCGTCTTCAAAATCGTGAAGCAATATGGCGCGCTGTTCATCACCGACGAAGTGCAAACCGGCTGGGGCCGCACCGGCAAGAAATGGTTCGGCATTGAACAGTGGGAAGTCTTGCCGGATATGATCACCAGCGCGAAAGGCATGGCCAATGGCGTGCCCATCGGCCTCACAGTCACCACGCCGGAAATCGCCCGCAGCTTTCAAGGCGCAAACATCGCGACGTTTGGCGGAAATCCCGTCACCAGCGTTGCCGCCAAAGCCACCATCGAACTGATCGAGGAAGAGAATCTGCTTGAGAACGCGCACGTGGTCGGCAACTATTTCCGCAGCAAGCTCGAAGAGCTACAGCAAAAGCATACGCTTATCGGTGACGTGCGTGGCATGGGCTTGATGCAAGCTCTCGAACTCGTGAAAGATCGCAAGACCAAAGAGCCTGCTCCCGAAGCTACCACGCAGGTGATGGAGCGCGCCCGCCAAAACGGCCTGCTCATCGGCAAAGGCGGTCTCTACGGCAACGTTCTCCGCTTGGCCCCCATGCTCAACACCAGCAAGCCCGACGTCGACGAAGCCATCCGCCTCCTCGACAACTCCTTCTCCGAGGTAAAGCGGTGAGCCTCATTTGGTCCATCCTCATCCCGATCTGTTTGAGTCTCTTAGTTCTCATGCCCATGAGTCTCTTGCGGTCAGTTGCAAGATGGTGGGGATCAGAAACAAAGTTTGATCCTCGATGGGGAAGTTCACTAGCTTTTGGAGCTTTCAATTTGGGGGGACTAGCGGCACTGCTCTGGTTTGCTTTGGCTCTGTGGGCAGTGGCGATCAGGCCATTTCCCTTCTACGACCGGTTCCTGATCCGCTGTTATGGTGTGGGCCTGCTTCTCGTCCTGGGCCTCCGCGGCAAGGGAAGACGGAGATGGCCCGCGTGGCTCATTTCGCTTGCGATGGTGTTCATGTGGTTCGTCACGGCGTCAATGGAATGAGGCTCCATCGCACGGCTTTCGTGCTCGGAGCTTTGCTGACTGTTTTCAGTCTCGGTCACGGTCTTCAGGCAGCACAGAAGTCAGTATGGAAATCGGTGGAATTTGCGATTGTGAAATTCAATGATGAAGCACCGAAATCGTGGAGCATGTATCACACGGAGAAGAAGGGACTATTGCTGGTGCGCCTCTGGAAGCGCTATTTGCTGGTGAGCGTGAAGGACGAGGAGGTCTACGAGATCGATCCGCAAACAGTGAAGCCAGCGGGCGACAATGTCGAATGGTCGCTCGCAGACAAGCCCAGCGAACCGCTCGAAACTCCAGAATGGAAGACGCGCGACATCGGCCCGATGCAGCAAGTGTCATTCCGCCTCGGCAAAGGCGGCTCCGTCCTGCAACTGCAAATCCCGCTGAAGATGAACGGCCAGCCAGCCTACTGAATTCTTTTGTAGGGGCGCAGCTTGCTGCGCCCGAGCTGCCCAGACTTTGAAAGATTGGGGAGGAACTTGAGACCAGAGAAAGTGATTGGCTTTCATCGGCGGTAGATGCCGTAGTACCACGGAATGCCCAAGGCGCCCGGTTCGACGGCGACGACGACTTGGTCGCCGGGCTTGAAGCGGTCATAGTCGTCGGAATCCACCGCCAGACGCTCGTATTTTCCCGGGTTGCGCCAGGAACGCACGACCAGACGGCGCATGCGAAGAACGACTCCCGGCATGTTGTAGCGACTGTAGACCGTCGCATTGATATCGATCAGGTTCTTTTGCGAATCGAGCCTTCCGTTCACGAAGAGAGTAGCGGCGAGAATCCACGGCAAGAGGATGAACCCCGCGAAGATGTGCTTCAACACTTCGAGTTCCTGGCGTTTGCGCGCGCGGCGCTCGAGCACCACGGCAATCGCCAGTACCACGAAGAAGATCACGCCAAAAAATATCAGCATCAGATCGAGGTCGAGCGGCGGATAAATCTGACTGATATATGGAAACATGAGCGACCCGGCAAGGAAAATGCCAGTGCGCTTCATAAATCGCCGGCGAAACATCACTTCCGCCGCCGCGGAAGTGAGCCCGCACGTGGGACACTGATCCGCGGTGCGCGGTGAACCGCAGTCAAGGCAGCGTGTCATACTCATCTTATTTCGTAGCGCGATGCGTCCGTTCAAACCAGCACGCTCGCGGATCCTTGCGCGTCGTGCTCCCCACACGCGATCCCATCGCGATTGTATTCGAGTGCAGGGACTCAACCGAATGCGCGCACACGGTTTCGCGACACAGGGTCCAGTTTAGTATAAGCCGCTTCAAACGCCGGGGGGAGCGAGGGATGAAAGAAGATCTCTGTAAACTTTCTGGCTTTCGGACTCGGCTAGGGCCACGGAGACGCCCATACCACGGCCGGGCTCGACGCGTTTCACCAGGCAATTGAGTCTGACGGGCTGAGGAAGATGCAGTCGCGCAGTGAAGCCGGCGCCAACCCACAGCGTATCGGGCACTTCGATGAACATTCCGTTCGAACTGATGTCGCGCGTGTTGCCGCGCAGGACGGCAGAGCCCCATTCGATCTCGAGGCCGGCGCGAAACGCGTAGCGCGGCGCCCGGCGGCGTTCCAAGCGCCGGGATGGTTGATCCGCCAAGCTCATTTCGTGGTTGGCACCCCCTGGCAGGGATAACGGGCTGCGGCGCCGAGGACAAATCGCCGGACGGACGTTCTAAGCATACGATAAACACTGGCACAAGACCTACGACACCAGAGGATGGCGTATTGTTCCCGGCAATCATGGCCGAAGGGTTAAGTTATTCGAAGAAGGAGCCGCTTGGTGACTCGTGATTCGTAACGAGTAACCGTGAAAGAAGCCAAGAAAGGCGGATGCCCGCCCTTTTACGTGAAAATGTCATGAGTCTTTGGACGGGCGGGAACCCCTGGAAGAACCAGAGCTAAGACGGCGTTGCACTTCGGCTTGGATGTAGCGGCGCAAGGTTTCGGGAACCACGCCGGGCGCGGCGAGTTCGCGGAGGTCGGAAACGGTGAGTTGTGGCAGGTAGGAAAGAATCGCGGCCAGGGGCGCGGAAGGCTGGCGCAGAAGCGCGATGCGAATGCTATAAGAGATAGACCACTTGCGATGACGAATGATGGCGGGAACCACGGGGGAGGGAAGTTTTTCGCGCGAGAGAGCTTTCAGGACTTGCGCTTCGGTCAAGTAGGGATTGTCAAGGACCACGGAGAGCACTTGCGGATGACCCTCTGTCAGTAGCGCGCCAGCAACGCGAGCAGGGCCGCGGCGCGCCAGAGTGATTTTCTGGCCAAGCGGAATTTGCGGAAGGCGCGCAAGAAGTTGCTCTTCGGCGTTGCGTTTCAGCTCGGCTGGAACGGCCGGCGAAAGGGCGAGTTGGACCAAATCCATCAGATAGAGGTCGCGAACCAGCCGCAGAGTAGCGAGGCGCGGGCCACGCGGGTGAAAGCAAAGCCCCTTTTTGACGCGGTAGCTTTTGAGCAGAGGCTTGCGCTTGCCCACTTCTTCGAGGACTGCGCCGGGAAGATCTTTACGTTCGAGGAGGAGGCACAAGTGCGCCTCGTCGAGCGCGGGATTGTCGAGCAGCGCGAGGAGAACATCGGCGGAGGAATGGCGTAAGAACGCAGCAAGTTCATCGGCCGTGGCGACGGCGGCGCGTTCTCGGTCCTTCGCAACACGTTCAGGGGCAGCAGGTTCGGGTGCCACGGACTCGGGCATGAATTAACTTTCGGGGATTTGCAGCGATCCCGTCAAGGCGTCGCACGCGAGGAGCGCTGCCGATTCGGCAACTGGCCGAGGGAGCGGGCCAATCCGCGCCTTCGGAAACAGCCTCCCAACAAGCGCGTCAAAGTTTTGATTTAGAAGTGGGCTGCCATCAAACACTCCGCCGGTTTTTGCGAGAAAGAAACTCGTATTCTGCAACCGGAGTTGGCGAACTACTTCCTGGACTTGATCTAACAGACTAAATGCGGCCATCGACAAGATAGCACGGGCCGCCATGTCGCCTGATTCGGCTGCTTTCGCAACGAGGGGGAATATTTTGGGAAAGACGACCGTAGGCTGCTCGCGAGCGAGGTCGACGAATTCGGGCCACGTGCAATCGAAGGTGTGAAGGATTTCATCCGTCAACGGAAACTTTTCCTTGTTCAGGAATTTTTGGAAGCAACGGCCAACAGCCTCTCGGCCAATGTCGCTGGCGCTGCCCGGATCGCCGATGATTGGCCCGAATCCGCCAGCGCGGGCCAGCTTCAAGAGTGCGGTCCTTCCCAGGACCGCGGACCCTGTTCCGGCAATCACGACGACGCCGGGTATTTCGCCTGTCGCAGCCAGTGTGAGCGGCAGGTCGCTGGTGATCACCATCGAAGCGTTGGGAAAGCTGGGTTGAAGAAGGGATTTGATTTCCATCTGGACGGTCGGCTCGCCTGCACCAGAGATCCCCGCAAGAACAAAAGCGACACTGGCAGGTTGCTTTTCCGCGGAGCGCAGCGCCTGCATGCCCGCTTCTGCAAGCGCCGCGGCGGAGGTTTTCGCGCCAACATTGACAGCATTGGAGGCGCCGGAGCGGGAGCGCGCGAGCATTGCGCCCGTTTCGTCCATGAGGACGCATTCGGTTTTAGTGCCGCCGCCGTCCAAGCCAAGCACATAGCGCATGAGTAAAGCATAAAGGAGAACCGCAAGGTTTTGGGCGAATCGTGACGGACGATGCGCAATCTGTTGCGCGCGGAGTCTGGTAAGATGCTCGCCAAAATGGCGGAGCCCAGTCGTTCGTTGGACGACCATCTCCCACGACCGCGTCGGGGAAAAGCTGGGCGGCGATGGCAACCTATAGATGGCCGCTCGTGGGCGTACTAGCTGAGTTGCAATGAAACAAACAATCAGTCTACTGCTTACGGCGATCACGCTTACGGCTCTTGTAGCGGCGCAGCTGAATCTCGCCTCCCAGCAAACGCTGGCGCAACGAAGGTTCCAACCCGAGGATCTTTTTCGCGTCCGGCGAGTCAACGCGATCGCATGGTCACCTGATGGGCTCTACGCCACAATCGAATCGACCCGGCCGGGTCGCAGGCTAGGCAGTGAAATATCCAACGACATCGCATTGCTCAACGTGAGAAGCCGCGCCCTCCGTACCCTGAACTCAAGCGCGGCCGCATACCTTGGCTTCTTCGACGCAAGATGGTCGCCAAGGGGAAGGAGACTCGCATTTCTTTCGGCCGACCCGAACGCATCGGTTCGAGTTTGGATTTGGACGGCTGGCGAGAATGCGGCATCCCCGTTGCGGGAGTTGGATATACGCGCTGGTTTTTTCGACGACCAGGCGATGGCGTGGGTAAACGAGGATGACATCGCATTGCTTGCTTGGGACATACGAGCAAGGAAAAGCGGGACCCTCTACACGGAAATTTTGCTCGGCCCTAATGCAGCGGCCGAATGGAAGCGCGCAGTAGATGGGCGATCAGCATCCGTGTCGGTACTGGAATCGGGGCATTACACTGAGCGGGAGGAACCATCGGGGCGTCTCGTTGTTGTCAATGTCAAGACCAGGGCCACCAGAACGCTGGCGCACGGACGAATCCACAATCTAAGCGTCTCTTCCGATGGGCGTTTTGTGAAATTCAATCAGGAGGACCCCGGTGTTCCCGGCCAAGCGGTCTCATCCTATTCTGCGCTGGCGTCGCCCGATGTAGACACAGCTTACATGGCTGTCAACCGAGGGACCGGCGTTCACGTGATCGAAGAGCAATCTGGACAAGAGGTTGCGGCGTCCTTGATGCCAGGGCCAACGCCGAAGCCGACTCCGAAGGCTGACCCGAATGCAACACCTCCCCGGGCTGAGGCGACCCTGCTCTCCGCCGCGCCTGTCGGAGGCGCGGCGCTCTACAGGGCGAACGCTTCCGATGGATCGCATTTGTGGCTCTGTGGCGGGAGCGCACAGTCCAAATCTTCATGCACAGAGATCTGGCATGCGAATGAATGGATGCGAGAGATCAATACCGGCAAAGCGGAATTGGTTCCTTATAAGGCAGCCGATGGCGCTGCGCTGACAGCGTGGCTGTTACTCCCGCCGGACTATTCAGAAGGCACGAAGCTACCCATGGTCACAATTGTTTACCCTGGCGCGAGGTACGGTGCCAAGGAGCCGTCTGATTTTTCGGTTTACACGACATATTTTTGGGCGCATCCGCAGCTCTTCGCAGCCCCGGCTACGCAGTACTGTTGCCAAGCATGCCAACCGCCAAGAACCAGTCCGACAAACTCAAGGCTTTGCCCGATGGCGTGCTTCGAGCAGTGGATGCTGTCATTGCGCGTGGTATAGCCGATCCCGAGCGGATAGGTGTGGCCGGCCAAAGCGATGGAGGCTTTGCAACTCTTGGGTTAATTACGGAAACAAATCGGTTTCGCTCGGCAATTGAGAGTGCGGGCTTCTCGGATCTCGTAAGTCTCTACGGAACGTTTTACGGCCAGTACCGTTATGGTGATGCAGGACCTCCGGAAAGAGGCCAAGTGCTGCGAATGCTGCAAATGGAGAAAGGCTACGCCGGTCTCGGGGGCCCACCGTGGGTCGATGCCGATTCTTATCGCGCGGGAAGTGCAGTTCTGAGGGCGGACAAAGTAGAGACGCCACTGATGCTGATTCACGGCGATGTCGACTTTATTCCGATTCAACGGGACGAAGAGTTCTTTACCGCCCTATTGAGACAGGACAAGCGCGCGGAGTTCGTACGGTACCAAGGTGAAGGGCACACGATCTCCAACCGCACAAACGTGCTGGATCTGTGGAAACGAGTGGCCGAGTGGCTTGCGGAGACGATGCCACCACGCAAGTAGTCGCTGCCGCACCTCCGACTCTCCGCTACCCGGAGCTGGCTAACTGCCTCCTTCTGATGTGGTACTCAAAGCAGAAAACGTCTTAAAAACGGCAGGTCTCGACATCCGTGCGGCGAAACATTTATCGCATTTTCTCACCGTGAGGAAAGTTTGACATGAAAGGAACGCGCTTTCGGTATTTTAGTGGCCATCAAACACCCCTGTATCTAGGCCCGTTTCACGTTTTCACCATTACACGAGTGTCTTAGGTTTGAGGAGTTTCGTTCCGAATAAGGGACGGCGCGGAGGAAATCGCACTTTTCCGCGCAACGAACGCTCCGGTTTAGGACACTACAAGATAGGCGAGATCCCGAGCGATGCGCTTAACCCAGCAAATGCGCTACCCACCCCGGACTTCATCAGTGCCAGTTAAGCGCCCGGTTCGTTTGAGAAACAAGCCGGGGCGCGGCGAACCGCAGCCGCAGATTGAGCTTCTGTTCGACAGTTTTGCGGCAGCGGCACTTGGCGCGCGGTCGACGACGTATCCTCAAAGGCACTTGCTCTATCGAGCGGAGCCGCTCGAGCTTGATCTTCGTATCGAGAAACGTCGGGAATCCAACCGGCTGATGATCACTGGGCAATTGCTGGACACGAGCTTTCCTGCCTTCTTTCGCCGCGGTGTCAGGGTCACGCTTTGGAACTTCCGCCAGAATTTCGTCACCCTCAGGACCAACGCGTTGGGCGAATTTCTCGGCGAGATTGAAGACTCCGGGGAACTGATGGTTTCGTTGAAGATCCAACTGAGAGAGATTGTCATTTCCATTCGAAACGTGCTCGGCTGGCCCTCCTTGCATTCCTGACCTGCGCCTTCGTTATTAATGACTTGAATTGGCTCGGTGGCGGCTGGACTTGCGGACGCTTTCCAATCAGCTTGCATCCTGAAAACCTGATCGTCTGGCTTCAGATTTGCCCAGAGCGTGGGGGATCGCAGCTTTTGGAGCGCGGGAGCCGCGGCACTCCCCAAAAGAACCCAGGACGGCCTCGGAGACTGCTTCGCGATTTCGATTTCCGCGCAACGATTCTCCTTGACAGTCTAGGAGAGAGGCGGTAGATTCCTAGGCTATCTAGGAGAGACCGCTTTGATGGACAAAAAACAGATGGAGCTCCTGCAGGGCACGCTGGACATGCTGATTCTCAAGGCCGTGTCCCTGGGACCTTTGCACGGTTATGGAGTCTTGCTGCGCATCCAGCAGATTTCGAAGGATCGCCTGGAGATTCAACAAGGCTCGCTGTATCCCGCGCTGTATCGCCTGGAACATCAGGGGTGGATTACCAGCGAGTGGGGCGAGTCGGAGAACAAGCGCAAGGCGAAATACTACCGGCTAACGGCGGCGGGCAAACGCAAACTACAGACAGAAGCCGAGAAGTGGAACCGCATGGCCGACGTCATTGCTGGAATTCTGCAAAGCACACCTGGGGAAGTATGAGGATGTGGAGCCGAGTTCGTTGGTGGTTGCGAGCGCTCCTGAAACGTTCGCGGATGGAGCGCGAGATGGATGCGGAGCTACGATTTCACATCGAGTCGTTCGCTGAGGACTTGGTGCGCAGTGGGGTGCCGTGCGAAGAGGCGCTGCGGCGGGCGCGCATTGAATTTGGGGGCATCGAGCGCGCGAAGGAAGAATGCCGCGACGCGCGGGGAGTGAGCTTCCTTGACAGCGTCCTCCAAGATTTGCGCTTCGCCTTGCGCATGCTGCGCAAGAATCCCGGGTTTACTGCTGTAGGGGTGCTGACGCTGGGCATCGGCATCGGCGCCAATGCTGCGATTTTCAGTGTGGCGCAAGGTTTTCTCCTTAAGCCACTGGCCCTACCCCAGGAGGATCGCCTGGTAGCCGTTGGCGAGCTGCAAGCAAATGACCGGAACGATACCATCCGTGTTTCACCGGCAAACTATCTCGACTGGGTATCGCAAAGTCATTCCTTCGATCATGTTTCCGCGTTCGACTGGGGGAGTGTGAATCTAAACGCAGGGAGCGTGCCTTTTACAGCCCAGGGGATTCGAGTTTCAGCAGGATTCTTTGAAGCCCTCGGAGTGAAACCTCTCTTGGGCCGAATCTTCTTGCCGGACGAAGATCAACCCGGACATGAAAAGGAACTTATTCTCACGCGGGGCCTGTGGGAGCGCGAGTTTGGCAGCGATGCGAATGCTATTGGAAAAACAGTTCGGATCGACGGAGGCGCCTACACGGTCGTGGGCGTAATGGACAAAGGCTGCAAATTCCCGCAGAGCGTCGAGCTTTGGCTGCCGCTTGCACTCGAACCCCAGGCGCGGCGGAATCGCCAGGACCGGTTCTTGCAGGTGATGGCCCACCTCAAACCTGGAATAGCGCGGGAACAGGCCTTTGCGGAGATGAAAACCATCTCAGGGCGACTCTCCCGGCAGTATCCCGAGGCCAACCGCAATTGGACGGTGCAGGTCATTCCCTTGCGTGACTACGCCGTATTTCACGGCAGCGCACCGTTCATGTTTTTGCTCATGGGAACGGCCGGCCTCGTGCTCCTCATCGCCTGTGCCAATGTGGCGAATCTGCTCCTCGCGCGGGCGACGGGGCGACGCAAGGAGATCGCCGTGCGAGCTGCACTTGGCGCCGGCCGGTGGCGGGTCGCGCGCCAGTTGCTCTGTGAAAGCCTGGTCCTCGGGCTGCTGGGCTCAATCGTCGGCCTCTTGTTGGCAAAGTGGGCCATCTATTTATTTCTGGCGAACATGCCACCGGAGCTCGAGCGCTTCGTCGCCGGATGGGATCAGATTCGCTTGGACGCAATGGTTTTCCTATTCGCTATGGTAGTGGCCGCGACCGCGGGAATCCTTGCCGGTCTTGCGCCAGCACTTCAAAGTCGGAGGCCAGACTTAAACGCTGTGCTAAAGGAAGGGGTGAAGAACAGTTCCGATGGCGGTTCCCGCCACCGTGTGCGCAGCGCTATCGTGGTCGCTCAAGTGTCGCTGGCCCTGATTCTTATGATTGGCTCGGGGCTGATGGTAAAGGGCTTTCGTACTCTCCTCGATACCAATCGCCGCTTCCAGCCGGAGAGCCTGCTCGCTTTGCGGCTTGTCCTACCGGATTCTCCCACCTACAAGGACCCGCACCGCCGCGCCGCATTCTATGACCAAACGCTTCAAGAGCTTTCCGCGCTCCCCGGGGTCCGCTCGGCAGCGCTGGTCACAGGTTTTCCCTTTTCCGGTTTGATGAACGACGGGACTTTCAGCATCGAGGGCCAGCCAGTCACCGATGCGGGCGCTCAGCGGTTTGCCGTCATGAAAGATATCAGCGCGAACTACTTTGAGACCATGGGCGTGGCTCTCCGGGAAGGCCGACCTTTCAACGATCTTGACGGCGCGGAGTCACGTCTCGTTGCTATCGTCAGCGAACGATTCGCTCGGCTGTACTTCCCAAGCGAAAGCCCGCTAGGCCATCGCATCAAGACGGGCGCGGAGAGCAGTTCCGAATCGTGGTTAACCATTGTCGGGGTTGTGAGAGATATCAAATACAATTGGTCAGCCTCAATGCCGGAGCCCGTAGTTTACCGGCCGTACCGTCAGGCGCCGCCGTACTATGTGGCTTTTGGCTTGCGTACCGAAGGGGATCCCGCCTCATTGGTTCCCGCCGCTCGTTTGGCCGTGACCCGCGTGAGCCGCGACCAGCCCATCTTTAATACCGAGAGCTTGGACCGGGTAATCCGCGACAACACGCTCCCCATTGCCTACGTTGCTGCCATGATGGCGGCCGCCGGCTTGCTTGCGTTGTTACTTGCTTCGATCGGCGTGTACGGAGTCATGGCCTACTCTGTCGTGGAACGCACACATGAAATCGGTGTGCGCATAGTAGTCGGCGCTGGTTACAGGGACGTCGTGCGCCTGGTCCTTCGGCGTGGTGTTCTGCTCATGGTCCTGGGATTTGCAACTGGGCTGCCGTGCGCCTACGGACTGGCCCGGCTGGAAGCGAACTTGCTCGCTGGCATCAGCGCAAGTGACTTCTGGGCGTTTTCCTGGGTTACTGCCGTACTGGCCGTGGCGTCGCTACTGGCTTGCTATATCCCAGCAAGGCGGGCCATGAAGGTGGACCCAATGGTTGCGTTGAAGTACGAGTGAGGAGAAATGAGGGTGTGGAGCCGAATTCGTTCTCTGATTAGCTCGGTGATGCGGCGGTCGCGGATGGAGCGCGAGATGGATGCGGAGCTGCGGTTCCACATCGAGGCGTTCACAGAGGATTTGGCTCGCAGAGGTGTGCCGAGGGAGGAAGCTCGGCGGCGAGCGCGAATAGAGTTTGGCGCCGTCGAGCGCACGAAGGAGGAATGCCGTGAAGCACGCGGGGTGTCTCTCCTCGACGGACTGACACAGGACTTTCAATACGCGGCGCGGACCCTGCGGAAGAATCCTAGCTTCACGGCGATCGCCGTTCTTACTTTGGCGCTAGGGATCGCCGTCAACGCGACGATGTTCAGCCTTGTAAGCGCGTTTCTGCTGCGGCGACCGCCCGGGCGCGAACCAAGCCGCGTCGCAGTGATTTCTGGCGTCAACCCGGTGCAAAGTTTTCAATCTGACCTCAACGGCGTCTCTGCGCCCAACTACCTCGCATGGCGCGAAGCAAATCACGTGTTTGTAGAGATGGCCGCTGCCGACGACTATCGTACCGTGAATCTAACAACCCAGGGTCCGGACACCACCGCCCAGCCCACCACAGTGGACACCATGGGCAGGCCGGAGGCGCTGCGCTCTGCCGCGGTAACGCCCAATTATTTCAGCGTTTTCGGCGTCTCCCCGCAACTGGGGCGCACCTTCGCAGACGGAGAAGACCAGCCCGGGCATGAGCATGTCGCCATCCTAAGCCACGAACTGTGGGAAGGACGCTTCGCGTCCGACGCCGCAATCATCGGTCATGCGATCCGGCTCAACCGAGAGAACTATACAGTGATCGGCGTGATGCCTGCCAATTTCAGGTTGCTGGGCTTCGTACCGCAGTTGTGGACGCCGCTCGTTCTGACTGCCGCGGGTCAAAGGGAGGCTGCGCGCAAAGATCGCGCCCTTTACCTTTATGCGAGGTTGAAGCCAGGCGTGAGTGTCGAGCGGGCGCGCGCAGAGATGGTCACGCTGGGGCGCCGCGCCGAAGAAGACTTTCCGGCAATCGAAAAAGGCTGGGGCGTTGGGGTGCGCACGCTGCCAGAGTTCCTGCTTCAGAATTTCAGCATTCGGGCCGGGCTTGCGGTGATGATGACCACGGTGGGCTTTGTTCTGATGATTGCATGCGCCAACGTAGCCGGCCTGCTGCTGGCGCGGGCTGCCGGACGCCGCAAGGAGCTGGCGATTCGCATTTCTCTCGGAGCAGGGCATTTGCGCATTGTCCGACAATTGTTGACCGAAGGGTTGGTGATTGCCCTGCTCGGCGGCGGTGTGGGCCTCCTATGGTCTTATTGGGGAATCAACTTTGTGCGGGCAAACATGAGCTTCAACGAATACGTGAGTGCAGTCCCTATCGGCCTGGATTGGAACGTTGTGTTCTTCGCATTAGCGATTTCTGTGGCCTCCGCAGTCCTGTGTGGTTTGGTTCCAGCGCTGAACGCGTCGCGAACCGACATCAACACGAGCCTCAAGGATGAGAGCCGCGGCGCCACCGCTGGTCGTTCGCAAAGCCGCTTGCGGACCGTTATGGTCACCGGCGAAATTGCGATGGCCTTGTTTCTCCTGGTCGGATGTGGCCTGCTGATCCGGGGACTTTCCGTCATCCACCATCAGAACCTAGGTTTCCGGCCGGACCACCTCCTAACCGCCAGTGTGACGCTCGATAGCGCACAGTACAAAGATGCTTCCCAGCAAGCCGCCTTCGTGCGGAATGTGATGTTGCGACTCCGACAGATTCCGAGCGCCGAGGCGGTGGCCGCTGCATCGGACTTGCCGGCGACCGGCCCCGGCAAGGTCACCTTGTTAATCAAAGGCCAGCCGGAATTCGCCGCGAACCAGCGCCCTAACGCACTCGATTCTGTGATTACTCCAGAGTTCTTTCATGCGGCGGGCGTTCCGCTTCTGCGCGGCAGAGTGTTTACGGAGACGGACAATTCCGGCGCGCCACGCGTCGTGCTGGTCAACCAAGAGTTCGTGCATCGCCATTTGCAGGACCAGGAGCCACTTGGAAAACAGATCCGGCTCGATGTAACCGGCGCCACTCCGGAATGGAGCGAGATCGTCGGCGTTGTCGGCAACACGAAGTCTTTTTCCGAAGCGACTCGTGAGGAGCCGCAAGTCTACGAAGCGATGCTGCAGCGGCCGGTGTCTTCGTTTTCACTCATAATTCGCGCGAGTTCCGATCCGAACAACTTGGCGGCGGCAATGCGCAACGCGGTGGCGCAGGTGGACGCGGAGCTTCCTCTGACGACGGTTATGAGCATGTCCGCCGTGCTTGAACGCCAGGCAGGCGGTGATCCCCTTTTCGAGCGTCTGCTGGGCACGTTTGCCCTGCTTGCGCTGATCCTTGCGGCTATCGGGGTTTACGGGCTGGTCGCCTATTCCGTAGGCCAGCGAACGCATGAAATCGGCATCCGCATGGCTCTTGGAGCGGGAAGACCGGATGTGCTGGGACTCGTTTTGTGGCAAGGGTTGAGAATGACTGCGATCGGAGCGGCTGTCGGCGTTTTAACGGCGATCCCGCTGCCGAAATTGTTTGAGGCCATGTTCTACGACTTGCACATTCAGCAGCCAAGCCTCTACTTCATCGTACCGATGGCCATGGCCGTGGTTACCATGCTGGCGACCTACGTTCCCGCGCGGCGGGCGATGCGCGTGGACCCGATCGTGGCCCTGCGGTATGAATGACCGCGCAGGCAAAATAGCGAGCTGAATCTTCCGGGAACAATTCTTGCAAGGCGTGCGTACCTCCCCTAAGACGGCCTGGTGCAACGGGTCTGTCTTACCTTAGGGGACGAACCATGAACAGTCTCTGGCAAGACGTGCGCTATGGGCTTCGCGTGTTTTGGAAAAATCCGGGATTCAGCGCGGTTGCGGTGTTGACTCTGGCGCTGGGCATCGGCGCGAACAGCGCCTTGTTTTCGGTGGTGAATGGCGTGCTCTTGAATCCGCTGCCGTTTCCGAACGCTAACGAGCTCGTTGCGGTCTACTCCAGAACAGGGACCTTCCAGGAAAGCTCTATCTCCTACCCGAACTTCCTCGACTGGCAAAAAGACAACCACTCCTTTGCCTACTTAGCTGCCTTCCGGTCCGACGATTTCAACCTGACCGGCGTGGGAGAACCTGAGCGATTGCACGCGCACATGATTTCCGCGGAGTTTTTCCCGGCTCTCGGTCTCAAGCCCTTGCAAGGCCGCAACTTCCGCCCTGAGGAAGACGTACCCGGCGCTGGCCCGGTGGCCATCCTCGGGGACGGAACTTGGAAGCGCAAATTTGGATCGTCGCCGGAAGTTCTGGGAAGAAGTATCACGCTCAACGCCAAGGTTTACACCGTCGTTGGTGTTGCTCAAGGCCATATCACCGGGTTGAGCCCCACTGATATTTTTGTGCCCATCGGCCAGTGGAATGATCCTACATTCCGCGACCGGCGTATCGCCATGGGGATGAACTCCATCGGGCGGCTGAAGCCTGGCGTCAGCATCGAACAGGCGCGCGCGGACATGGATCGTGTTGCTGAGAACCTTGCAGCGGCTTATCCGGAAGCCGACAAAGGCTCCGGCATCGCCCTGGTGCCGCTCAAGACGGACGTCGTTGGCGACGTTCGAGGAATCTTGCTTGTTCTGCTCGGTGCGGTCAGCTTTGTTCTTCTGATTGCGTGCGCTAATGTCGCCAACTTGCTTCTCGCACGCTCCACGGGCCGCGCCCGCGAATTTGCCATTCGTTCCGCGCTGGGTGCCGGCCCCTTTCGCGTAGTTCGCCAGTTGCTGACCGAGAGCATGCTGCTCGGAATCGCAGGGGGCTGTATCGGACTTGGGCTCGCAATTCTAGGCACGAAGGTAATCCTTGCTGCGCTGCCGGGAACGCTTCCGCGCGTGGAAGAAATCTCTCTCGATGGAAACGTGCTTTTTTACACGTTTGGCATTTCCCTGCTTACCGGAATTGCGTTCGGGCTGGTTCCTGCGATCAAAGCCATGCGGCCTGACCTGCACGACACATTAAAAGAAGGCGGCCGAGGCGCAAGTGGGGCTCGCCACCGAACGCAGAGCGTCTTTGTCGCTTTCGAAATGGCCATGGCCGTGGTTCTGCTTATCGGGGCAGGGCTGATGATTCGTACTCTCGTGGCGCTTTGGAACGTCAATCCGGGTTTCGACGCGCGCAATGTTCTTACGTTTCAGATTTCTTCCACCGCCAGTCCGAGTGTAACCGCAGATCAGCTTCGGGCAAAATACCGCGCGACCCTGGCGCAACTGCAAAGCATTCCCGGAATTGAAGGAGTCTCACTGATGGGCGGCTCTTTGCCGATGACTGGGGATTCGGAAGTGCCTTTCTGGCGCGAAGGCCAGCCGAAACCGCAACACGAAAATGACATGACTTTCGCCTTGTTCTATTTGGTGAACACGGACTATCAGCGAGCCATGAGGATTCCGGTAGTACGCGGTCGTTCTTTTACCGAGCAGGATAATGAGCATTCGTCGACCGTGGCTTTGATCGATGCGAATCTCGCGCGTAAATTCTTTCCCAACGAGGACCCTATTGGCAAACGGATCAACCTAGGTCTGCTCGAGATGCAGCCGGAAATAGTCGGAGTAGTTGGGCATGTTCAGCACTGGGGGCTGGGCGCGCGCGAGCACGAAGGCCTCGAAGCCCAGCTCTATCTTCCCGTCTGGCAGATTTCGGATAAGTTCTGGCCGCTACTTGCTAACGGCGGGCAATATATTGCCCGGACCGCGGGATCGCCTATTGGCCTGGCAGGGGCAATTCGCCAGGCCGCCGAAAAAGTGGACGCGAGCGCGGTCGTCTATGATGTGCGCCCAATGGAAGAAATCGTCGCGCGTTCCATTTCCACGCAACGGCTAACCATGCTTCTCCTGAGCGTGTTTTCCGCGCTTGCACTCGTGCTTTCTGCCATCGGGATATACGGTGTGATTTCCTACTTGACTGGCCAGCGCACGCACGAGATTGGCGTTCGTGTGGCGCTGGGCGCCTCGAGCGAGGATGTGTTGCGCATGGTTTTGGGACAAGGCATGAGAATGACGTTGATCGGAGTTGCTGTCGGCATCGCGGCCGCATCCGGGTTGACGCGGCTGATTATCAAAATGATTTACGGCGTTGGCGCAACCGATCCGCTTACGTTTGTGGGAGTCGCCGTTTTGTTGTCCGGCGTAGCGCTATGTGCCTGCTACATTCCGGCGCGGCGCGCGACGCGCGTGGATCCCATCGTCGCGCTGCGCTACGAATGACCATTTGCCCGCAAACCGAACCCAAGAGAAAGAAAAGCTGGAGTGAAGCCCTGCGGCTCGTATAATCTCTCGCGTCCCTTCGCGTTGCCCCAGGGGAAACATGCGGATGCATTCAGCGAATCTCTTGAGCGCGGTGACCATTTTCCTGAGCGCGCTTCTTCTCTTCCAGGTGGAACCACTGATCGGAAAAATCATTCTTCCGTGGTTTGGAGGCGTCGCGGCGGTCTGGACGGTCTGCCTGCTGTTTTTTCAAGTGGTCCTTTTGCTTGGCTATCTCTATGCGCACTTCCTTACTCGGCGTCTTGGCCGACGCGCGCAGGGATGGATTCATGCGGTTCTTCTTGCCGCAAGCCTGTTGGTCTTGCCGATTCTGCCGAGAGATTCCTGGAAGCCCCCCGGGCCTGAGCATCCGACTTTGCGCATTTTAGAAGTGCTTGCCCTCGCCGTAGGATTGCCGTTCTTTGTGCTTTCCGCGACCAGCCCCCTCTTGCAGTCCTGGTGGGCAAGTGGGAGAAGGGACGCGGGCGTCTATCGCTTTTACGCGCTTTCGAATGCCGGCTCGCTCCTGGGCCTTTTGCTTTATCCCACCGTGATTGAGCCAAGGCTATCCGTTTGGCGTCAGGGCTGGAGCTGGTCGTTTGCCTACGCCGCTTTTGCAGTCGCGTGTGGAGCCATTGCCGTTTCGCAGCGAAAGGGGGCCAGCACGGCTCCCGAGCAAACAATCTCCGCGCCACCCGGCTGGAACACGCGAGCGCTCTGGATCGCACTTCCCGCATGTAGTTCGGCGCTTCTGCTTGCCATAACCAATCACATCACGCAAAACATCGCCGCGGTTCCATTTCTTTGGATCATTCCCTTGAGCCTGTACATGCTGAGTTTCATTCTGTGTTTTGGGAGCTGCTTGTACCATCGAATGGTTTTTTTGCGGTTGCTGGGAGTGTTTCTCGGCTGCATGGCTTATGGTCTGTCTCCCTCTCTCAGCTCGCTTCCCCTATGGATTCTGATTTCGCTCTTCTGCGTGGGCCTGTTCTCTTGCTGCATGTTCTGCCACGGAGAGCTAGCGCGGCTGAAGCCCGATCCCTCGCATCTTACTTCCTTTTATTTTTGGAGTTCGCTGGGCAGCGTAGCCGGAGCGGCATTTGTCGCGATTCTCGCGCCGCGGGTTTTCTCTGGCTTTTATGAATTGCACCTGGCCCTGGGCGCTTGCGCCCTGCTCGCGGTGGTGGTCCATCGCAACGATCCCGCAAGCCCATTCCGACAGCCCAACTGGCGCCTTGCACTTCGCGTCCTTTACGGTTTGGCCGCTACGATCATCGTGGCCCTCTTTCTGCTGGCCCGCGACGAACCCGCCTCTGCAAATCGAATAGTTCGCAATTTCTACGGAGTGTTGCGAGTGAGCGACGAAGCTGCTCCCAACGTGGTGCTGTTGAAAGACGATGAGCAATCCCGTCCGAAAAACGATTTGCGATTCCGCCGGCTCATGAACGGAACCATCACACACGGGTTACAGTTCTTGGCTCCGGCGCGGCGCGATCAGCCTGCTTCGTATTACGGGCCCAACTCCGGAATTGCCTTGGCATTCACGGCTCTGGCATCGCGCGGTCAGCGGCGCGTCGGTGTGATTGGCCTCGGCATCGGCACGGTTGCCGCGTATGGTCATGCAGGTGATAAACTCACGTTTTACGAAATCAATCCCCTGGTCGCGAAAATCGCGCAGCAAGACTTCACTTTCTTGCGTGATTCGAAAGCGCAGATTTCCTTCGAGTTAGGCGATGCGCGCTTGGGTTTAGAACGCCAGCCGCCCCAGCACCTCGACCTGCTTGCCGTGGACGCCTTCTCGAGCGATTCCATTCCCGTTCATCTCTTGACGCTCGAGGCATTTGAATTGTACTTCCGCCATCTCAAACCGGACGGCATTCTTGCCGTGCACATTTCGAACAGGCATTTGTACTTGGAACCTGTGGTGGCCGCCGCGGCGGAGAAACTCGGCAAAGACGCGGTGGTCATCGAGAGCCCGAGTGACCGCGAGAACGAAATCTACCTTGCCCGATGGGTCTTGCTCGCCAACCACGGCTTTCTCCAGCAATTTCCCAACGTTGAGGAAGCGGGAGAGCCTGCAACGCCGCTCGCACGCGTGAAGCTCTGGACCGATACTTACAGCAGCCTGTTTGCGGTGTTGAAGTAGCGCTGCCGAGCCGAAACGCTTCGAGAAAAAAGCGCGAAGAATTTGTCAGACCTCCCTATAATCTCTGCGCGATGCGCATCCATCCGCTCGACCTGACGATCGTCATCGTTTACCTTCTTGGCATCACCGCGCTTGGCATGCGCTTTCGGCGTCTGCAGCAGGCGGGCGCACCTGACACGCAAGCCGCCGGCCGTGAATATTTTCTCGGTGGACGAACCGCGCCATGGTGGGCTCTCGCCTTCTCCATCGTTGCTACGGAAACCTCCACACTCACCATCATTGGCACGCCTGCGATTTCTTACGCCGGAAACCTCACCTTTATTCAATTGGTGTTTGGCTATCTCATCGGGCGCGCGCTGATTGTCGTTCTCCTCCTCCCCGGTTATTTTCGTGGAGAATTGTTCACCGCCTACGAACTCATCGAGAAGCGCTTTGGCGAGAAAATGCGCGCCGTCGCCGCCAGCACTTTTCTCATCACACGCGCCATTGCAGAAGGCGTGCGCGTTTCCGCGATTGCGCTCGTCGTGAGCGTCGTACTCGGTACATCGGAGCGCCTCGCCGTATTCATCGTAATCTCGCTAACCGTGCTCTACACGTTCGAAGGCGGCATGAAAGCGGTGATCTGGACCGACGTCGCGCAACTGCTTGTTTATATGACCGGCAGCGCGATAACGCTTATTGTGCTGCTCCAGCGCATTCCCGGCGGCTGGAGCGAGCTCACACAAGTCGCAACCGCGGCGGGCCACAAACTCCAATTCCTCGATTTTTCCTGGAATCTCACCACGAAATACACCTTTTGGTCGGGAGTGATTGGCGGCTCGTTCCTCACCATGGCGACCCACGGGACGGATCAGACGATTGTCCAGCGCCTCCTCGCTGCAAAAACGCAGCGCGACAGCAGCCGCGCTCTACTGACGAGTGGCGGCATCGTGCTCGTTCAGTTCACGGTGTTCTTGCTGATTGGCGTGCTCCTCTTCGTTTTCGCACAACACTCTCCGCTGCTTGCCGCGGGCGACAGAACCGACCGCGTCCTGCCGCTCTTCCTCGTGCGGGAAATGCCGGTGGGACTGGCCGGCCTGCTGCTCGCGTCCATTGTGGCCGTGGCCATGTCCAACGCGAGCGGCTCCCTCAACTCGCTTGCCGCTTCGAGCGTACTTGATTTCGCAAAACTCCGCGGGAAGACCACCGATGCGCACCAGTTGTTGCGCCTGTCTCGCGCAATGACGCTGCTGTGGGGCCTGGTACTGATGGGCTTTGGGCTCGTGAAATGGGGGCCTCTGCTCGAAGCGGGCCTCACCGTTGCCTCTCTTCCCTTCGGCAGTTTGCTCGGGCTGTTTCTAGTAGGAACTTTTGATCGCCGGGCCAATGCGCGGGGCGTCCTGGTCGGAATGTTTGCCGGCCTTGCGACTGTCCTGAGCGTATTTCAGTTCACCAAAGTGGCCTTTACATGGTATTTCCTTATCGGCGCGGTCGTGACGTTTATCATTGGATCCCTGGCGAGCCGCTTCGCGTTGCGTGCACAACCTGCGGCGCAGAAGTTCTGACCAAGGGCAAAGGCGAAGCGGAGGAACATGGGTGAAAAAAAACTGGAGCTGGTGAAGGGGCTGGGAGCTTGGGCGGCCATGGCCATGGTTGTGGGCCACATCATCGGCACAGGTGTTTTTCTCGTGCCCAGTGCCATGACACGCGCGACCGGCTCCGTGGGGCTGGTGTTCCTCGTTTGGATTGTGGGCGGCATTCTTTCTCTCTTCGGTGCGCTGACTATTGCCGAGCTCGGAGCGGCCATGCCCGAAGCCGGCGGCGCCTATGTTTATCTCAGGCGCGGCTTAGGGCCGGTGTGGGGCTTTCTCTTCGGCTGGATGAACAATCTAGTCGGCAAGCCCGCCTCTATCGCCACCATCGCCTCAGGTTTTCTAATTTTCCTAGGCTTCTTTGTTCCCGCGCTTTACACACCCATCTTCACACTGCATCTGACCGTTCCGTTCACCGGGCATCCCTCAGAGTTTGCCTTCACCTGGGCGCAACCCGTTGCCGCCGCCGCCATCGCTTTCATGAGTCTTATCAACTATCTCGGGGTGCGCCTGGCGGGACGCGTTCAAGTCGTGCTCACCGCCGTTAAGATCGGCGCAATTCTGGCCGTCGTGGTTTTGGGTTTTCTCTTCGCAGGAAAAAGGCCACCCGGTGGGCAACCATTGTTTCCTTCTTCCTTCCATATGAGCCTGCTGACCGGATTTCTCACCGCCATGGTCAGCGCGCTTTGGGCGTATGACGGGTGGATGGATTTAACGTTCGCTGGTTCGGAAATTATCGAGCCACAAAAAAACATTCCGCGCGCGCTCGTCGGCGGCACCGTGACCGTCGGTGTGATCTATTTGCTCGCCAATGCCGTTTATTTCCGGGTGCTCCCCATAGAGGCTGTAGCCGCTGCAAAAAACGTCGCTTCGGAAACGGTGCGCGTCTTCGCAGGAGCTCGGGCGGCGGCGTGGATCACCGCGGCCATGGTCCTGTCCGGCTTCACCACGCTCAATTCCTCGGTTCTCACCGGTTCGCGCGTACCATACGCGATGGCGCGAGATGGACTGTTCTTTCGCTTAGCCGACGGAATCAATTCGCGCTTCCGCACGCCCGGCGGAGCTATCGCTTTTCAGGCGGTTATCGGTTGCCTAATGGTTCTGACCGGCCAGTTCGACGATCTCTACTCGCTGTTCATCTTCGCGCAGTGGATTTTCTACGGGTTGTCGGTTGCTTCAGTCTATGGCTCGCGCCGCAAGGAACCTAACCTGCCGCGGCCCTACCGCGCGTGGGGCTATCCGGTAGTGCCCGCGATTTTTGTGGTTGGCGCCTTCGCGCTGACCCTGAATTTGTTTCTCCAGCGCCCAGTCCGCTCGTCCATTGGGCTGCTGCTGATTCTCGCAGGGCTTCCCTTCTACCGCTACTGGACCCGAGAAAAATCAGCGGCCGGCGAGGCCGCGTTGAGCTAACCGGCGCGAAATCAGAACGTAGGCTTGTACGCCGATCAACAGGCAGGCGCCGGGCACGAGAACCCAGCCGGCCACGACCCCGAGCCGACCGAATGGCTCGTTGATTAGGTTGTCGAAAACGGAACGCGCATTCGCCTCAAGTCCGTGTTCGAGGAATCCCATATACGGTAGAACGAGGAGGAGAACGACGAAAAACGCCAGAGCCGGGAAGATTCCCGAAACAATAATCGCAGGGCGAGTGCCGCCCGCGCGGCCGGAGAGGTAGGCGCCGAGCGCTCCCACAAACGGCAACAGCATCAGCCAAACCGTGTAAACCGGGAACGCGTATTCCTGTCCATGAGGGCCGTGCAAAAAGAAGAAATGGGGATTCAATCCAAGCAGCTCTAGTTCCGGGACCATAATCATCGCTACCAGCAAAGTCACCAAGCTCGGTAACCACAAACGCCTAGTACGATGGGTCATCGTGTTCTCCTTTTTTCGAGCCAGCTGAATTTGTTGCTGCAATTTGTCCCAGTCGCCAACCCGCGCCCAGGTTTGGCTCAATGCCCTTTGCTCGGGCACGCCTTGCCTACGAAGAGATTCGTAGAGTTCTTGCAAATGCCCGGCCAACTCCGCGTGAAGTTCGTCTTTCTCCGCGGCATCGAGCGCAAGGCCAGCGAGCCGTCGCCGCACGAATTCCTGCCAATCTGGCATATTTCGCTCGCTAACGAATCGTCGCGTTCGGCGACGCCGACCGCTGTCCAAACAACAGTTGCCTGAGTAACCCGCCGGCCAAAAGAGCTACTCCAGGAAACAGGAGCCACCCCACCCCATCCTTCAAGAGAGTGGCTCCTACCTTGCTAAAATCGCCCTGACTTCCACGCACCCATTCGATGATCATGCCTATCGGAAACATCGAGAGAAACGCCCCCGTAAGCGCGGGCACGGGAAAACAGCTGGCAAGAAGCGCGCTTCCCCGCGAGCCGCCTGCCCGGGACGAAACGTAAGCTCCAAAAGCTCCCAAGAAAGGAAGCAACAGCAGCCATGGCACAAAGAAGAAAATGGTGTTTGGAGCTGTCGAAGCAATATGGGGCTGCCATCCGGATTTCTGCAACGTGGCGAGAGCGACCACGGAAAGGATCAGCGTGAGGAACCCGGGAATCCACAGCTGTTGTGTGCGTTTCTTCATCGGTTGTTCCCTCCTCTTGGCAGCGTCAATCTTGCGACGCAACTCCTGCCAGTCTGAAACTTGCTCGATAGTTCGATGGGAGGCTTCCTTTTCAGTTAGGCCTTGCTGAAGGAATCTTCCGTATGATTCTTCGAGGTGAGCGGCGAGCTCCATCTGAACCTCTTCCCTCTCAGCGGCATCAAGCTCCAGGCCCGTGAGGCGCTGACGAACGAGTTCTTGCCAATCAGGCATGCTCCACCTTCGTGAGCCGTTGCAAAGCCCGGAAGAGTTCCGCCCACTCGCGCCGGAGCGGCGACAGCTTTTGCTTCCCCGCGGGCGTTAGCCGGTAGCAACGGCGTTTGCGGCCGTTCGCGCTCGTTTCCCAGCTCCCGCGAATCCAGCGCTGCTGCTCCATGCGGTAAAGCATTGGATACAGGGCCGCCAGGGTAAACCGCAGCGCGCCGTTCGTTTGTTGCTCGATGCGCCGCGCCAATTCATAGCCGTGCAGCGGGCCGTCCTGCAAAACGCTAAGCACCGCCAGTTCCGCCGTGCCCCGCTTGATCCCTGAGCCAATCATAGCTTTCCCCCTTACATATAGGAATCTTACATATCAAACGGAATTTGTCAACTGCTCTCAAGTTCGGGTGTGTTTTTCGAGGAACAAGATTGGCCGGAGAAAGGCTTTCTTGGCGAAAGACGCCACTGTAGGGTGCAGCATGCCGCGCCCCAGCTTGCCAAAGCCTACTATGCGGAAGCGGTATACGCGGCGGTTTTGCGAGGTGGAATTTGCATAATTGCTTTTTCAGCTTCGCGTGACACGGAAACCGACGGCTGAATGATTTTTGCGAAAATCTCCATGCCGGTAACCAGCCGCGGTCCGGGGCGCGAAAAATAGCTGTTCGCTTCAAGCGCGTAAACTTGGTTGTTTCTTACCGCGGGAATCGCGTTCCACTGACCAGGCAACTCCAGCGACTCGTATTCGTCGCGCGCTTGCCCTGCGGTGTACCCGCAGGGCGCAATCAGCACAATCTCCGGTTCGGCTTCGACAACTTCCTGCAAAGGAACCCGGAACGACGCTTTGCCCACACTTCCAAGCGCGTCTTCGCCGCCGACGCAGCGAATCATCTCGGGAACCCAGTGGCCACCAGCGTAGATCGGCTCCAGCCACTCCAGAAACGCCACCCGCGGCCGCCGCCGTGAAAAATCCAACTGCTGCTCCAAAGCTCCCTGCCGCTGGCCAATCTCGTCCACAAGCCGCTCTGCTTGCGTGCCGCGGCAAGTTGCTTCCCCAACCAGAAGAATGTCCCGCCAAACATCGCGCAGGTCCTGCGGGTTTAGACAAAGCACTTCCGGGCGCCGGTCAAAACGTGTAAGCACAGTCGCCAGATCATCGGGCGACGCAGCGCAAACATGGCACAAATCCTGAGTGATGATCAAATCAGGATGGAGTTCTTCGAGCTTCTGCGCGTCTACGGCATACAAGCTTTCTCCGCGCGAAACGTATTCGCGAACTAACCGATCGATCTCGGCTGGAGAAGCTCCGCGCGGCAATCGGGAATGAATGACCACCGGCTTGCTGGGTGCCTGCGGGGGGAAATCACATTCGTGGCTAACGCCCACGACTTCGCGAGCCAGGCCCAGAGCAAAAAGGATCTCTGTCGCTGAGGGTAGCAGTGAAACGATGCGCATCAGGTGCCACTCTAACACAATTCCAGGCACCTGCAATCAGGCAAAGGTGGCAAGAAAAGGGCCTAAGTTCCAAAGGCTGGATCACTTGTAGAGAAAATACTTGCGGCGCGTTTGATCGAAAGCCTTGAGCGAATCGGACCAGCTCGCAATGATTTGCTCCGGAGGCACGCCGTCTTGCACTTGCTGCACCGTGCCCGCATTTCCCACAAGGCCAATGAGCTTGGCGGTATCAAAGTCCTTCGGATAAAGCTTCTGTAGAATTTCCGCGATTTCCAGGCCTAGGCGCATTGTGCGCGCCGTGAAGCGATCCGTGACCCGAATCGATACGCCGTTGCAACGCTGCCCGCTGTAAGGCCCGCCGATGGGAATGAAGGATTGCGATGCGAAGTGCAGTCCAGGGAGATTTCGCGCATTCAGCGCCGAAGCAACGTCGTCGCCGCTCATCCACGGCGCGCCAAACTGCTCGAACGGCGTTTGCGTGCCCCGGCCAACCGAAACCCCCGAGCTCTGCAGGATTTCAATTCCCGGATAAAGCACCGAACCCTTCGCGGTACGAAGCGCCGGCGAAGGGGGAATCCACTTGATTCCGGTGCTTTCAAAAAAATAATTGCGGTGCCAGTTCCGCATCGTAATCACCTGGAGATCAGCCCCAATGTGATTCTCCGAGTTAAAAAACTGCGCGAGTTCTCCAATGGTCAGCCCATAACGCACCGGCAACGGAAAATAGGCCACAAAACTAGTCTTGTCGGGGTCGAGCATCGGGCCTTCGACGATTTCCCCGCCCATGGGATTGGGGCGATCCAAAACGAAAAAGGACATCTTGCGCTTCGCAGCCTCTTCCATGCAATACGCCATGGTCACTGTGTAGGTGTAGAAGCGTACTCCCGCGTCCTGAATATCAAAAACCAGCGCGTCGATGCCTTTCAGCATCTCATCCGTTGGACGGCGCGTGTCCCCGTACAAGCTGTAAACGGGAAGACTCGTCGTGGGATCTTTCGACGAGGCAACTTTTTCATCGGCGCGCCCCGCAAGCCCATGCTCCGGGCTGAAGAGCGCGACGAGCGTCACACCTGGCGCCTTTGCGAGTAGGTCGATGTTCCTGCGGCCCTCCGCATCCGCTCCCGTATGATTCGTAATCAGGCCAATGTGCTTGCCGCGCAGCGGCGCAAACTTCTCGACCTGCAAAACATCGAGCCCGGTCTGCACGCGAACCGCGCGCCCGGAGCCCTTTGGAAACGGCCGCGCATGCAACGCGCTTGGAGAGCTTGATAGGACCAATAAGGCAAGTGGGGCGAATGTGGCAAGCGCGCGTTTCGTGGCGGTCAATCGTTCCTCCTGCGCAAAAACCATACAATGATATTCTGGAACGCGCTCGCCCCGGCTGCGTTGAGGCTATCTTGTGCGTGTGCTATGTATAAATGCAGACTGCGGGCTGCGCGGGGGGATTGTAACTGATGGAAGGACGCCGCGTCCGCATTCTGTCCGTGATTTTCGTCGTATTTCTCATCCTTATGGCCCAAAAAGCTCGCAGCCAAAACAACGCTACAAACGAGAAGGAACCTGCTCCACAAAAGACCAGCGCCGGGCCGAAAAACGCTGCGAAGACTTTGTCTCCCGCCGCGAGCGCCTGGGTCGAGTCCGCGCTGCGCAAGATGACCGCGGAGGAAAAGATTGGACAGCTTCTTTTCACCACTTACCACGGGAGTTTCACGGCTACCGACTCCGACGCGTACCGACAGCTCCTGCATGCTGTGCAGGATTTGCATGTCGGCGGATTCATCGTCATCACGCATGGCTCACCGCTGGGGGTCGTGAAGAGTCAGGCGTACCCGACCGCTGTGCTTGCCAATCAGCTACAGGCGAAATCCAAGTTGCCCCTGCTTATCGGTGCCGATTTCGAACGCGGTACCGCCATGCGCTACGACGAAGGCACTTCGTTTCCTACCGCGATGGCCGTGGCCGCAGCGGGTAATCCCAAAGATGCGTACACCATGGGAAAAATTACTGCGCTCGAAGCGCGCGCCACCGGTGTGAATTGGGTTTACGCGCCGGATTCCGACGTGAACAACAATCCCGGCAATCCGATCGTCAACACACGCTCGTTTGGAGAAGATCCGCATCGTGTCGCGGAATTTGTTTCCGCGTTCGTGAAGGGCGTCGAAGACAGTGGCGGGCTGGCCACGGCGAAGCATTTTCCGGGACACGGCGACACGGCCGCCGATTCGCACATTGATTTGCCGGTGATTCATGCGAACCGTGAGCGCCTGGAACATCTGGAGCTTGTTCCCTTTCGCGCAGCGGTTTCTACTGGAGTGAGCAGTATTATGACCGGGCATCTTTCCGTACCGGCGCTAGAACCTGATCCGAATACGCCGGCCACTTTGTCGCACAACATTCTTACCGGTTTGTTGCGCAATGAACTCAACTATCATGGACTGATCGTCACTGATGCGATGGACATGGGCGGCATCGCCCTGCGTTTTGCGCCGGGAGAAGCCGCAGTGCGCGCGGTTGCAGCCGGAGCAGACTGTTTGCTGATGCCGCCGGTGCCGGATGCCGCGTTCGAAGCCCTGCAAGGCGCGGTGAAATCGGGACGGATTTCCAAGGACCGGCTGGATGAATCCGTGCGGCGGATTCTGCAGGTCAAGGCGCGCCTTGGGTTGAATGAAAAGCGTCTCGTGGATGTGAATGCACTGAACCACAAGTTTGGAAGCGTCGCGTGGCAGAAAGAGGCCCAGGAAATTTCAGATCGCGGCGTGACGTTGCTTCGCGACACGCCGCATCGCTTGCCCCTTGATGGAACGAAACCTTCGCGCGCATTGCTGTTGGCGTTTTATGCGGATCCGGAGCCATATCCAGGAGAAGATCTCGAGGGCGAATTGCGCGCGCGCTTTGATTCCGTCACTACACTTCGCGCGGACACGCGCTTCGTGAATGCGAGCCTTCTGAAGCTGCCTTCGCCGGATTCTTACGACATCGCTATTATTGCGTTCTTTGTGCGCGTAAGCGATCGCAAGGGAAACGTAGATGTCCCCGCGGAACAGGCCGTGCTGGCAGAACAAGTTTACAAAACCCGGAAGCCCGTGATTACCGTCGCATTGGGGAGCCCCTATTTGATCGAAAGATTCCCGCAGGCGGAGACGTGGCTGGCCGCGTTTGGCATCAGCGATGTCGCGCAAATTTCTGTGGCGCGCGCGCTGTTTGGAGAAACTCCCGTGCGCGGGCACCTGCCAGTGACGGTCCCGGGAGTGAACCTGAAGTCAGGGTTCGGGATCGAAGTGCCGGCGAATCCGATGACGCTGCGGCCAATGGATGCGCGCGAAGACTCACAGTTGCGGCCCGCCTACGAGGTGGTCGAGCGGGCAGTTAAAGACAAGGCGACTCCAGGAGCGACTCTCGCAGTCGGATTTCGCGGAAAGGTTGCGATTCACGCGTTTGGGAAACTGAATTACGAAGCGAAGTCACCGGCGGTCAAGGCGACGACCATGTACGACATAGCATCGCTGACGAAGGTTGTGGCGACGACAACCCTGGTTGCGAAATTAGCGGAAGGTGATTTCGCCGTCCCGCTGGACCTTGATGCAAAAATCGAAAGATATTTGCCCGAGTGGGCGAGCGGGCCGCGGCCGGAATGGCGGGATCGCGTGACGGTGCGGCATTTGCTGACCCACACTTCGGGATTGCCTCCGTTCAAGGAATACTGGCGCACCTCGAAGAGCAAGCAGGACACGCTGACGAAGATCTTTGCAGAACCGCTCGAGTACGAGCCGGGAACGAAGGAGGTTTATTCCGACCTGGGAATTATTTTGATGGCCGCGATTATCGAGCGACTGACGGGACGAAAGCTCGACGATTTGGCGAACAGTTTTACTTTTTCGCCGTTGGGAATGAAAAACTCGATGTACCGGCCGCCGAAGAAGCTTTGGCCAACGATTGCGCCTACGGAAATCGACAACAATTACAGGCATCGCCTGATCCAGGGTGAAGTGCATGACGAAAACGCGTTCGCCATCGGCGGCGTTTCGGGGCACGCGGGAGTTTTCAGCACCGCTCCGGATTTGGCGGCGTTTTGCCAGATGCTCCTGAACGGTGGCGTATACGCGCACCAGAGATTTTTGCGTCGCGCGACGGTGGCCCAGTTCACCACGCCGCAGCAGCTTTCGGGCGGGACGCGCACGCTCGGCTGGGCCGTGCCGACGCCAGGCGGACTGAGCGGAAACTACTTTTCCATACACAGCTACGGGCACACAGGATTCACCGGAACCTCGATTTGGATCGACCCCGACCGGCAAGTGTTCGTGGTGTTCCTGACGAATCGCGTGCACCCAACGCGCGAGAACCAGAAGATTCAGCAAGTGCGCCGCGATTTGCACGACGCCGTGATGCAAGCCCTCGGATTCGCCACCGCCGCAGCCCGTTGAAGCGGTGGCCAGTTGCGATCGGCCACTTTTTGGTCGTTAATGAGCAGCGCTGTTCGCAGGCTCCTTTAGCAGAGTTTGGATCTCACGTTCAAACGCGGCTTTGTCCACCACGCCCGAATGAATGTCCGCGATTTTGCCGTTGCGATCGATGAGCACGCTTACGGGCATTCCCTTGTCAATGCCGAATGGCTTCGCTGATTCCATGGTTCCAAGAACAATGCGGTAATTGATTTTGTGCTCTTGGAGGTAGGGCTTGACGGATTTCCAGCCGTCATCGTCCAGGGAAGCGCCGACAACGGTCAAGCCGGTCTTGTTGTATTTGTCCTGAAACTCCATGAACCAGGGGATTTCCTCCTTACAGCCTTCGCACCAAGTGGCCCAGAAATCAAGCAGGACCACGCGGCCTTTGTAAGCGGAGAGATTAACGGGGGCGCCCTTACTGTCGGTGAGAGCGACTTCCGGAAGGGACTTTCGAGCATCGGGCGGAGTCAGATCGGCTGGGGTAGTGGCCGGTAAACCAATGGCTATGGTGAGAATGATTCCTATGGCGGTTTGACGAAGCATTTTGTGACGACCTCCTTGTCGATTCCTGGCTAGCAAATCAAGTGACTGCTGGCGGGCGCGACGAAATTGATCTAAGTTTCCTGACGAGAACACCAGCCGCGAGGATTCCGATCATATCGAGCACTCAGCGGAAGACAAAAAAATGAAATACAGAGGCGAATGGCGGTTCGCGATCTGCGTTGTGCGCGTAGGCTAGAACCACTAGCGTGACAAATGGCGCCGTCCAGACGACGGTGAACATAAGCGTAGCCACTACTTCTCTGCCCTCTCCCAACACCGCCACGAGGCAGCCGATGAGCACAGATTTGACCAGGCAAGCGATCGGAATGTCGTAATTTATCAACCATAGGTAAAGCTCATAGCGGAGATTGGAGTACGGCCGCTGCGCACGCAGAATCGCCATAATCACGCGCTCGGGAAGGGTGGCACCAAGCCATTGTAAGGGGAAACCTGCGAGCACGATGCTGCCGAGCGACCAGGGAGCGCTGCGGAATGAGGCGCCAAAGAGAGGAGGAATCGTTTTTGCGCTCTCGCGCCAATACCACCGGCGGGCAGAGAGGACTCCCGATGTCGAAGCGATGTCTGAAAATTCCTCAGCGAGGTCGCCAAGGATGGATTCCGCCTGCTCTGCGGAGGCAAACAAATCGACAAGCCAGGTGGCAAGGCGTGGTGGGTGACGACATGGAGACGCTTGCATCATGGGCGGCTCCCGAGAAGGTTTAGGCCTTCGGTCAGGCTCCGAAGGGCGCGGTGAGTGCGGTTAACAGCAGAAACTCCCTGCGATGTGACACGGAAGAAGCGCTTGGACCGTCCGCCGCGTTCCGGAGTTGGATCGCCCGCGCGCGATTGCACGTAGCCTTTTGCTTCCAGACGATCAAGAGTGGCATAAATGGCACCTATCGACACCTCGCGCTTGGTGCGTGCTTCAATCTCTCGACGGACAGTGACGCCGTAAGCTTGGTCAGGCAAACGCAGAACCGCAAGAAGGACAATGTGCTCGAACTCGCCGAGAAAATCGCGATTCGCCATTACTCATACAATATAGAATAAATGAGAGAGGATCAAGCAAAAAGCCAGGCAGGGCGCTTCTGGCGCTAGAACATTCCTTGCCGCAGGTCGAGGACGGCTTGGGAGAGGTCGGAGGGGCGGCCGAGGTCGCGCCAGTAGTATTCATCAGCGCGAAAGGCGAGGATTTTCTCGCCCTGGGCGGCGAGGCGAAGGTACGCGTCCATGATGGAGAAGACGCCCTCTTCGGTCAGCAGGGGGAGGAGGCGCGGGGAGATGATGTGGATGCCGGAGAAGGCGAGGGGGTGAAGAAGTGGCGAGTTCGGAGAAGAAGCAGACTCCTCGATTCGCTCTGAAGGACGATCCGTAGGCGAGGTGAGGGCCGCTTGATCGATTCTTGAGTGGGCCGACACCAGGCCAGGATTCGTCGCTAGGCTCGGAATGACACCTCCATTCCCCGGCTCGTCGCCTACGCTTGCGGTGACACCGCTTTCTCCAGCTGAGCTGTTCGCTTTTTGGCTGCGGCCGGCGCGACCGACGAGTTGCACGTGGTCATCGAAGAGGAGCAAGCGGGAAGATTCGCGGGATTGCACGGCGAGGGTTGCGAGCGCGTTGTGTTCGTTGTGGAATTGGAGCATGCGGCTGAGGTCGATGGTGCTGATGACGTCGACGTTGTGGAGGAGGAAGGGCTCGATAGGAGAGTGAAGAGGAGCGAGTGACGAGTGACGAGCAGTCTCCAGCAAGAACCAGGAGGCTTTTTTGAGGCCGCCACCGGTGTCCAGCAGCAGATCGTCTTCGCGCGAGATTTCGATGCGCATGCCGAAGTTGCTGTGGGATTTGAGGTAGTCGACGACCATGCCGGCAAAGTGGTGGACGTTGATGATGACTTCGTTGATGCCGAAGGGGCGAAGACGGGTGAGGGTAATTTCGAGGAGCGTGCGGCCGTCGATCTCGACGAGGGCTTTGGGGCGATTGTCGGTGAGGGGGCGTAGGCGCGTGCCAAGCCCGGCAGCGAGGATCATGGCTTTCATAGCAACGCCCGTGGCCCTTCGACTGTCCTAAAGCAAGGGCGAACCATCATTTGACGAGGTGGCCTACAACGGCGTGGAGCATGCCTGTCTGTTCAAGTTCGAGGTGGCGAACGACGACTTCCACGCCGCTGCGGCCGCGCAGGTGTTTGGCGAGTTGTTCGGCGAGAAAGACGGAGCGATGCTGGCCGCCGGTACAGCCAAAACTCACCATTAGATTCTTAAAGCTGCGCTGCTGGTAATTCTCGACGGTCGCGTCGATGAGAGTGAACACGCTCGCGAGGAATTGGTGCACGCTCTCCTGCTGGTTGAGGTAATCGATGACCGGCGCGTCGCGGCCGGTGAGCGACTTGAAGCGCTCTTCCCTGCCCGGATTCGGAAGGCCGCGACCATCGAAGATGAAACCACCGCCGTTGCCGGTTTCGTCCTTGGGCAAGTCATGGTGGAACGAGAAACTGAAAATGCGGACGACAAGATTGTCGGCTTCCGAGGCGATGCTCTGCAGTTTTTCGGAAGCCAGCATGCTTTGGAACGCGCCGAGAAGCGTGGGCAGCTCGATGGGCAATTCAGCGTTGTGCAGCAGCCAGCGGATGTTTTTTAGAGCGTACGGAACGCTTTGGAGGAAATGCACTTTGCGTTCGAAGAAGCCACGGTAGCCGTATGCACCAAGCGCCTGCATGATGCGGACGTAAACGTAGGCGTAGTAATAGCGCAGGAAGGCGTCGCGATCGACACGGATGAAAGTGGCCAGGGCGCGCAGATAATCATAGAGAAGGTCCTCGCGGAGCGCGGGCGGGAGGTCGGCCTTGGCGTCGAAGAGAAGAGAAGCAATGTCGTATTGCAGCGCGCCTTTGCGGCCGCCCTGATAGTCCACGAAATAGGGCAGGCCATCGCGCAGCATGATGTTGCGCGACTGAAAGTCGCGGTAGAGGAAATAGTCTCGCGGAGCTTCGAGAAGGAAATCGGTGAGCCGGTCGAAGTCGTTTTCGAGAGCGCGTTCGTTGAAGGGAATGCCGGCGAGACGGAGAAAATAGTATTTGCAGTAGTTCAGGTCCCAGGCGATGGACTGCCGATCAAAGCTGGCGATGGGATAGCAATGGCCATAATCCAGGTCGCGGCCCGCTTCGACCTGGAAACGCGGGAGAACCCCGACGGCTTTGCGATAGGCATCGACGACGGCGGGTGCAATGACTTCGCCCGTGCGATTTTGCGAGAGAAATTCGAAGAGCGAGGTGTCGCCGAGGTCCTCTTCAAGATAGGCGCCGTGGTCGAGGTCTTCGGCGTAGATTTCCGGCACGGGCAGCCCGTGGCGGCGAAAGTGTTTGGAGAATTCGAGAAAGGCCACATTTTCTTCGCGGCCGCCGTAGAGAATGCCGACGGCGCTAACACGCTCATTGGCGAGACGAATGATCTTGCGGCCAGAGCCGCCGAGCTCGCCCTGGAGTGGCTGAATGCGTTTGGCGGGCGAGTGAAAGTGCTGCTCGAAAAGATTTTTGAGAATATCTATGGACATGGTTCCATTCCATCACCATAAGAGATGGATCTGGCCGGGTGGTTTCTAGAATAGCTGAATCCGGCGAAGGAAGATGGGAGGTTGTGTCCAGAAGTGTCTATTTGGCACCGGCTGTGGAAAACATGGCTGGGACCTGGCTTCCGATTTGTTCTAATTTGTTCCAATACGCACGAAATAGGCGTTCGAAGCCGAGGATTTCGCGTCGCACCGCTATAATGTAAGGATGCCCAAGCCCTCGAGAACTCTTATTCCCAAAGAATCCAGGCTGACAGAACGAAGAAACCCAGCGTCGAAGAATCTCGACCGCATGACGGCGCGAGAGATTGTCGACTTGATGAACCGCGAAGACCGCAAGGTGGCCCTGGCAGTAGGAAAAGAAATTCCGGCGGTTGCGCGGGCGGTGGAGGCGATCGTGGCGGGGATCCGGAAGGGCGGGCGGCTCATTTATGTGGGAGCCGGCTCAAGCGGGCGCATGGCGGTGCTGGATGCGGCAGAGTGCCATCCGACGTTTGGAACTCCGCCAACGCTGGTACAGGCGCTGATTGCGGGAGGCGGGCGCGCCATCACGCAGGCCGTGGAAGGAGCGGAGGATGACGTGCGCCGCGCGGAGCACGAATTGCGCACGAGGAAGTTGACGCGGAACGATGTGGTCGTAGGAGTGACCGCGAGTGGGACGACGCCGTTTGTGCTGGCTGCGTTGAAATACGCGAGAGGACGAGGCGCAACGACTGTAGCGATTACGTCGAACCGGAAAATGCCTGTGGCGCGGCTGGCGAAGATCGTGATTGCCGCCGAAGTGGGGCCGGAGGTGCTGACAGGATCGACGCGAATGAAGGCCGGGACGGCGCAGAAGATGGTACTCAACATGCTAAGCACTGCGACCATGACGCGGCTCGGTCATGTGTATGAAAACCTGATGATCGACGTCGTCCTGACGAATGCAAAGGTTGCGAAACGGGCTTTGCGAATTTTGGCGGAGGCGAGCGGGAAAAGCGTGTCTGCGGCGGAACACGCTTTGCGGGCGGCGAGACACAATATGCGGGCGGCGCTGGTGATGCTGAAGATGGGAGTGACAGCGCCAGATGCAAAAAGCCGGCTGAAGGAAGCAGGCGGCGAATTGAGAGTGGCTCTAAGAGAAACGCAAAAGAATTAATCGAGAGAACACAGAGACAAGCGCACCGAGAAGAGAAAAGAACGGACCTGAAGGTCCGCTACTACGAGAGGGCGGATGGATAAGTTTCTGATTAAAGGCGGGAAGGCGCTGCGGGGGACGGTGGCCATCAGCGGGGCGAAGAATTCTGCTCTGCCAGTAATGGCGGCGGCGCTGTTGACGGAAGACAAAGTGGTGATCCGCAACGTGCCGAAGGTCCGCGACCTGGTTACCATGAGCAAGCTGCTGGCGTTTATGGACGCGAAGGTTTCGGCGACGGCCGTTCCGGCGAACGAGTATGAAATTCAGGCGCCGAAATTGAATCATGCCGAAGCGCCGTACGACTTGGTGAAGACGATGCGCGCGTCGATCCTGACGCTGGGGCCGCTGATGGCCCGCGCAGGGGTAGCGCGCGTTTCGCTGCCGGGCGGATGCGCGATCGGGGCGCGGCCGGTGGATTTGCACCTGAAGGCGCTGGAGCAGATGGGCGCGGAGATTACCACTTCGCATGGATATATCGAAGGGAAGGTGCACGGCAACGGTTCGCGCGGGCGGAGGTTGAAGGGCGCGCACATCGTGTTTGAAAAGATCACCGTGACCGGGACGGAAAATATTTTGATGGCGGCGGCGCTCGCGGAAGGCGAGACGGTGTTGGAGAATGCGGCGCGTGAGCCGGAAGTGACCGATTTGATTGTGATGCTGCGGAAGATGGGAGCGGAGATTTGCGGGGGTGGCACATCCACGCTGCGGATTCGCGGCGCGAAAGAGTTGCATGGCACGGAACATACGGTGATTCCGGACCGCATCGAGGCAGGGACGTTTCTTGTGGCCGGCGCGATTACCGGCGGCGACCTGACGATTACGAACTGCGAGCCGAAGCATTTGAGTGCGGTGATCGCGAAACTGCAACAAACCGGCGCGCAGATCGATGTCGTGAATGCTTCGACCGCTCGCGTGCGTGGCGCGGAGAAATTAGCGGCGGCGGATGTGACCACGGAAGAGTATCCGGGATTCGCAACGGACATGCAAGCGCAGTACATGGCGCTGGCCACGCAGGCAGTAGGCACGTCGGTGATCGCCGAGACGATTTTCGAGAATCGCTTCATGCATGCCAGCGAGATGATGCGCATGGGAGCGAATATTTCGATTGAAGGGCATACGGCGACCGTGCACGGCCCTACGGCTCTTTCTGGTACAGTCGTACAAGCGTCGGATTTGCGCGCGAGTGCGGGATTAGTGCTGGCGGGACTGGTGGCGAGCAGCGAGACGCTGGTTGACCGCGTGTATCACATCGACCGCGGATATGAAGGAATCGTTGAGAAACTGCGGGCCGTTGGGGCTGACATCGAGCGCGTGCGCGCCTCTGGAACATAAAGCAAACAGAAGAAACCGTGGGAAAAGCTTATTGACAGTGTGAGGTCTTACCGGATAGTGGCGCACCGAGAAGGGAGAGCTCATGAAGCCGTGGCGGCGGAGTGTTTCCAGAAGGGATGCGCTGAAATTGCTAAGCGCGGCGGGGAGCGGGCTGGCGATCGGAAAATGGTTCGGGACCGACGCCGCGGTTGCCCAAGAGATGCCGGCAAGCAAACCGATCGAGTCTTTCACAGGGCCGGGACCAAACCCGCATTGGAATTCGGTGGGACCTTATGTGAATGAGCCACAGAAGGCACCGCTGATTTTACTGACGGACCGGCCGGTACAACTGGAGACTCCAAGAAGTTACTTCCGAACTGCGTTTACACAGAACGATGCGTTTTACGTGCGCTGGCATTTACCGGGAATTCCTAACCGCGTCGATTTAGCTGAGTGGAAGTTGAGGATCGAAGGAAACGTCAACAAACCAATAGCGTTGAGCCTTACCGAGCTGATGGACAAATTGAAGCCGGTTTCGCTTGCCGCGGTGAATCAGTGTTCGGGGAACTCGCGAAGCCGATTTCAACCGCGCGTGCCTGGTGGGCAATGGGGCAACGGCGCGATGGGCAACGCGATATGGACGGGAGTTCGCTTGCGCGAGTTGCTGGACGCCGCTGGAGTGAAAGCTGCATCGGTGGGAGTGCAGTTTCAGGGACTGGAAACGGGACCGGGACCGAAGGGCTCCGGCTCCAACGTCTTTCTGAAATCGCTGGAGCTTAGCGATCCTGTGCTGGACGAAGCCGTGGTGGCTTACTTGATGAATGGCGAGCCACTTCCCATGCTGAATGGATTTCCGGTACGACTGGTCGTGCCCGGATATTTCGCTACGTACTGGATGAAGTGCCTGACGTGGATACGGGTTCTTAGCGTACCCGATGAAAACTTCTGGATGAAGACGGGATATCGCGTTCCCGACACACCGCGAGGAAACACCACACCCGAAGCGATGAAGGCGGGCGGCGTAAAGACTGTGCCGATTACACGCATGCCAGTCCGTTCGTTTCTCGTCTCCCCCGACGTAGGCTCAAAAGTCCCAGCAGGCATGAGCCTTACGCTCCGCGGAATTGCTTTTAGCGGCTACGGGAAAATCGTGAAGGTAGAGATTTCCGAGGATGGCGCGAAAAGCTGGCGAGAGGCGCAACTAAACGAGGACCATGGACCTTATTCGTTCCGGACCTGGGAAGCGAAGTGGGCGCCGAAGACAGCGGGCAATTACACCGTCGCAGTGCGCGCTACGGATGAAAAAGGCAATATGCAGCCTGATGAACCGGTATGGAATGCCGGTGGATATCTGTGGAACAGGATAGAAAAGCAGGAATTCGTTGTGGGAAGGGCAGATTGATGAGATTCGCTACAGACACCGGACGCGGTTTATTGCGCTTGTGGGCGGGAGCGTTGCTTGTTGGAGCGGGCAGCGCTGCATTTGCACAGCTTCATAGCGGCTCCTATAGCGCTACAAAAGCAGACAGTCTAGAACAGACAGTCTCTGCGCCACCATCGACCGACGGCAATTACTCTGTGTCTCCCTTCCCTTCCGTTGCGCCAAAACTGGCCGAGGGAGAAGGCCGAGCAGAAACCGAAAGCTTCTGCACCATGTGTCACAGCACGCGGTACATCACCATGCAGCCGCCATTGCCTCCGGCAACCTGGGAAGCCGAAGTCAACAAGATGACCAAAACTTTTGGCGCGCCGATTCCGGAAGCTACCGCGAAAAAAATTACTTCCTACCTTCAGAGCCATTACACTGCAGAAAATCACAAACAGTAAGTCCCCTTAGAGAAATCTCGAATACAAGACAGGCGATAGGAACCAAGCAGGAAGCAGAGATGGAAGGGGCACAGCATGCTGCGCCCCTGCAAAGAGGGAATGGGCACCTATTCGCGGCCGGAGTTGCCGGAGCCACCTTCGCTGCTGGAACCGGGGTTGTGACCGCCACCGGCAGCTGCCTTCTGCTGTTTCTCACGGGCTTCCTTGAGCAGCGCTTTCCGTGACAGGCGGATCTTGTTGCCTTCAATCGAAAGCACCTTAACGAGGACCTGATCGCCGAGTTTCAGTTCGTCGCGAACATCGCGGATGCGATGCTCGGAGATTTCGCTGATGTGCAGCAAGCCGTCGGTGCCCGGGAAGAGTTCGACGAAAGCGCCGAATTCGGCGAGGCGCACGACTTTGCCGAGATAGGTTTTGCCGACTTCGGCGCTGGCAGTGACTTCGCGAACCATCGCAAGCGCAGCGTCGCCCGAAGCTCCGCTGGTCGAAAAAATGTGCACGGTGCCGTCTTCGAGGACGTCGATTTTGACGCCGGTTGTTTCGGTGATGGACTTGATTTTCTTGCCGCCCGGTCCGATGAGGTCGCGGATCTTGTCCGTCGGAATGCTTAGCTTGTAGAGGCGCGGCGCGTAGGCGGAAATCTGCGTGCGCGCGGTATCCAGGGTTCCTTCCATCGTATCGAGAATCTGGAGGCGAGCCTTTTTCGCTTGAGCCAGAGCCTCGCGCATCATGGCTATGCTGATGCCGAGGACTTTGATATCCATCTGCAGCGCGGTGATGCCGTTGCGCGTGCCAGCAACCTTGAAGTCCATGTCACCGTAATGATCTTCGGCTCCGGCGATGTCGGTTAGGATGGAGTATTTTCTTTTGTCGCCGACGACGAGACCCATGGCGATGCCTGCGCAAGAAGATTTGATGGGAACGCCGGCGTCCATCAGCGCGAGCGAGCCGCCGCAAACCGTGGCCATCGAAGAAGAACCATTGGATTCCATGATGTCGGAAACCAGACGCATGGCGTAAGGGAAGTCCGCTTCGGGAGGAAGCAGATTCATGAGCGCGCGCTCCGCCAGAGCTCCGTGGCCAATTTCGCGGCGTCCGGGACCGCGCAGGAATTTGACTTCGCCGACGCTGAAAGGCGGAAAATTGTAGTGCAGCATGAAGCGCTTGAACTGGTCCTGCTCGAAGAGCAGGTCGAGGCGCTGCATGTCTTCTTTGGTACCAAGCGTAAGGGTAGCAAGCGCTTGCGTCTCTCCGCGGGTGAAGAGCGCGGAGCCATGGACGCGAGGAAGTAGGCCAACCTCGCACGTAATTCTGCGAATCTGGTCGAAAGCCCGGCCATCAGGGCGTCGGCGGGCATTCAAAACGTCGTCGCGGAAAATATTTTCGCGGAGGCGTTCAAAGGCGCGCTTGGTAAGCGTGCGCTTCTCGTCCATTTCCTTCTTGGGCTCTTCGGGAATCGTGGCGAGGATTTCTTCCTTCAACGCATCCACCAGGTGGTAGCTTTCCTTTTTCGGATGCTTTTCAGTGTTCAGCGCATCGTGCAGCCGCTCGCCGTATTTCTTTTGCAGATCCTTGTAGATGCCTTCGTCGAACGGCAGCGGCTCAACCACGACTTTCTTTGGTTTGAGCTGGCCATGAAGCTCCTGGATGGCGGCGACAATTTTTTTGATTTGCGCGTGGCCGAATTCGAGCGCGTCGCCAACCGTTTCCTCGGAAACCTCGAGGGCGCCGGATTCGACCATCACAATGGCTTCTTCCGTGCCGGCAATGACGATGTTTAGCAGGCTCTTTTTTTGCTGCGCCACAGTTGGATTGGCGATGAGCTGGCCATCCAGCAGACCAACGCGAACGCAAGCGATAGGCTTCTCAAACGGCAGGTCCGAGACAAAACAAGCCGCCGATGCTCCGGTGACGGCAATGACATCGGGGTCGTTGTCACTATCTGCCGAGAGCACCATGCTGACGATCTGGGTTTCGTTGCGCCAGGCTTCGGGGAACAACGGCCGAAGCGGGCGGTCAATCAACCGGGAGGTGAGAATCTCTTTTTCGGAGGGGCGTCCTTCGCGCTTGAAGAAGCCGCCGGGAATTTTTCCCGCCGAGTAGGTATTTTCTCGGTAGTCCACAGTGAGCGGGAGAAAATCTCTATCGTTGGCTTCAGGAGCCATACAGGCCGTGGTGAGCACGACCGTATCGCCATAGCGGGCCACAATGGCGCCGTTGGCCTGTTTTGCAAGTTTTCCAGTTTCGAGAATCAGCGGACGTCCGCCGACCTCCACCGTAACCTGATGAGGTGCGTGTGAATTTTCAGACATAAAACATTTCCTTTGGCCCGGCCCGGCCGGGAGATGGGATAACTTCGAGTAAGAAAAGAGGGAGGAGTAATTCAGAACAACCCGGGACGGAATACACCACGATTAACCCGGCACTAATTCTGCCGGAAGCCTGAAGACAGACTCCGTGTGGAATTTGTCACTTCGTGAGAACGCAATGTATATCGCTCGAAATTCCGATTAAAAGTGGAGCGATTACTTGCGCAGGCTAAGACGGTCAACAATCTCGCGGTACCGATCCGGATCACGGCGGTTGAGATAGTCCAGCAGCCGGCGGCGCTTATTGACCATCATGATCAATCCGCGGCGGGAT
>Ga0126378_10000160_pt1 | contig 49761 bp, 53 predicted proteins | sample PanSoiMetPlot_23_FD_92587 | JGI IMG/M metagenome (GOLD analysis project Ga0126378, IMG submission 92587) | Tropical forest soil microbial communities from Panama - MetaG Plot_23 | ecosystem: Environmental > Terrestrial > Soil > Tropical forest > Bulk soil | place: Panama | collected 2016-02-17 | reverse complement strand
CTGCCGACGCTCGCCGCCTGCGTCGACTGGCGATGCCAACGGCGTTCTTACGTCTCGTGCATTATCCGAGGCGGGCACCTCGGACACACGTAATGCGGCAATGGCATCGAGCAACGTTCGGCGGTGCCCTACCGGGACGACACCGATTTCCTTCAGATCCTCCGCGGTGAGCCGCGGCAGAACCTCCGGCTCGATCGCGTTGTCGCGAAACGCCTGCTCGTATTGACCCAAACCAAGGCCGCGCAACCAAGCTGACAGGTCCATATCGGGCTCCTGGTCCGATGGCGGTCGGTTATGCGCGCAACCTCGCCCGACAGAAGATTAACTCTTTTCTTGCGCCGATAGAAATTCTTTAACACTCCTGTCCCGATGGGCGCCAAAGCTCTGGCGTCTTGGGCTGTATTGTTGTGACAGCTGCTTGCGCCTGGTCGACGACGGCGACTACAACGTCGAAGCCGTGAAGACCGCACGCCAGTGCGAGTGCCAGCGGTACGGGCTGCTGATTGCAGAGATGATGACGGCGCCGCCGAGCACGGCGACGGCTAATGCGAACACGAACATAGGCTTCTTCATAGTGGCGCTCCGTAGATGCGATCCGCCCGCCTCAATCGACCTTACTGCGCTGCGCCGGGCCGAGGAGGCGCTGTTCCAAGCACAGAAGGTGGAAGCCATCAGCCAGCTGACCCGTGGTCTGGCGCATGATTTCAATAACTTGTTGATGACAATTATTGGCAATCTCGAAAATTCTGGTGGGCCGCGTATCCGGCGAGCCGGAGCGTGCCCGGATAACCGCGGCGTTGCGGGCTGCCGAACGCGGCACCAATCGGACGTCGCGGCTGCTCGCCTTTGCGCGCCGGCAGCCATTGGAGCCGGAACCCATTGATCTCAACAAGACCGTGACGAGCCTTGCGAGCATGCTACGCAGCGCTTTGGGCGGGATGATCGGGGTGGAAGTGGAACTCGCGCCCGGCGCACCCGCCGGCCGGCGATATTGCGCGCCGTACTTCAGACTGCGAGGCAACCATCAGCTCGGCGCTCGGGCTAATCTTCCGCCATTCAAATGGTGCGCAGGCTGCGCGCTCTCGCTATCGGGCACGGAGCGCACGGGCCAGATCTCGAAGGCTCTCGGCGCAGCTGAGCGGCACCAGTAGGCGACGTCACGTTCCTTTGCGCGCCCAACGCTTCGACGACGCTTGAACCTGCCGTCAACGCATATCCGCTGACCAAGATCTCGCGCTCGGCGTTGCCGATAGCCTGGATCGCGAAGCTGGCACAGTCCTCCGCGGGCGAGAAACAAACCCCAATCACGGCACCCGAGACGACAGAAGCTGCCGGGGCCGTCGGCGAGATGGCGCTCAGCGCGAGTGGTAATGCAAGATGAAACACGCATTACGCTATCCGAAAAGTGGTAAGCGTCAAATTACCTGCAATCAAGTTAGAAGATCTTAACGTTTGCCCAATAAACGCGCCGCCGATTCCTCGAATGCGTGCGATCGTTTCGGCGTTCGTAGGATTGGCGGCCCCTGGCAGCGTATCCGTCCAAGCTGCTCCGATCACGATGCAGCGGGCCAAGCCATTGCAGATCGAGGCTGGCACCGTACCGCCGATCGAGCTGGTGCACCTAGGCTGCGGCTGGGGCTGGCATGGTGCGCGCCGGCGGATCGCTGGGGGTTACTGGCATTGGGGCGACTGCGTTCCGAACTGGTGATTTCGCCAAAACGGGTGCGCGGAACAACGGGTCTGCGGTCGGCCTGCGCCCGATCAATGTCACCTCGCAGTTGGGGACGAGCGCGCCGGTGCCGAAATCGTTGACTTGCATCGAGTCATTCTTGGCTTTGCGGCGGCTCAGATTTGCATCCGGCGAAACGACGATGGTGGACGGCCATAAATTGCGCGAAACGTGTCATTAAACCTCCGTATGCTGCGGAAACCGGCAGCGAAGGCAATCTCGGAAAACGACATAGCGGTTTCATCGATAAGCCGTTTCGCCGCTTGTACGCGCCGCGTTGCGGCGACCTCACTCGGGGTCGCGCCCGCGTGTTGCAGAAATAGTCGCAGCAAATGGCGCGGCCCGATTCCGAGCTGATCGGCGAGGTCCGTGACCGCGGCCTTGTCTAGGAATCCCTCCTGGATCAGCCGCATTCCCCGCGCAACAGTGGTAGCCGTCCCGTTCCACGCGGGACTCCCTGGCGCCGTTTCCGGTCTGCAGCGTAAACATGGCCGAAAGCCCGCCCGCTCAGCGGCAGCCGCCGTTGGAAAGAACTGGACATTCTCGGATTTCGCAGGGCGTACCTTGCAGACCGGGCGACAGTAGATGCGGGTTGTGCGCACACCCGTGAAAAACAGGCCGTCGAAAGCCGGGGCGCGAGCCAGACGCGCGCGGTTGCAGGTGTCCCAATCCAGACCGAAGGGCAACACTGCCTTCATGCGATAAGACTAAGGGAATAGGGCGGCGCTCGGTAGACGAAATCGGACTCGATCGAAGGATCGCGTCCGATCTCGGCCAGCGTGGATCAGGTGGCGGCATCATTCTGCCGCTCATGCATGACGCGTCCGTTGTGCCTCCAGCGCCGATGTCAAAGCTTTACCACGGCTGGCTCGTCGTCGGGGCCGCCTTCCTAGTCGGAATGTTCGGGTTTGGGTTGGGCTTCTATGGACCAGGCATCTACCTGGTCGGCCTAAGGGCTCGCCACGGCTGGTCAACCGAGGAACTCTCGTCGGCAATCACCGCGTATTACCTCCTCGGTGCTGCCTTGCTCTTCTTAATCATCGGACCGCTGTTCGATCGATGGGGTGCCCGATCAGTCGTTACCATCGGCGCCGTCGCGATGGCCAGCGGCGTGGTCTTGCTGACACTGACAACCAGCCTCTGGCAGGCGTATGCGAGCTTCAGTGTTATGTCGTTCGGGTGGGCCACAATGAGCGGCGCCGCCATCAACATCATCGTAGCGCCTTGGTTCGAGAGCCGGCGCGGTCTCGCCCTCAGTTGGGCGATGAATGGCGCCAGCGCGGGCGGTGTTGTGATCGCGCCGCTGCTCGTCTTGTCGATGTCGCGGTTCGGCTTCGCAGCGGGCCTCGATATGGCAGCCGCGGCGATGCTCGCCTTGCTTATCCCGGTCGCGCTGCTCGCACTTCGGCCGAAACGGCCCGATGAGCATGACGAGGCGGATCTTCGCTCAGGGCTCGGTCAGGTCTCGCCGCCGAAGACGTCGCCCGACAAGATTGCAGAATTTCGCGTTGGGACCGTTTTGCGCAGCCGCGCCTTTATCACGGCCTCTATTCCCTTTGCGCTCGGTTTGACTGCGCAAGTAGGGCTCCTCACACATCAAGTCGCGTTTCTGTCGCCGGTCATCGGGACCATAGCCGCGGGTTGGGCTGTCGGCTTGACGACTTTCGCAGCCGTTGTCGGACGCGTCGCGGCCGGATTTGTCCTCGACCGATACAACCGCCGGATCGTAGCGTCTCTCAACTTCGTCATGCAGGCGTTCGGAATTTGGATTCTGGCAGCAGCCACCGGTAGCTTCATGCTTTACTTGGGTTGCCTGCTATTCGGGGCGGGCGTTGGGAATGCGACGTCGCTTCCTGGCCTCATCGTCCAGCAAGAGTTCCCGAAGCAGCATTTCGCGCGCATTGTCAGCCTCATCGTCGCGATTAACCAGTTCAGCTTCGCGTTCGGGCCGTCATTGCTCGCCCAACTCCAGCATAGGGAAGCGGCCTACACGGCAGCACTGCTCGTCTGCTTAGCAATGGAAGTCACGGCCGCAATTATTGTTCTGCTCCCGGTCATAATTCGACGCGGCACTCTAGGCCCAGCCGGGATCGGCCTGTGAGAAGATCCTCAGCTCTTTACCCATCCTGCCAGCATTTCTAGTCCATCAATGCCGCGAGGACGCAGTCGGCCCGGTCGTCGACGTCACCTTCGGCAACAAGCAAACCTCGTAGCCGAGAGTGGGATACACCTTCACTAGACATTCGTATTCGGCGATGGCCTCTGTGAGACTGTGCCGCCGTTCCTCGTCAGTCACAAAGATTTCCGGCCACGGTGGCGTGACGAACACGCAGCGATTATAGCCGTACCTAGTGCCGAAGGTCTCGATGGCCGGCTCTCTCGTCAAATGTTGCAATGCGGCGGCGGCGTCGATCAATCCTCTGTCGAAAAATACCCAGAGTGCAGCTCCATTCGCGGCCGCCGCTGCTCGATCTGCCAACGACATTGCTATCGCACGACGGGCAAACGCAACTGCATCCACCCATGGCAGTGCTCTCCCATCCCTCTGCAATTCCTCGACAGCGATGCGGCGTCCTGGCTCTTCAACAATTGCATGACCACGCCGCCGCAGTTCAGCCAGTAACGTGGATTTGCCGCCACCTGAGCAGCCTGAAATTGTGACGAACTTCTCCATAGCATACTTTCCGAAGAACTGGCCTGCCTGCCGCGTGTCAATCGTCTCTGACAAGCTTATCCGAACCGCAGATCGGCTTCTCGTTCTCATTGGCCGTTCGGAGGGTCGACGCAATTGACGAATCAGCCGGACCCATCGGATCTGGATGGTGGTGGCGCGATTGCCGACCTGCGAGATAAGCGGCGACGAGGCGCGTCTTTGTTACGCTCTGCAACTCATCCGGTGAGGTCAACCGAGCGGCGGTGACCTCGCGGTTGTCAAGCTGCAGCTCTGGCAGTTCGACCAAATCTAGCTCGAAAAAATGTATCCGGTCACGTCGCCCGTCCAAAATGGCGCACATGGAGCCCACAGAGCGTAGTGTGGGCGCGGAGAGGCCAATCTCTTCGGCCAGCTCCCGCCGTGCCGCGGCTTCTGGCGTTTCACCGCGTCCGAGACCTCCACCCGGCAAGTGCCACCCAAACCGATACGACGGTCGCACCAGCAACAGGTCAGCACCGACGTAGACGGCGATTACAACACCCTCGTGCCTGGGGCGCGTCAGTCGCCACCAGATACAGGCCAGCGGGAAACCGAGACGGAAAGCTGTGCGCCAAGCGAAGTCGACAAATGGCGAAAGCGGTGCTCGACCGAGCCTTGATCTCCACGAGACGTTCTCTATTCGCTGATTGGACAAATCAAATAAGAAGCACGCTGAGCGCCATCCGCCCGTGCGATTGTTATTCCTCATTCCAGCTTATGATCACGCACCTCGCGTGGCGGCTCGACCGTTGCGACGATCTCGCAGTCATCCGGCGGCGTTTGCACCGCCGAGAAGTCACCTTCAGAGTTGCGCACGACGTAGAAGGTAATGCCCATGCCGATGGCAAGCGCTTCTGCGTGGCGGCGGGCTTCCTCCTCGGTCATGTCATTAACTCTCCGCGCTCAATAGCCGCCGCCATGTGTACTCGCTTTCGGTCCGGCACCGGCCGAATAGGGACGCCACCAGACATAGGGATCAGCATAAGCCGGCTCAGCGCGGTACGTATAGACGGGAGCCCGATAATAATTCGGCCAAGCGTAGTAGGACGAATAACCGTAAGGATACCCATACCATGGATAAGTGTAGGTCAGATATCCGTAACCAGGATAGGAATAGGGATAGTAGACTTGTGCGGTCGCTGTAGTCGCCACAGCCGTCACAATCCCGATCCCGAGCAACGCTGCTTTGAACATGGTTCGCATTCCTGTTCCAGACGTCATAGCATCCCAACATTCCAATTGCGAGAACAGTTCCCGCTATGAGGGAATGTAGCGGTTTGCCTTGCGCGCCTATGGCTGAGCCTTCCGATGATATGAGAGTTCTCGCGCCTGCCGCTTCGGCCTGTTGTATCAGCGCCGTACTTGAACGCACTCGCAAATTCTGCTCGCGTTAAAAACCCGCTAATTTTCGGCGTTCGCATGTTCAGCGTCCGGCCCACCGAGTTTGGGATCGTCAAGAGACGACCGACCGAGCAAGATACCCGGTGTTCCTGCACACGATGCGGCATCCAAATCACCTTTCGAGCATGTTAATTTCCTTGACGGGATCGAAGTGACACTGCCAATTTGGATTACCCCGAGTTACTCCTGCCACGGGACAACACGCGCACGAGCCTTTGGCATCGATGGATTGTTCCAGATGGATTACCTGAATAGCAGGAGAGCCGTCTGCAGGAAGCAGCTCGCTTTGAGCACCGAAATCACCATTCGGGCGTTTACAGAGGATGATGCAGCCCAGGTGCGGCAACTCTTCATCACGGTCAATCGGCTCCTCAGTCCGCCAAACCTCCGCGACGCCTTCGAAGCGTACATCGAGCGTGCATTGGCTGAGGAGATTGACCGGATTACCGCCTATTACGCCCGGCGCGGCGGCGGTTTCTGGGTGGTGATCCACAACGATCGGCTGGTCGGCACATTCGGTCTGGAGCGCTCCTCACCCGACGCTATGGAGTTGCGGCGAATGTATGTTGACCCTAGCGCTCGACGGCGTGGAATCGCTCGACAGATGCTCCAATTCGCCGAAGATGAATGTCGCCGTCGCAACATTTTTCGGCTGGAGCTTAGCACGGCTCAAATACAGAGCGCCGCGCTCGCGCTCTACCGCAGTACCGGGTATGAGCTTGTGCGCGAGGAAATCGCCGAGGTGTCGAACCACAAGAGCGCTGGCGCCGGTCTGCGCCGGTTTCACTTTGAGAAAGCTCTAGGTTAAGTGTCAGCAAGCTAGGGCGATCACTTTTTGAGGTTGTAGGATCTCGAAATCTGGCGTACCGCGAAGCCACTGCCGGGAGATCGACATCGGCTGGGGTGCGTTGCCCAGAGCAATTGGGCAGAGGCTTAGGGAGAGGGTCAAATGGCGGACGCTTTTTCTGCGGTGCTCGAACACGGGACGCCGGAACCAGGCGAAATGGCGTCGGTGATGGCCGACAAGCTGCGGTTTCACACCGATGCCTGGGATCTCTCAGTCGATCTGCAGGCAAGCCATCCCTTGGTGATCGTGATCGACGCACGTTCGCGTGATGCCTATCGCGCGGGGCACATTCCCGGCGCGCTCTACCTGCCGCACCGCGAGATGACGGACGAAACCACGGCGCAGCTCGATCCCAGCAAGGTCTACGTTATCTATTGCGACGGAATCGGCTGCAATGCGTCGACCAAGGGTGCCTACAAGCTCTCCGCTCTCGGCTTCCGCACAAAGGAACTGCTCGGCGGACTAGACTGGTGGCGTCGCGATGGACATCCGGTCGCGATGTCCGATGCGCCCGGCAGCCTGCGTGCTTTGGCCGCCGAGTAGGCGTGTAGCAGCTCCAGCCGCCATTGCATTTAGCGTCATAATGCGAGGGGCGAGAGTACAAAGCAAGCGCCGCAGATGATGTCGTTTCCTCACGGTATCCGAAGAGCAGTCGCGATTTGCACTGCTGAGAAGCGTAGGCTGCGGGCGGATGATACGTCCCGCCGGGCCGGTACATGCGACGGATGCGCGACGGCAATATCATCATGTCGAACACGCCACCCGAAGCGCGCGATCTGGCCGAATCCCGTGGGCGCGCGACGGGTGACGTATTGATTAACGGGTTAGGGTCGGGCGTTGCTGCTTAGATTGCATTGGCGAAACCCGCGGTGCTCACCGTCACAGTCATCGAGATTTCGCAGGAGGTCATAGATGTGGTGGCGCAACACATAGCTGACGATCGAGCGACATTCACGCCGATGCGCATAAAAATGGATGCCACCAAAAAAGGTATGTGTTGGAATGTCGTCTGGCCCGACATCTGGAACGATATCTGTGCCGACAATCTGAGCGAGATGGAGAAGCTACACCGTCGATACGCCCGGCGATGCGATTGGCAGGGTAGCTGGTGTCGTGTCGAATGCCAGCGCGCCCGAAAGATATGATGAAAATCTATCCGGAGAGATGGCCCGCAGTGCTGCCGAACTGCGGTGTTCGAACCTCGACGATCTCTTTGCCAGTTGTGAGATCATGCGGGCCGGAGCGTGGTGGTTGTAGTGGCGCTAGTCAGCATAGAAGGCGCCGGTTTTTTCTTTGCCTGAAAACCGACTTTTGCGCCGAGCCGCGCGCTCTCAGCTCGAAATATTTCAGAATCCGCCGCTGAAGTGTGAGGGAGTTCACATTGGAAAAAATTCTGTCGTGATCGGATTCGGGACCTGGCCGGCAATGTCAATTTACAGGGCATGCGGGTTATAGTGGGGTGCCTAATGACCGACGCGCGGATCGATAACATCAAAAACGCCCTCGGCCTGACCAACGAAACGCGAGGACAAAATGCGCGGCAGAATCTCGATCGCGCCCTGATCGAGATCGAGCAAAACGACGGTCGCGCCGATGCGGGCTGCCGGCGGAGAGTTAGCCGGGTGGTCGGCCAGCTCGCGACCGTCGAATGGCTGTTGCGGGCGGAAGACAAATAACAAAACGCCGCCCGGATCTGGCGCGAGCCTTATGGTCGGAGGCTGATCGGCGCTCTTGCGTTCTCCGGCGCCTTGCGCACCTTCTCGACCGCCATTGTCGGCTGTTCGGCTAGTTCCTAGAGGTCTCCTGGATACGGCCCGGCGCCGGCATCGCGGGTTTGTCTCGCTGGCTCAGAACCGGCTCGAAAGAGCGATCGAAGCATTCGAGCACGCGATGAGGTCGAGCCCGCTTGATCCCTTGGGAGCCCGAGCTTTCACTTACGGGCTCGCAGTTGCACATTTTGCTGCGGGCCGCTATTCGGAAGCCGTTGAGTGGGCAGACCGGGGGCTGGCGGCGCAGCTGGACTACCGGCCTGCGCTGCGCATCAAGGTGACCTGCTGCGCCCATCTCGGCCGGATCGAGGAGGCCCGCGATTGGCTGAGCCGGCTGCTTGAACTTGAGCCCGCTTTGACAATTGGCAAGCTCAAAACAACCCAACCGACTTTTCCGAATCCGGAATTTTTGGCCCGGTACGTCGAAGGTCTGCGCAAGGCGGGATTGCCGGAGGAATGAGGCGTACGCCATGAACTTTGCGGGTAGTCGCCAGAGGCGCCGCGAGCCAGGTTTGTCCGACCGCCGCACGCTCCTTCGACAATGCCGATTCAGCGAGCTGCACCCAATCGCCGGCGCCCAATGGCAGTATCGCGTCGTTGGAATGGTAATGCGGGTTGTGCAGCATCGCCGCACCCTCGGCATCGCCGTCGCCGATCCAGAGACGACCACAGCCGTCGAGAAAAGACGACCGCCGGATGTTTCTGGCCGCTCGACGGCAGAAGGCTTCTCTTACTCGGGAATGACCACCCATCCCGGCGGCGGCTCTTTTCCGGGATGCACGCTCCCGCACTCTCGGCATGTGCGCGCGCGGGGATCGGCGTAAAAGGCGGCAAATAGCGGCGGCAGGTCCTTTTCGAAGTCGCCGACGGCAATCTCGACACGGTGGAGGAGCGCACCGCAGCCGAAACAGAACCATTCGAAGCCGTCCTTTTCACCCGTCCTGCGAGCGTTTTCGACAACAAGCCCGACGGAGCCCGCGATCGGGCGTTGTGGCGAGTGGCGCAGATGCGGAGGTAACAAAAAGACCTCTCCTTCTCGGATCGGCACGTCATAGATCCGGCCCGCTTCGGCGAGCTTCAGGACTATGTCGCCGCGTAACTGGTAGAAGAACTCCTCGCCGGGATCGTCATGGAAGTCGACGCGCTGGTTCGGGCCTCCCACGACCATCACTACCATGCCGGCGTCCTCGAATAGCAATTTGTTGCCAACCGGCGGCTTTAAGAGATGGCTATGCTCGTCGATCCAGCGAGCGAAATTGAACGGTCGGTGTAACCTCCCTATCGTCATCGCGTCCTCCCTCTGTTCGTGGTTTCGGCCGATGGCCCCGTGCGGAAAATTGTAGCCGAGCGCGGCGAAGGAGGCGCGCTCATTAATTGTCCGTTCTTGTCCCGCCGTGAGAGCAACCTAGTCCCGGGTAACAGGCGCGGCCGGCACCCTTCGATTATAAAGCGGATTGCGGGCTCAATTTCACCGCAAGGCTGGAGTGCGGCCTGTGCAGCAATGCTCGCTGCTGTGACGCGTCACAAATGTCTCGAAAATTGCGCCATGCTCGGGCTGCCTACTGAGCACCGCGATTCTCGCCCAAGATGGGGCCGGATGGGTTACCCGCCCTTCGCCTAAAGTCGGCGGAGAGGCTCAATAGCGCGGCTTGGAGACCGGTTCCTCAAATCCGCAGCCGCGGTCAAACCGAAGCCCGACTACCCGTTCCGGATTACCGGTCTGTCGCGGTCGAGTATGACGAGCGCTTGCCTCCCAGCTTTGCTGGTGCGCACGCGATCGGCGACCAGCCGTGATAGGTTTGCTCGATCACCCATCCGAGGTAGCGCTCCTGCATCAGCGCCCGCAACTGCGACGGTGCCCGCCGCCCGCCTCGTCAAATCGCAACGGCGTCTTGCCGCCGCCGTAGGGCACGGTGAACTAGCCCGACCATTCCTTGTGACGAGGCATATCGCAGAAAACCACGGACCTGTGAGCACATGCCAAGCACTGAAAACGGGACACTTCAAGCTGTGGATGAGCGGCCGACCACCGAACGGTCGAATTTGCGGATAGTTGGCGAGCCGGTGGCACCACCGATCCGCAGACGCAATGCCGCGCTGCGCCCGCGCGAATATCTGACGCCTGCCTAGGTCGAGACGCTGATCGCCGCGGCGCGGAAGCGAGGACGCTACGGCCACCGCGACGCGACGATGATCCTCCTCGCCTATCGGCACGGCCTGCGCGTCGGCGAGCTTTGTGCGCTGCGCTGGGATCAGGCGGATTTTTGCCAAGGGCTCTTGCACGTCACAACGGCTGAAGCGCGGTGTGCTATCCGTTCACCCGTTGGGCGGCGAGGAGCTTCGTACTGCGGCGGGAGCAGCCCGAGGCATGGCATGTGTTCCAAAGCGAGCGCGATGCCTCGGCCTGCCGGTCTCCGCAAGACCTTGGCCTGGGTCGGCGAAGCGAGCCCGTTGGCATTCCCGGTTCACCCGAACATGCTGCGGCACGCTTGCGGCTTCAAGCTCGCGAACGCTGGGCGGGGCACGCGAGCGCTACAGCGTTACCTCGGGCACCGGAACATTCAGCCCACGGTGCGCTATACCGAGCTGGCGTCGGATCGGTTCACCGACTTTTGGCCTGATTGAACGGTAGCCGCCGAGTGTTCGGGATCATCTCCGAAGATCGAACGAGCCGGCGCAGAGACGCGGGGGTTTGTCACTAGTGTATATAACCCTTTGATTTCCAATAGCTTCGTGTAGCCAGGTTTGACAGCGTAAGCCTTTGAGATCATTCATGTATGGTATTTGTGCCAAGGTCGCCAATCTTTTCAATGGGTTACGGCAGAGCTTTCCACCTGGCAAAGGGACGCGAAATCGAAGGTTTATCGCTAAGCCCGTAGCTGCTCGGCGATGCTGATTTAGACAGCGGCGCGCGTAAACAGAGCGGCTACCGCGAGTTTAGGCTGTCCTACAACCATCCCACTTTTCCAAGCTGCCGCGAGTATACTGCGTTGCCGGTGCGGCGGCGAGCGACAACCCTCAGCTCCCAGGGGAAATAGACCCGAGCACTCGGTAGGAACAGGACGCCGAAACTAGCAACTGGAAACCGCTCGTACGCAGACACGCGCTGAGGCGCTTCTCGATCTCGATCGTGTCGCGTGCCCGCCTGGGGCGGCGAGGCCCGCGCCGGCCTGCATCCGGCCACCGGCGGAAACGGCAGCTTGACGTGCTCCGCGAACATGCGGCTGGAGGCCCTAGTTGCTTGCGCGGGCGTCACGATCGGCGCGGTCGCCACCGCCATGGGTGTTAAGCTCCGGAGTGGACGAGTGATCGCGGAGGGCCATTGGGATGCGCGTGGCACGCTCGGCGTGAACCGCGAGGTGCCCGTTGGCCCCACGGATATCGCACTAACCCTCGCGTTGGACGCAGAAGCCGATGCCCGCGACGGTGCAGAGGCTCGTCCAGATGACCGAGCGGTTCGGGCGTAATTTACCAGACCTTGCATGTGCCACCGCGAGTTTCGCTTAGACAGCGCGATGATCGACGGCGCTACCGAGCTCAATTTGGACAGAAATGTGACGGTTGGGGTGGCAAGGTAAAAATGAAAACGGGGTCGGATCGGCATCTGGCCACAAGGGGACGCAAGAGGAGACGGCAGCCGATGAACAGCTATCTAGTAGCAAAATCTCCCCTGACGGATCCGCGGAGGCATCCTTGCGCCACCTCGAGAGCGGAGGAAGTCGCGAGGCTAGCCGAACCGTGCCTCAGCAGGCGCGCTTCGCTGATGTTGGCTTTGCTGCTGTCGCTTGCCTTATGGGTGGCGATATGCGCCACTACCATCACCTTGGCTTCGATGGTGTTTCATTGACGACGTTCATGTGCCGGCGGCCTTCATGCCTGCGGTAGAATGGATCCGCCGCCCCTCGCGCCCCGCTGTCGACCAACCGCTGTGATCGCTTGGTTGCCATAGCGCGGTATGGAAGGCATTAATCGAAAGAATGTGGCTACCCGGCGGGCCGCCGGTGAATGTTGCGGTTAAGGTATTGCGACCTCCTTACGGCAGGAGCGCCGAATGACAAAGGCGGGGAAAGACATGCGGATCGAGGAGCATCGGTTCGCTGATGATGGGCACGTCCCAAACAACGCCACGCTGCCTGTCATCGTCTACAGAGCAGCACTCGACACCGGCCCCGGCGCCGCTGGCGCGTGCGAGCGCCTATTTGCCTACAACGGTTGGGGTGCGGCTTGGATAAACGGGATTTATTCGCACCACCACTATCACAGCACGGCGCATGAGGTGCTGGGCATCACCGCTGGATCCGTACGCGTCCGACTCGGCGGCGAAAACGGTAACTTGGTGGAGCTGGGCGCCGGCGATGTCGTCGTGATCCCCGCCGGAGTGGCGCACAAGAACGAAGGTGCAAGCCCCGACCTCACCGTGGTTGGCGCCTATCCTGGCGGTAAGAGCCCCGACATGCGCAAACCGGCCGCGCACGATCGGGAGGCAGCATTGCGCAACATCATCCGCGTCCCGCTGCCGACTCGCGACCCGGTGTGCGGTCAGTCGGGGCCCCTCATCGAGGGGTGGCGCTCTGCCGATCAAAGCTGAGGCGCCAGAGCCGCTACAGGCAGCGCCCCGAGTAGACGACATCGTGTGCGTTGCTGGCGGGCGCTTCCGGCGGTTGGACGAGCTGCCGGGTTTCGATCACGTAGCCGGCGCCGCACATTCCGTGAGCGTCGAGTTCCTCGGCGAGCCAGCCGCGCCGGATCTGCTCGGCTTCGCCGTCGTCGTTTGCTGTCATGACTGTATTGGTCTGCGCCGTAAAGATAAACGTCCCCTCGGTACCGGGAACGAACTGCTCGACGCGGACCGGGTCGTTGTCTATGATGCAGCCGGCGAGCGAGAGGAGGCACAGAAGAGGGAGCGCCCGCATATTCCCGGTCCCTTCGATCACGGCTCTCTGGCCAGCTTTTCGAGGTAGCGCCCGTATTCACTGCTGGCGAAGTCTCGCGCCAGGCCGAGCAGCTGCTCGCTGTTGATGTACCCCATGAAATGCGCCACCTCCTCGACGCAGGCTATCTTGAGGCCTTGGCGCGCCTCGATCGTGCGCACGAACTCGGCGGCTTCCAGCAGCGATTGGTGCGTGCCGGTGTCAAACCACGCAAAGCCGCGGCCGAGCCTTTCTACCCTCAGCAGATCTCGCTGCAGATAGATGTTGTTGACGTCGGTGATCTCCAGCTCCCCTCGGGCCGAGGGCTCCAAGGACGCCGCGATGTCGACCACCGAGTTGTCGTAAAAATAAAGCCCCGTCACGGCCCAGTGCGAGCGCGGGTGCGGCGGTTTTTCGACAAGGCGGACCGCCTGCCCGAACTCGTCAAACTCGACGACGCCGTACGCCTCGGGCCGCCCGACCTGATAGCCGAATATGGTAGCCCCCTGGCGCGGCGCCGCAGCTTTCTGCAGCACCGCCGGCAGACCGTCGCCGTAGAAAATGTTGTCGCCAAGCACGAGCGCCACCGGGTCAGCGCCGATGAAATCCCGCCCGATCAGGAAAGCCTGAGCCAGCCCATCGGGGCTCGGCTGCTCAGCATAGGCAATCGAGATCCCCCATTGCCTGCCATCCTTTAACAGGCCCTGAAATCGGGGGAGCTCCGCCGGCGTCGTTATCACGAGGATGTCCCGGATCCCAGCCAATATCAGCGTCGTCAACGGATAGTAGATCATCGGCTTGTCGTAGACCGGCAGCAGCTGCTTGCTGGTCGCGAGCGTGACCGGATAAAGCCGCGTGCCCAATCCGCCGGCGAGAACGATCCCTTTCACGTGCCTGTACCCCCCAACCCGAGGCGCCCGCCGCGATAGCCAGCCGACCAGATCGGCTCCCACCACCAGCGATTCTGCAGAAACCACAATACGGTGACGCGCAGCCCGGTGTCGAAGCTTTCGCGCGGCGCCCAGCCGAGCTCGCCTGCTAGCTTAGTGAAATCCATCGCGTAGCGCTGGTCATGGCCCGGCCGGTCGTCGACAAAGGTAATGAGCCGATCGTGCCCCTTCTGCGCGCCGGGAAGCAATTCGTCGAGCAGCCGGCAAATCGACTTGACGACTTCGAGATTGTTTCGTTCGGCATTGCCGCCGACATTATAGCTCTCCCCTACCCTACCCTCGGTCAGGATGAGATGGAGGGCACGGGCGTGGTCCTCCACATAGAGCCAGTCGCGGACATTCTCGCCTTTGCCGTAGAGCGGGATCGCCTCTCCATGCAGCGCCTTCAGAATAGCAAGCGGGATCAGTTTCTCCGGAAACTGGTAGGGGCCATAGTTATTGGAGCAGTTGCTGACCACGACCGGCAGGCCAAAGGTGTGGTGCCAGGCGCGCACGAGGTGATCAGCCGCCGCCTTCGAGGCCGAGTAGGGCGAGTTCGGCTGGTAGGGCGTGTGCTCGGAGAATTTGCCGCTGGGCCCGAGCGAGCCGAACACCTCATCGGTGGAAACATGGTGAAAGCGAAAGCGCGCCGCGCGGGTCGGCGGCAGCTCCCGCCAGAAGCCCAGCGCCGCCTCGAGCAGAGAATAAGTGCCTTCGATGTTGGTGCGGATGAACTCCGCCGGGCCGTCGATCGAGCGGTCGACATGCGATTCAGCGGCGAGGTGCAGGATGGCGTCAGGATCGAACTGTTGGAGCAGCTGCGACATACGCGCACCGTCGCAAATGTCGGCCTGCGCAAAAGCATAGCGCGGGTCGGCCGCGACCTCCCGTAATGACGCGGGATTGGCGGCATAGGTCAATTTATCGACATTGAGGACGCTCGCCCCGATCTCGCCGACGAGCAGCCGGCAGACCGCCGACCCGATAAACCCGGCCCCGCCCGTCACCAATATCCGCATCGCAATCCCTTGTTGCCGCACCAGAGAGAATTCCCTGTTATTCCCGTTGAATCGGGAATTTTTGTGATGTCCGCCAAGATCGCCGCGCGGGCGCAAAGAAGGCAAGGCAACTCAAGGTACGCCAGGAAAACTGCTCCGAGGTTAGCGCGACGTCTCCTGGTGGTGGAGGAACTTTCCCTGCTAGCAGGTTCAGCCGCGGCCGCGGTGACTGCCGCCACCACTGTCGCCTGCAGTCGATACAAAGGCGGACTCCGCGCAAGTTTCCGTGCACCTCCAATTCAAACGGAGCGATTGTCGCAGCGCTGAGCGCGTCGGCGGCCGCTGCGAGACCTTGCACAGTCGCGCGAGGAGTATCACACGGACGCGCAGAGGAATTGGGAACTGGGCCGAACCGTTCTCTTCGCGCGCAGGACACTCGGACGACGGACATGAGTAGGCGTCTAGTAGCTCTTTCGGCGGCGGCTGTGTTGTTGGCATGTTCGGCTGTGCCGTCGTTCGCTGACCATCATGGCGGACATGGCGGCGGTGGGGCGGGCTGGCACGGCGGTGGTGGTAATTGGAACGCCGGTGGCTGGCATGGTGGTGGCGGCTGGCATAACGCCGGCGCTGGCTGGCATGGGGGAGGCAGTAATTGGCACGGCGGCGGGTGGCATGATGAAGGTGGTGGCTCGCATCATCATACTCATAGTGGCGGCTGGGGAGTCGGACCCGCGATAGGTCTCGGCCTTGGCCTTGGGCTACTCGGGGGAGCGCTCGCAACGGCTCCCTACTACAGTGGCTATGACTATAGCTATGATTATGCCCCTTATGCCGGCTCGCCCGCACCTGCGGTTTGGTATTGGTGCGATGCCTATCAGGGCTATTACCCTGCGGTACCCGAATGCCCAGTTCCGTGGCGTCAGGTTGTTCAGTAACGAGTAGGACATCCCCGTCCTGGCAGCGTGGGTGCTGTAATTCTGTGCCCCGGGCGCACCAATCTTTGGTACGACCCCGACCTAGCAGAATGCTCCGCCTTTCGCGAATTTGCGGGCCGGGCTCTGCAGTCCGGACTGCTTCGGGACCGCATCGATCTCTATTGGCGTCAGCTAGATTTAATGGTGCGGACTGAGCAAGGCCCGGCTCAACCGAGGCCCGCCCAAACACCGACGTGGTAGACAAGTAATGCGCTCAGATAGGCCAGAGCCAGCATATAGCTGAACAGAAAGCCTGTCCATCTCCAGCTGGCGGTCTCACGCCGCACCACCCCTAAGGTCGAAGCGCACTGCGGCGCGAAGACGTACCAGGCGAGGAGCGCCAGGGCGGTCGCGAGGCTCCAATGCGCGACCAAGGTGCTGCCAAGCGCCGTCGCGAGGGTCATCGGCGCCCCGATCGCGTAGACGGTCCCAAGCGCCGCGACAGCGACCCCGCGGGCCGCCATGCCGGGGATCAGGGCGATGTCGATCTGCCAGTTGAAGCCGACCGGATGCAACACCGGTTCTATGATCTTGCCGATCCAGCCAGCGAGGCTGTAATTGATTGACGGCTCGGGGGCATCGGCCGGTGCCGGCGGTATCGAGCAAAGAAACCAGATCACGACCATCATCGGTCCTGCCGCCCGGCGTCACGCCGAGCCTCGCCCACAAGATCCTGGTCGAGAACGTCCGCTTCGCGGCGACAGAGCTGCAGAGCGCCGGGTTGCGGTTGCCGATCGAACCGGTGAACAGCCGTGACATTCCTGGCTTTCTCCTCGACGACAGCCAGCAGGCTCTAGAGATCATCGCCGAAGTTGGATCCGGCAATCTGCTGCTCCAACAGGACATTTATCACATGCAGGTCATGGAGGGAGATTTGGCGGGCACGATTACGGAAAACCTCTCCCGCATCGGCTACGTTCAAATCGCCGACAATCCGGGACGCCATGAGCCGGGGACCGGCGAGATCAACTATACTTTCCTGTTCGAAGCGCTCGACCGGGAACGCTACACGGGCTGGATCGGCTGCGATTACAATGCGCTGTCGAGCCCGGTGCCGGGCTCGGCTGGGCCTCCAACTATTCGGTTGCAACTGACGATATCCGAACCAAGAGCTACGAGATGAAAGTCGGATTCATTGGGCTCGGCATGATGGGCCGACCGATGGCGCGCCATCAACTGAAAGCTGGACACAAGCTTTTTCTCCATGACATTGGAAGCTTGCCCAAGGAATTGCTCGGTGCGGATGCGCGCGCCTGCTTTGACCATCGAAGCGGTCGGCGAGGCGCTGCTTTTCGCCGCCAAGGCGGGAGCCGATGCGGCCAAGGTGCGCAGTGCCCTAATGGGCGGTTTCGCCAGTTGGCGCATCCTCGAAGTGCATGGCGAACGGATGCTGCAGCGCAATTTCGCTCCGGGCTTTCGCATCGACCTGCACCAGAAGGATCTGAACCTCGCCTTGCAAGGGTCAGAGCACTGCAAATCGGCCTGCCCAATACCGCCGCGTGCCAGGAGCTGTTCAATGCCTGCGCTGCGCACGACGGAAGCGCTTGGGATCATTCCGGGATGGTGCGGGCGCTCGAAATGGCGGCCGATTACGAGATCGGAGGTTCGCCGAGCCGAAGCTGATCGGCCTCTGGCGAGGAGCGGCCGCGGAAGGGTGGTAAGTGGGCGGGACATGACAGACGTACCACGTATGTTGCTTCGCTCGATGTTCGACGCGGCAGTGGCGGCGGCGCTCCCGGAAAGATGCGTCCCCGCCCATTTGCCAGCGCCGCCGAAGGGCCGCACAATCGTGGTCGGCGCCGGGAAGGCTTCCGCCGCGATGGCGCGCGCGTTAGAGGCGCACTGGCCCTGGCCCCTTTCGGGCCTCATCGTCACACGCTACGGACATGGGGCCCCGTGCGAACGCATCGAGATCGTCGAAGCGGCGCATCCGGTGCCGGACGACAAAGCGCGGGAGGCAGCGGAGCGGATCCTCGTGATGGTACAGGGCCTGACCGAGGACGATCTGGTGATCGCGCTGATTTCCGGCGGCGGTTCGGCGCTGCTAAGCCTTCCCGCGCCTGGGCTTACCCTCGAGGACAAGCAGGCGCTCACCCGGGCCCTGCTGCGCTCGGGCGCGCATATCGGCGAGATCAACGCAGTGCGCAAGCATCTCTCGGCGATCAAGGGCGGGCGGCTCGCGGCGGCGGCCTATCCGGCGCCGATCGTGACCTTGGCGATCTCGGATGTGCCGGCGGACGATCCGTCCGTGATAGCCTCCGGCCCGACGGTGCCGGACCCGAGCACGTTCGCGGATGCGCGCGCGGTTCTCGCAAAATACGGCATCATCAAGCCGGCGGCGCTGATCCGGCATCTCAAGCGCGCCCCGGACGAGAGCCCGAAGCCCGGCGACCCGCGCCTCTCGCGGGCCCGGACGATCATGATCGCGACGCCGCAGATGTCGCTGGAGGCCGCAGCCGCGATGGCGCGCGAGGCGCATGTTACCCCGGTGATCCTCGGCAACGCGATCGAAGGCGAGGCGCGCGAGGTCGGCCGCGTAATGGCGGGCATCGCGCGTCAGACAGCACTTTACGGCCAGCCGGCGGCCCCACCCGCAGTGCTCCTCTCTGGTGGGGAGACGACCGTGACCGTGCGCGGCAAGGGCCGCGGCGGGCGCAATGTCGAGTTCCTGCTCGCGCTCGCGATCGAGCTCGGAGGTCTTCCCGGCGTGTTCGCGCTGGCGGCTGATACCGACGGGATCGACGGCGCTGAAGAAGTCGCCGGCGCGATCATTACCCCCGATACACTAGTGCGGGCCGAAAGCGTCGGAATGCATCCGCGGCAACAGCTGGCCGACAATGACGGGCACGCCTTCTTCGCCGCCCTCAAGGATCAGGTGGTCACCGGCCCAACCCGGACCAATGTGAACGATTTCCGCGCCATTCTCGTAATGGGTAAACCGCAGAAGGCGGCCTGATCGGCCGCGAGGAATGCATGCATCGTTACCACAAAACCAAGATTGTCGCCACCTTGGCGCCGTCCAGCTCCAGACCGCAAGCGATCGAGCGCTGTTCGAGGCAGGGGGTGGATGTCTTCCGCTTCAATTTTACTCACGGCACCCACGCCGACCACCAGGCCCGCTACGATGTTGTGGGCGCGCTCGAGCGCGAGAGCGGACAGCCGATCTGCGCGCTGATCGATCTGCAGGGTACAAAGCTGCGGCTCAGCGTATTTGCGGGCGGCCGCGCGACACTGCGGGCCGGGGAGCGCTTCCGTTTTGACCTTGTGTGCGCACCGAGCGATGAGCATCGGGTCCAACTCCTGCATCCCGAGGTGTTCTCGGCGCTCAAGCCGGGAGTGGAGCTGTTGCTCGACGACTGAACGGTGCATCTGGTCGTGGAAGCCTGCGGGCCGGCTCATGCCGAGACCCGCGTGCTCGTTGGCGGTACGCTTTCCGACGGCAAAGGCGTCAGCATAGTCGGCATGGTCCTGCCGCTTTGCGCGCTGACCGAGAAGGATCGTCGCGACCTCGAATTCGGCCTCGCATGGGCGCCGACCGGGTCGCGCTTTCCTTCGTGCAGCGGCCGGAGGATGTAGAATAAGTGCGCCGTCTCGTTGACGGGCGCGTCAATCTGATGACCAAAATTAGAAAAGCCGGCCGCCATCGACTGCCTGGACGACATCGTCCGGGTCTCCGATGACATCATGGTGGCGCGAGGCGATCTCGGGGTCGAAATGGCGCGCGAGAATGTGCCGGTCGTCCAAGGCCGTATCCGCGCTTGCCGAACCGCCGGCAAGCCGGCGATCGTCGCGACGCAGATGCTCGGGGCGATGATCACGGCCCCGACGCCGACGCGGGCCGAGGCCCCGGACGTGGCAACCGCAGTCTATGGCGGAGCCGACGCCGTCATGCTCTCGGCCGAGTTGGCATCCGGCCATTATCCGGTCGAAGCGGTGCAGATGATGCACTGCATCATCCGCGAGGTGGAGGAGGACCCGGATTAGCAAGTGGCGCTCGACGCCGCCCATCCGCGGGCCGAACGACGGTGCGGGATACCGTCTGCCGTGCGCTGCGGCCTGTTGCCGGTGGTGGCGGCGGTGACCTATACGACGGCGGGTTATACGAGCCTCAGGGCCGCGCGCGAGCGGCCGGTCGCGCCGATCCTGAGCTCAGCGCCGATCCAGGAGTGGCGCGTCGCATGACGCTGGTCTGGGGCGTGATGGACAATCCGTCCGATATCAAGGAGATCGCCGCCAGCGCTTGCCGCACCGCCCGCGAGGAGGATTTTGCGAAGCCCGGCGATATCATCGCCATTACCGCCGCACGCCGTTCGGCATCTCCGGCAACACAAATTTGCTGAAGCTCGCACTCGTGTAGACGTACAGCGAGACCGCGGCATCAGCTGCGGCAATGTTTGGAGCTCTTCTCCCGAAGCGCAACCATCTCTGGTCGGCGTGACGCCCGACCTCAACGGCTGAGCGTTGTAGTCGCCGTCGTCACCCAGCACATCTGCGTCGAACGCCGCCAGCGGCTGCAACTGCTGACTTAAAAAGCGGCCGATCTCGGTGACGATGCGCGGTATGTGTGAGTAGTGTGGAACTCCACCCGGTTCTGCGGTCTTTCCGGCCAAGGCCGAAAGGTGCCCCCAACGGGCGCACCGATCTGCTCCTTGACTGACCAACGGTTGGCTTGGTCGGTTATCGTTATCCTCGCAGCATCGCCGCGACTTGATCGAGGCTCCGGATGCGTGCGTACATTTTCATCGCCTTGTCGAGGCTATAGGCGTGGGCGGCCGCGTCGCCGCTCCAGCAGCATTCGCGCACCACGACAGACGCGAGGTCGAGGTTGAAAGCCTCACGGACGCTGGTCTCGACGCCGCGATTAGTGGCACCGCCGCCGATGATGATCGTGTTACGCCGCAGCATATGCAGGAGCTCGGCGACCCCCGTGCCGTAGAAGGCGCTCGGCCGGCGCTTGAGCCAGTGCGCAGGTGTAATATAGCGCGGCCCACAATGCGGCGTTCGCGCAGTGCAGTGAGCGCCTCGCCAGCCCCTTCGAGCGGAAAGACATACTCTCGAGAAGTTGCGCCTTTCGTATCAAGATTTTTTAATGTGTTCGAAGTAGGCTGTAGAAGCTTGGATCATTGCAGAATGTGACCCCTGTTCCAAGCTCCTCATATAACGTGGTTGGAGATAGAAGAAGCGCGATGCTCTCTTCTATTGGTCATCGTGTCGGCATGCGCTCTTGGTTCATTTTTCGATATTCAATTTGTGATCGCCGCGTCTATTTGCTCTGCACTGCTGCCATGATTATGGCGCGAAACATGGAGTCAGAACTGCCCTTGAATACTTTGCCAGCCTCACATGATTATGCAGCACTTGGGGTGCCCTCGGCCTCCATCTTCGGAGCAAGTTCGGCTTCGGCGGGCCAGGTCGTAGGCGACCTGTAGACGCCACTATATCGCGGCGGATCCGCCAAAGTAGCGGGCCAGGCGCAAGGCGGTTTCCGGCGTGATTGCGCGTTGGCCGCGGACGATCTGGCTCACTCGCGAGGCCGGCAGCCGGAGCGCCATAGCCAGCGCATGAGCAGAAAGGCCACACGCCTTCAACTCGTCTTTGAGCACCTCGCCGGGGTGTGGTACCGCCGCGGCCCGCCGGCCGAGATTGCCCACTGCCCTCGGCGGGCGCCGCGGAGACGGTGAAGACACACCGACGCCAGCCCCGTCAGGTCTTCGAGGCGTTCGGCTTCATCCAGCAACCGTAGCCGCCGGACCAGGGCTTCGTTTTAGGCCGGGGAAGCGTCCCTTCCCTTCCTCCGCCAACCGCTGCGTGGACCGGTGGGAGACCGTCGAGCGTTAAACGGAAGGCGATTAACAGAACGCAGACAGCACCGAAGTAGACGCGTGGAGCGCGCTTTCTCCTTGCCGCGCCCCGCCGAGAGGGTAAGTTCCACCGCCGATGACGGTGCTCACGACCTCGCTCGACATTCGGTCGGAGGCGTTCGCGGCGAATGCGGCGGCGACGCGGGCGCTCGTCGCGGATCTGCGCGAGAAGGTCGAAAAGATCCACGAGGGCGGCGGCAAGGAAGCGCGGCGCCGCCACTTGGCGCGCGGTAAGCTCTTGCCGCGCGAGCGGGTGCGAGCATTGCTCGACCCGGGCTCGCCGTTCCTCGAATTCTCGCAACTCGCAGCTTATGGCATGTATGACGGCGAGGTGCCGGCCGCCGGCATCATCACCGGCATCGGCCGCATCATGGGTAAGGAATGCGTCGTCATCGCCAATGATGCGACGGTCAAGGGCGGCACCTATTTCCCGATGACCGTTAAGAAGCATCTGCGCGCGCAGGAGATCGCCGGCGAAAACCGCCTGTCCTGCCTTTATCTTGTCGATTCGGGTGGGGCGTTTCTGCCAGCACAGGACGAGGTCTTTCCCGACCGCGAGCATTTCGGGCGCATCTTCTACAACCAGGCGCGCCTGTCGGCCGCGGGCACCCCGCAGATCGCGCTCGTCATGGGCTCGTGCACCGCGGGCGGCGCCTACGTCCCCGCGATGTCGGACGAAAGCGTGATCGTGCGCGGGCAGGGCACAATCTTTTTGGGCGGCCCGCCATTGGTGCGCGCCGCGACTGGCGAGGTCGTCACCGCCGAGGAATTGGGCGGCGCCGAGGTGCACAGCCGCATCTCTGGCGTCACCGACCATTATGCGCTCGACGACCGTCACGCGCTCGGCATCGCCCGCCGCATCGTCGGCAATCTCAATCGCACAAAACGCATCCCGCTCGAGGTCGAGCGGCCGCGCGCGCCGCTCCACCCGGCCGAGGAGATCTACGGGGTCATCCCGACCGACGTCCGCCGCCCCTATGAGGTGCGCGAGGTGATTGCGCGGCTCGTCGACGGCAGCGAACTCGACGAGTTCAAGCGACTCTATGGGCCGACGCTAGTCACCGGCTTTGCACGGATCTGGGGCTACCCGGTCGGCATTCTCGCGAATAACGGCATCCTGTTCTCGGAGAGCGCCCTCAAGGCGACGCATTTCATCGAGCTGTGCGCGCAGCGCGGCATTCCGCTCGTCTTCTTGCAGAACATCACCGGCTTCATGGTCGGCCGCAAATACGAGGCCGGCGGCATCGCCAAGGACGGCGCCAAGATGGTGGCCGCCGTCGCCACCGCCGCAGTGCCCAAATTCACCGTCATCATCGGCGGCAGCTTCGGCGCCGGCAATTACGCGATGTGCGGGCGGGGCTATTCCCCGCGGTTTTTGTGGATGTGGCCCAATGCACGGATCTCGGTGATGGGCGGCGAACAGGCCGCCTCGGTGCTCGCGCAGGTCCGGCGCTCGACAGACACCCAAGACGAGGAAGAATTCAAGGCGCCGATCCGGGCGCAATACGAAACTCAAGGCCACCCCTATTACGCGAGCGCGCGGCTCTGGGATGACGGCGTCATCGACCCGGTGGACACGCGCATGACGCTGGCGCTGGCGATCTCCGCCAGCCTCAATGCGCCGATCGAGACGACGCGCTTCGGCGTCTTCCGGATGTGAATGCGGCGCCGGTTAATCCGCCACAGAGACACAGAGAACGCAGAGAAGGGGTTTGTCATCGCGAGTGCAGCGAAGCGATCTCGACTAGAGTGCGCTGCCGCTATGCCGGTAATGCCAAATGCCGGACCAGTTCGCGGGCATAGATCGGCAGATCGGCCTCGCGGCGGACACAGATAACGAGGTTGCGAACCGCCCAGTCGTCCGTCAGCTCGATTTTGTGGATAGACATGGTCTTGGCGTGACGCTTCGCGGTGGTCGCTGGGACGACGCCGATCCCGACATTGCATTCGACCAAGCGGCACACCGCGTCGAAGCTGCGCAATTGGACACGCAGTTTGAGGCGGCGGCCGGTCCGTTCGGCCTTATCGGCGAGAAAACGCTGCAACGCACTCGCGCGGTCGAGGCCGACGAAATCGAAATCGAGAACTTCAGCGAAAGAAATGCGCTCCGCCGCCGCCAGTGCATGCTGCAGCGCGACGACGAGCACGAACCGGTCGGTGCGGAACGGCACGGTTTCGAGACCCGCCACCGCCTCCGTCTCAGCGACGATCCCGATATCAGCGACGCCCTCGGCGATCGCGACGATGATCTCGTCGCTCAGTCTCTCTTCCAGATCGATATTCACCTGCCGATGAGAGGCCAAGAACTCGCTGAGCAGCTCGGGCAGGAATTCGGTTAGCGCATTGGTATTCGACATTAGCCGGACCTGCCCTTTGATGCCCTCAGCGTATTGCGCGAGCTCGCCATGCATCCGCTCCGCCTGCTGCGACAGCAGACGCGCGTGGTGCACGAGCGTACGCCCGGCAGGCGTCGGCTGTACGCCTTGCCGCTCGCGGTGCAGCAACGGGGTCCCCAGAGCCGCCTCCATGTTCCGGATGCGCGTGCTCGCCGCGGCAATTGCCAAATGCGCTCGCTCCGCGCCATGCGTGATGCTGCCCGCCTCGACCACGTGCAGGAACAGCCGTAAATCGCTCAAATCGAAGCGCATCGAAAAAAAGCCTTCGGTTTTCGCGAAGACAGGCTACGCCACTTGCCAATTGTGTCAATTCGTGGACCGACGCAAATTTCGGCAAAGACGAAAGGCCGGTTTATGGCCCAGGCTTATCCGATCGAGCAGCACAGTTACGATGTTGTCGTGGTTGGGGGTGGCGGCGCAGGCCTGCGCGCAACCCTCGGCATGACCGCTGCGGGATTGAAGACCGCCTGTATCAGCAAGGTGTTCCCGACCCGCAGTCATACCGTAGCCGCGCAAGGCGGCGTCGGCGCCGCCCTCGGCAATATGGGCGAGGACGACTGGCGCTGGCACATGTACGACACGGTCAAGGGATCCGATTGGCTCGGTGACCAGGACGCCATCGAATTTATGTGCCGCAATGCGATGGCCGCAGTCGTCGAGCTCGAACATTTCGGCGTGCCGTTCTCCCGCACGGAGGACGGCCGGATCTACCAGCGCCCGTTCGGCGGACACACGGTGCACTGGGGCAAAGGCCTGGCAAAGCGCGCCTGTGCCGCCGCCGATCGGACAGGGCACGCGATGCTTCACACCCTCTACCAACAATGCCTCAAGCACAACGCAGAATTCTTCGCCGAATATTTCGTTCTCGATCTGATCATCGACGACGGCGCCTGCCGCGGCGTGATCGCGTGGCGGCTCGACGACGGCAGTGTGCACCTGTTTCGCGGCCACCTCGTTGTGCTGGCGACCGGCGGCGGTGGCCGCGCCTATTTCTCGACGACGCAGGCGCATATCTGCACCGGCGACGGCTATGCGATGGCGTTACGCGCAGGCCTGCCGCTGCAGGATATGGAATTCATCCAGTTTCACCCGACCGGTATTTACGGGGCCGGCTGCCTTATCACCGAAGGCGCGCGCGGCGAAGGCGGCTATCTGACGAACGCCGAGGGCGAGCGCTTCATGGAGCGCTATGCGCCGACGACCAAGGACCTCGCCGCACGCGACATGGTTGCCCGCGCGATGGAAATCGAAATCCGCGAGGGGCGCGGCTGCGGACCACAGCGCGACCACATCCTCTTACATCTCGAGCACCTCGATCCTCAGCTATTGCATCAGCAGCTTCCGGGCATTTCCGAAACTGCGAGGGTTTTTGCCGGGGTCGATCTGACGCGGGCGCCGATCCCGGTATTGCCTACCGCGCACTACAATATGGGCGGCATTCCAACCAATATTCACGGAGAGGTACTAAACCCCAGATCCGACGATCCCGAGCGCACGATGCCGGGACTGATGGCGGTCGGCGAGGCGGCTTGTGTCTCCGTGCATGGCGCCACGCGGCTGGGCACGAACTCGCTGCTCGATCTCATCGTGTTCGGGCGCGCCGCCGCAGAGCGCGCCATCGAGATTGTCGAGCCGGGTGGGCGCCACGGCACGCTGCCTCCTAATGCGGCCGACGGGGCAATCGCCCGCCTCGACCGCGTGCGTCACGCAAAAGGCAAGCTCAAAACGGGCGAGATCCGGCTAAAGATGCAGCGCGCGATGCAAGATCATTGCGCGGTATTCCGCAGCGAGCGCGTACTGCAGCAAGGCGTCCGTAAGATCGCCGATGTGGCCCATACATTGGCCGATCTTTCTGTCGCCGATCGCTCGATGATCTGGAACACCGATCTGGTCGAGGCGCTCGAGCTTTGCAACCTCATCGGGCAGGCGGGCGTCATCCTGCATTCCGCGCTCTATAGGACAGAGAGCCGCGGCGCGCACACTCGCGAAGATTATCCGGAACGCGACGATCGCAACTGGCTCAAACACACCCTCGCCTGGAGGGACGACGATGGCAATGTGCGCCTCGGCGACCGGCCAGTGCACCTCCACCCATTGTCCAACGAAGTCCAAGCCTTCCCGCCCGCCGAGCGCGTTTATTGATTAAAAAGCTTTACCGCAAAGGACGCAAAGGATGCGCAAAGAACGCGAAGACGTCTTCGCGACCTTGGCGAGAACTTGGCGAACTTCGCGGTGAAAATGTTCTTTTTCGAACTAGAGCCGCGGTTCGTAGCCCTTCCTTGGATATTCCTCCCAATACTGGCGGAAACCGCGGTGCGTCACCTCCTGGTGCGGATGCGCCCGCAGTTTTGCGACATCTATGTCGACCCCCAGTCCGGGTGCGCTCGGCAGATCGATCCACCCGTCCTGTACCATTAGCGACGCCGTCGCGATTTCGCGGCAGAGATCCTGGAAATTCACAAAATACTCGGTGATCCGAAAATTCGGGATCACCGCCGATAAGTGCACCGTTGCTGCGAGGCCGACGAGTGTGCTGTTGTAATTGTGCGGCGCGATTACCACCGCTTGCGGTTGCGCCATCGCCGCAATGTCGAGCATTGCGGTGATCCCCCCGACGGCGCAGATGTCCGGGTTCAGAATGTCGGCGGCGCGTTTGGCGAGGCACTCGAAAAAGGCTTCTTTTGAATAGATCGCTTCGCCGGTGACGATCGGGATCGGCGCGGCGCGCCGCACCTCGGCGACGAGGTCGATATTCTCCGACAAGCACGGCTCCTCGTACCAGTCTATGCCGAATTCGGCTAATCGGCGCCCGATGCGGATCGCATGCGCCGGTGCAAATCGCCGGTGCGCCTCGATCAGCAATTCGAAATCCGGCCCCAGTGCCTGGCGCATCGCCCGCACATAGTCGATCGCAAAATCTTCGTCGCGGCGATCGACAAAGCTGCGCCACGGACCGGGGAACGGGTCGAATTTGGCGGCGGTGAAGCCCATCGCCTTGACTTGAAGCCCGCGCTCCACCCCCTCCTCGATCGAACTGCCGCGTGACCAGCCATTGGCATAGATGCGCACGCGCTCGCGCGACGCACCGCCGATAAGGTTGTAGACGGGCAATCCCGCGCGTTTGCCGATGATGTCCCAGGAGGCGATCTCGACGGCGCTCCACGCCGCCATCAGCTCCAGTGAGATGCGGCGGATCGCGAAATCGTCGAACATCACCTGGCCGGTGTGCCGGATGTTGAAGACGCTGCGGCCGATCAGATGCGGCGCCATCGCCTCGATACACTGCGCGACAACCTTTTCCTTTCCGGCGGTCACATAGGCCTCACCCCAGCCGTAGACGCCGTCCTCGGTCTCGACGCGGCAGAACAGGAGATCCTTCGAGCTGCCGGTGCCGAGGATGAAGGTTTCGATGCGTGCGATTTTCATATCCGCACCCCGCTGTGGTAGAACTTCCGTGGCTCAGGGCTCGTCCATAGCAACGGAGTGCACAGCAATGAAGACTTTTGTCCGTTGTGGCCAACTTTTTACAGGACGCGAAGACGCTGCCCGCGCGGGCGAGATCATGGTGTTCGATGAGCGCGGCATGATCACCTATGCCGGCACCGAGGTGGCAGCGCCGCGGCGCGCGCGAGGCGACCGCGTGCTCGATCACACGCGCAGCTTTGTGATGCCGGGGTTGATCGACGTCCATACCCATCTCGCCTATGGCAACGCCAAGAGCGAAGAAGATATCGACCTCTACAGCCCGCTTGAGTTCCGCACATTGCGCGGCATGTTCTTTGCGCAGAAGGTCGCCGCGGCCGGATTTACCGCACTCTGCTCGCCGGGTGATGCAGGCCAGATCAGCCTGTCGATCCGCAATGCGATCCGCGCCGGGCTCTTCGATGGTCCGCGGGTGATGGCGGCCGGGCGCTACCTGACGACGCATCAAGGGCTGACGGACTGGTATCCGACCTGGATCGGCGCGCCCGAGACCTCGATCGGCAAGCTCGTCACCAATATCAGCGAGGCGGTCGAGGAGATCCGCCGCCAGGTCAAGGACGGCGTCGACTGCATCAAAATCGCGCTCGACGGCATCCAACGCCGCGACAACGGCGAATTGATCGCCGCCTTCACGCAGGAAGAGACCGATGTCATGGTGCGCGAGACCCATCGCCTCGGGAAGAAGGCGGTGGCGCATGCCCGCGGCCGCGAGGCGACGCTCTACGCGGCGCGGTCCGGCGTCGATCTGATCTTCCATGCCAATCATCTCGACGACGAATGCATCGCGGCGATGCTCAAGACGGGCAGTATGCTGTCCCCGACCCTCACCCATCCGCGCAATACGATCGATTTCACGCAGCCGCACGAGCCTGCCTACCTCAAGGGCCGTCCCGAGCACACGCTGCGTGAATACGAGCTCGGCTGCGCCAACTGGAAGAAAGCGCGCGCCGCCGGCGTGCCAATGCTGACCGGGACCGATACCGGGTTCGCCGTTACCCCCTATGGCGAATGGAATGCCCGCGAACTCGAGCTCTTTGTCGAGGATCTCGGGTTCACTCCGGCCGCAGCGCTGCGTGCGGCGACCGAGGTGAATGCCCGCTTTATGACCGAGGGGGGCCAAATCGGAGCATTGGAGCCGGGCCGGGCCGCCGATTTCATCGCCCTCGGCGCCTCACCGCTGGCCGACATTGGCGCATTGCAAGACAAAAGCCGCCTGCAGGCAGTCTATATCGCCGGGAAAGAAATCAGCATTCCCGACCGCCCCTACGACCCGCGGCAGGTCACCGACTTCGCGCTTTCCAACTGGACCGATCTCTACACGCAGGCGCGAGTGGCGGAGTTGCGGCAGCAACGGCCGCAGCTTGCGGCAGCAGAGTAACCTCGATCGTGACCCCTCGCCCTCGGTTGCGCGGAATCGGGGTTTAACGAAATTGTCACGTTAACCCACCACTTTCGGGCATTCTCGATCCGTGGCCGCATCGGCGCGGGAGGGGGACATGTCAGCGGACGCATTCGATTACGATCTTTTGGTGATCGGTTCGGGACCGGCCGGCCAGCGCGCCGCCATCCAGGGCGCCAAGCTCGGAAAAAAAGTCGCGGTCGTCGAGCGTAAAGCGGTGGTCGGCGGCTGTAGCGTCAATCTCGGCACGATTCCGTCGAAAACTCTGCGCGAAGTCGTGCTCGAGCTTTCCGGGTATCGTTCGCGCGAATTCTACGGCGTCTCCTACACCGTCAAAGAGCACATTACGATCCAGGATCTCCTGGTCCGCACCGACCGGGTCGTCGAGCACGAGATCGATGTCATGCGCCATCAGCTGCGGCGCAACGACGTCGAGCTCATCTCCGCCGAAGCCAGCTTCAGCGGGCCCGACACGGTTCGCCTCGTCTATGTCGACGCGCGCACGTCACGCACCGTCAAGGCCCGCTACATTGTTCTGGCCGTCGGCTCGGAAACGACCCGCGATCCACACATCCCGTTCGACGGCAAGCGCATCTTCACGAGCGATGATGTCTTGCATCTCGACCGTTTGCCGCGGACCCTGGCGGTGGTCGGTGCCGGCGTGATCGGCTGCGAATACGCCAGTATCTTTGCCGCTCTCGGTGTGCGCGTCACGCTGGTCGACAAGCGCGACCGGCTATTGCCGTTCGTCGATTCGGAAATCGCCGACGAGCTGTGCCACCAACTGCGTGAGAATCGTGCGACGTTGCGGCTGAACGAGAGTGTGAAACAGCTCGATCTCACCGACGGCAACGGGCATGTCCCGGGGGTCAAACTGCATCTCGACAGCGGCAAGACGATCATCGCCGAGAAGGCGCTTTACTCGGTTGGCCGCACCGGCGCCACCGCAAAGCTCGACCTGTCTGCGGCCGGCCTGCTCCCCGACAGCCGCGGCCGCCTCGTTGTCGATTCCCATTACCGAACCGAGGTTCCGAACATCTACGCTGTCGGCGATGTGATCGGCTTCCCGGCGCTTGCCTCGACCTCAATGGAGCAAGGGCGGCTTGCCGTCTGCCACGCCTTCGGCGTCAAAGCCCACAGCACTCCCGAGCGTTTCCCGTATGGGATCTACGCGGTTCCCGAGATCTCAATGGTCGGCAAAAACGAAGAGGAGCTGACCGAGGCGGCGATCCCTTACGAAGTCGGAAAGGCGCGCTACAAGGAGATTGCCCGCGGCCAAATCCTCGGCGACGTCTCCGGGCTGCTCAAGCTGATCTTTCACAGCGAGACCCGCGAGTTGCTCGGCGTGCACATCATCGGTGAAGGGGCGAGCGAGCTGATCCATATCGGCCAGGCGGTTTTGTCGTTCGGCGGAAAAATTGATTACTTCATCGACACGGTCTTTAATTATCCGACACTGGCCGAATGCTACAAAGTCGCCGCGTTCGACGGCATCAACCGGCTCGGAATGTTCGAAGAGGAAAGTAGCACTCTGGGTGCGGTCTAACCTCCCTACCACGTCATGGACTTCAGCGCGTCTGATGGTGGACGAAGTCGGTGATCAGGGCGAGAGCGCGCTGCGCGTCCGGCGCCGCAGGGTCTCGCGGGATGAAGGCGTGCGGCTGGCCCGCGAAGCTGTGGAACACCATCGAGCCGCCGGCCCGCGTGTACGCGGCCGCAAAATTGGCCGCCATGTCGTCGGTGAGGTTGTCGTCGGCGGTTCCTTGCATGATCAGAGCGGGTGGCGTCTCGACCGGCTCGCCGCGCGCGAGGATGAGCTGCGGGCTGCCTTCGGCCATCGCCTCCTCAGAAGGCCAAAATTGGTGGTGCGCCTCGACAAGCCGTTCGTTGCCGCGTTCTTGGACCGCGCGATAGCGGGCGAGCGGATCGGCCACCGGCCAGCAGGCTATGGCGAAAGCGAGTCGCGCATCGGTCCCCAGCAGGGGATGTGACGCGTAGCGCGGATCGCGCGGGCGCAGCACGTTGAGCAGCAGCAGGTGACCGCCGGACGAGGTCCCGAGGCCGCCGACGAGCTCCGGCCGCGTCGCGAAGCGCTCCGCATTCGCCTTCAGGAAACGGATGCCGAAGTTCACATCGGCGACGGTTTCCGGATAGCGCGCGGCCGGCGGCATGCGAAAATCGATCGACAGCACGACGATCCCCCGATCCGCCAGGCGCTCGGCGATCGCAACATTGTTGAGCCGGTCGCCAGCGGTCCAGGCTCCGCCATGCACCTCCAGCACTGCTGGAAACGGCCCCTGCCCTTCCGGCCGGTAAAGGCGGGCGAGGAGCCCTCCCTCCGGGGTGCGCAGGTATTCGACGTCTTCGGCATGGATGGGCATCTGTGACCCCTCAGAGTGAATCGGGATATCCACTCCTTTATCACATCGGCGGCTTGACCCCATCCTTCTCGGCGGTCACGCGCGCCGCGGTGAGGGTGCCGTCCGACTTTTTCAACGCGGCCATGAAGATCGCCGCTCCCGGCTTTAAGAGGCTGGCATCGCCCGGCACATAGGTGACGATCGGAATGTCGTTAGGAACAGTGATGTCCGACTCGCCTCCCTTGTAGGTAACCTTAAGGACCTGGCCCTGCGGCGCGGCGGTAATGCCGGCGACCGTGGCGTTGGTCATGATGCTGTCCGGCACAAGATCCCAAGCAAACTGGCCTTCCGCCGTGCCGCGCATGGCCTCGGGAAAGATGTGGACTTCGATCGCGTGCAGTTTGCCGTCGCTACCTCTGACCGAGGTCGAGGCGACATAGTCCCCGGCCTTGATGTCCGCGAGGCTGCGCTTGACGACCCCCGATACCGTGAAGTCCGGCGCAAGGAGGATGGTCAGTTCCTGGCCCTCGCGGGATTTCACCTTGAGGGTCTGGCCGTCGAGCTTCTCGACCGTGCCGCGCACGAAGGTTCTCGTGCCTTCGGGTGGGTTTTGCGCGGCGGCCGGCAGGGCCAGCAGAGCGACGAACGCTCCGATGAACAGAAATTTCGACAACATAGCAGCGCCTCCCGGGAATTTATTCGTCGCCTCCTGCCGGTTCGTACCACGAAGCGGTGCCGCGCGGGTGCGCGCGCGTTTCACATTGTGGTTACCGGCGGTGACGTTATGGCGGCAGCTGGAAGCCGATCGCGCTCTCGATCTCCAGGGTCTTCCGAACCGCTGGACGAGCCATCATCCGATCGTAATGGGCGGAGAGGCCCGGGTACTCCGAGGGAGCGGGTTTCAGCGAGTCGACAAAGCGCCAAAAGAGCCGGAAGAGGTGGATGTCGGCGATCGAAAAGCGGCCCACGACCCACTCCCGACCCGCCAATTTCCGCTCGGCGAGCCCGAACACCTGGCGCCAGCGCTCGACCCCGATCCGGCGCGCCGGGTGGATCGTCGAGGCTATAAACGACATCCAGGAAATCGCCTGCGCCTCGGTCTCAAGATCGCGCTCGGGCCAGAGGCCCTTTTCGGGATAGCGTTTCGCTAAGTAGTAAAGGATCGCCGCCACCTCGGTCAGCGGCCGCCCGTCGATCATCAGCGTGGGCACTTTCGCCTCCGGATTGATCGCGAGATATTGCGGCGCAAACTGTTCGCGCTTGGCGAGCGAAACCAGCCGGCGTTCGAAATCGATCCCGATCTCGTGCAGCGCAATATGCACCGCCATAGAGCTGGAGCCGGGCGAAAAATAAAGCGTGAGCATCGTTACTCTCCTGGGTGGACGAATGGGCGGGAAGCGTCAGCGCCGCATCGCTGCCATCGTCAATTTCATGAAGCCGTCGATCGCGGCCGGGTCCGTCCACCGCAACACCGCGACGATGTCGTTGTCGGGGTCGATCCAGGTCAGATTGCCTCCCGCGCCGCGCGCGTAATAGCTGGCTGCCGACGCGCTCGGATAGAGGCCGCGGGCGGTGTTGAGCCACCACAGATAGCCGTAATTGCGAAACAGCGGGCAGGGTTCGAGCATGCGTTCGAGCCAGGCTTCGGACAGGATGCGGCGTTCGCCCCAGACGCCGCGGCGCAGCAGCATCAACCCGATCCGCGCCTGGTCGCGCGCGCTGATGAAGACGCCGCCGCCCCAATGGCCGCCGCCTGAAACCGACTGCATCCGTTTGCCGTCGATCTCGACGTAGGAATTGCGGTAGCCATGCCACTCCCAGTCGTGCGAGGCGCCGATCGGGTCCATTACCAGCTCGTTGAAGACTTCGGGCAGCGGCCGCCGCCATAGACGTAGGAGGGCCAGGCTCAGCCTGTTCACCCGGACATCGTTGTACTCCCAGAACTCGCCGGGCTGCCGCAGATCGCGGTGCGTCCCCTTCGGGGCCGGGCCCTGCCGGCCGCCCACGGCGCGGTTGCGGTCGATCAGATCCGGCTTGCCCCACAGCTCGCCCTCCCATTCCGAGGTTTGCTGCAGAAGGTGGTGCCAGGTGATGCGGTCATTGTGCGGCGGGTCGAAACCGCCGTCATCGACCAGGAGCCGCACCTGGTCATGCGGATCGCGGAGCAGCCCGCGGTCCCAGGCAAGACCGGCCAAGATCGAGAGATAGCTCTTGGCGATGCTGAAGGTCATGTCGGCGCGTGTCGTGTCACCCCACTCCGCAATGATTTTGCCGCCGCGCAATATGAGCCCGTTCGGGGCGCCGCGGGGACGCACCGGCCCGAGCGTCTCGTTCCAAGGTGGGCGCTCTGCAAAATCTTGCGCGACGACCGCGGTGAGATCGCGAGCCCAGGGCGTCTCGTGCTCCGCTGCGCAACGCGCGGCGGCGGGGAGAGCCTCCGAATCCCGCGCCTCGGCCCTCGCGCAGGTCGCAAGGTGTGGCGGCGGGAAATAGTCCATCAATGTTCGGTCCCTAGGCTCGGGGTTGACTTTCGCCTTATCGGCACGACTTCGTAGAAGCGGAAGAAGCGCCGCTCGAGGCTGGCAATTTGGCGGAAAAGCTTGCTAAAGTAGCCTTTCGCCACCGTTCGGGGTTGTTGCAATGGGTTCTTTCAGCTTGATGCACTGGATCGTGGTGCTGGCCATTATCCTCATTCTGTTCGGTGCCGGAAAGCTGCCGCGCGTCATGGGCGACTTCGCCAAGGGCATAAAGGCGTTCAAGGCCGGGATGAAAGAGGAGGATGAGACCGAAACGCCGGCTTCACCGGCGCAAGTAGCGCCGCCTGCCGCGGCTACGACATCGGCTGCTCCAAATGCCGCCGAGCACGCCCGCGAGACTGCCAAAACAGCCTAGGCCTGCCGAGAGTGCACGATGCGGCGGTGCCAGGCCGCATCCTGCCGGCTCCCAATCATCGCATCGAGATTCGCACTCGCCCGGGGCGGGGACGCGGCCTGTTTGCCCGCGAGACGATCGCGCCCGGCACGCTGATCGAGGCGGCGCCGGTGATCATCCTGCCGGCCGAAGAGTGCCCGGCGCTAAATCGGACGATCATCCACAACTACTATTTCCATTGGGATGGCGACCCCGACGGCTACGGTCGCGGCGCTCTCGGGCTCGGCCTCGTCACGTTATGCAATCACTCCAGCCGCCCCTCTGCCCGGGTCGATCGCAATTACGCCCGGAATACTCTCGACCTGATTGCGACGACCTCGATTGCGCCGGGTGAGGAGATCACGATCGATTACGGCTGCCCGTTGTGGTTCGAACCACAGGATTAGCCAGATCGGTGAAAAGCAGCGAGAAAGGTCGGCAGAAACGTTTCCATGCCTTGCGGGGGAGCCGATTGCGGCGGGATTAGCCCGTCGACGTAACCCGCCGAAATAAACCGCGCGACGAGCTCCGGATCGCGCGACAATGCATGGATCGGCACGGTCCACTCTCGGGCCGCGCCGCCAATGACTGCGGGCGGCTGATGGTCGCCCAGCAAGATCACTAGGGCATTCCCTGACAGGCGGTCGGCGAGCCAGTCGCCGAGCACGGCAAAATCGTATTTCAGGCTCTGGAGGTAGTTGGGCGCGAGATTCGTCCAGCCCGGCGGCCGGCGGATCTCCTCCCAGGCCGCCGCCGGGACGCTTGCAAAGGTTCCACAATCTCGCCAATCGGCGAGATAAGGCGGCACCGGGGAAAATGGGAAGTGGCTCGAGATGAGAACAATCTGCATGAATACGGGCGTGTTCGGGCCCAGCGCGGCGCGAATCGTATTCGCCCGGCTGAGCGTGAACTGATCGGGGATCGTGAACCATCCAAACGACGGACCGTGATAGCGGAGATCGGCGGCGTAGACCTCCCGGTCGAAGCCCCAGGCTCGGGCGACCTCCGCGGAAGGCTGCTTGGTACCGGGCATGATGTCGACCGTGCGCCAGCCGGCCTCCCTGAAATAGGCGGGCATGAGCTTTCGGCCCGAGCCGAGCAGCTGCGAATAAAGAACCGGGTCGTCGAGGCGAACTCCGCTCCCAAGCGTCGCATGGGCCAGCCAGGATCCGCCGCCGAAAGTCGGCGAAATCAGCCGACCAGAAGCGATGCTGTAGCCAGCTGCGTGCAGCACCGCTTCGAACTTCGCCAGCGGCTGTTGCATCGCAGCCCGAAACTCCGGCGTATCGTAGACTGTGGCGCCGTAGGATTCGATGTAGATGACGTAAACGTCTTGCCGTTTCAGCCCGGCGAGGTCGCCGCGCGGCGGCGCGGGAGCAGCGAGTGCCGCGGCGGGCCGCGCGTCGGACCCAAATGCTGCGCCCCAGGCGTTCTCAAGGCCGGCTGCGTTCCGCAAGATGCCGTTCCCGAGGCCGATCGCCAGCGGCCGCCGCTCGCCGGGAAGAAACGCGGTGACGCCCAGGCTCAGCCCGAGCAAAACCGCGATAGCCATCGCAATACGTTTATCCGCCAAAGCGACAAGGACGCGGCGCCAAACCCAGTAAGTTCCACCCACTCCCAGCAACAGCGCGCTGCATCCCAACCCGACGGCCGCCGACGCGCTCCACAACCCCGCCGACGCGCGAGCGAGGCCAAAGATCGAGGGCAAATGCCGCAAGTCCCAATAGAGGTTGAGATCGCGGCCGAGCAGGGTGGGGGCCGCGGCATCGGCGAGGTTGAAAAGCGCTGTAGCGATCACCAACAGCGCTAGAGCAAGCGCCGCGCCGCGTCTGGCAGCTAGTTGGGGGCGGGCGAACACCGCCAGCGCAACCAAGAACAGCAGGCCGGCCAGTTCGGCCGAGGGCCGCCATTCGAGCGTGAGCCCGTGCGTGAAGATATCTCGGGCGGGCAGGAAAAGAGCAGCGAACACAAATATCCCGAAGCATGCGTGGAGCGCAGACCTCACCAACCGGCGATATGTCGGGACTGGAGTCATGGCGCACCAAAGGTTATGTGAGCCGGACCACGAGAAAGGAAGCGGCGAGGATGGTACGTTTCGCGGGCACCGACACCTATGTGGCGACGCAGGATCTCCAGGTGGCCGTCAATGCAGCAATTGCGCTCGAACGCCCCCTCCTCGTCAAAGGCGAACCCGGGACCGGAAAAACCATTCTCGCTCACGAAATCGCCCGCGGTATCGGCAGAGAGCTGATCACCTGGCAAATCAAATCGACGACAAAGGCGCAGCAAGGGCTTTACGAATATGACGCGGTCTCGCGCCTGCGCGACGGCCAGCTCGGCGACGCGCGCGTCCATGACATCGCCAACTACATCGTGCCGGGAAAATTGTGGGAGGCGTTCGAGGCGCCGGCGGCGCCGGTGCTGCTGATCGACGAGATCGACAAGGCCGATATCGAGTTCCCGAACGATCTGCTGCTCGAGCTCGACCGCATGGAATTCTATGTCTACGAGACGCGCTGCACGATCAGAGCCCGGAATCGCCCCATCGTTATCATTAGTTCCAATAACGAGAAGGAATTGCCCGACGCCTTCCTCCGCCGCTGCTTTTTCCATTACATCCGCTTTCCCGACCGCGAGACGATGCAGCAGATCATCGACGTGCATTTTCCAGATTTGAAGCACGAACTGGTGCGGGAGGCTTTGACGATCTTTTACGACATCCGCCAGGTCCCCGGGCTGAAGAAAAAGCCCTCGACCTCCGAGCTGCTCGACTGGATCAAGCTCCTCCTCGTCGACGACATCTCACCCGAGGTGCTGCGGACGCGGGACCCCGCTAAGCTGATTCCACCGCTGCACGGTGCGCTGCTGAAGAACGAGCAGGACGTTCATCTGTTCGAGCGCCTCGCCTTCCTGCATCGGCGTGAGCGCGGGTGAGGCGTCGTGATGCCCCTCACCCTCCCACGCCTTCGGCGCGGACCCCTCCCTCTCCCCGCTCGCGCGGGGCGAAGGGCTTTTCGGTGCCTTCTCCCTCGCCCCGCCTGCGGGGAGAGGGTCGGGGTGAGGGGCAACTACCGGCACCAGCCCTAGCCATGTTCTTCTCGTTTTTTGCCGAGCTGCGCGAAGCGAAGGTGCCGGTTTCGCTGCGCGAGTATCTGACGCTGATGGAGGCGATGCAAAGGCGCGTTGCCGCGTTCGATGTCGAGGAGTTCTACTTTCTCGCGCGCGCCTCTCTGGTCAAGGATGAGCGGCATCTCGACCGCTTCGACCGGGTCTTCGGGCACTGCTTCAAGGGGATCGAGACGCTCTCCGATCCCAAGGCCGAGCTCCCCGAAGCCTGGCTCAAGAAGCTCGCCGAGCGGTTTTTGACCGAGGAGGAGAAACAGCTGATCCGCTCGCTCGGCGGCTGGGAAAAGCTGATGGAAATCCTGCGCCGGCGCCTCGCCGAGCAAAAGGCGCGGCATCAGGGCGGCAGCGAATGGATCGGCACGGCCGGCACCTCGCCGTTCGGCGCATACGGCTACAACCCCGAAGGCGTGCGCATTGGCCAGGAAGAGGGCCGCAACCGAAGCGCCGTCAAGGTGTGGGACCGCCGCGAGTTCCGAAATCTCGACGACACCGTCGAGCTCGGTACCCGCAACATCAAGCTGGCGCTACGGCGGCTGCGGCAGTTCGCCCGTGAGGGCGCCGCCGAAGAGCTCGACCTCGACGCCACGGTCAGGTCGACTGCGCACAACGCCGGCTGGCTCGAACTGAAGCTCGTGCCGGAGCGGCACAATACCGTAAAACTGCTGCTCTTCCTCGATGTCGGCGGCTCGATGGAGGATCACGTACGGATCTGTGAGGAGCTGTTCTCGGCGGCGCGATCCGAGTTCAAACACCTGATCCGCTTCTATTTCCACAACTGCACCTACGACGCGGTGTGGCGCGACTCGCGGCGCCGCCAGGTCGAGCAGACGCCCGTGATGGAGCTGATCCGCACCTATGATAGGAGCTGGCGCGCGGTACTTGTCGGCGACGCCAGCATGAGCCCTTATGAAATCGAAACAGAAGGCGGCAGCGTCGAACGGTGGAACGACGAGCCCGGCGGGGTGTGGCTGCGCCGCCTGCTCGGCGCCTATCCGAGAGCGGTGTGGCTCAACCCGGTGCCGGAGAAATATTGGCCCGGCACCGCGAGCATCGGAATGATCCGGCGGATTATTGAGGACAGGATGTTCCCGTTGACGCTCGACGGGCTCGACCGCGCGATGCGCCGCCTCGCCTGCTGACCCTTCGTTTTAGGCTGCTTGTTTCTCCTCTTTCGGCCGCATATAGGCGATCGCCGCGTGAGCAGCGCAATAAGGCTTGCCAGGTATCGGCCGGGCGCCGCAGAAATGAAAATGCTCGTCATCGGGATGGCCGTGCGGCCATACGCAACCGGGCCCGCTGAATTCAAAGAAATTGCGTTGCGGCACGAATTTCGGCCCGGTGTCGCGGCGGCTCATCCCGTTGCGGTGCAGCCGCCCGATGATTGTATTTTTTGTCAACCCCATCCGTCGGCCGATCTCGGAGGTCGGCAAGCCCTCATCAAATAAGCGTTGCAGCATCTCGACGCGCTCCGGCGTCCAGGTCCCCATTTCCATCGATTTCCCCCGTATGCTGTGGACCCCCCAGTCCACTTACACAACATACGGTACCGCATTTGTGGCTCGAACGCAAGGACGATCTATATCTAGGTCAAGCGGAATCGCCGTCGCGGCAATAGGTCAACACCTTCGAGAAATACGCCGGCAGACGCTGACCCGGCGTAAAGCCGGGGTTCCATAATCGGTCGAGATCCTCGCGCAGATAACTGGCGTAATAGGGTTCATGAAAAGCAATCGGGAAAAGCTCGAGGGTAGCGTCGTAATCAGGTTCGTCGCCGGTCTGGAGCGAGTCGACAAAGACCACCGTTCCCCCTGGTCTTAACACCCGGCGGATCTCGGCGACGACCGCTGGGCGTATGCGTGGCGGCAGTTCATGGAACAGGTAAATGCAAGTGACGACATCGAATTCCGCATCGGCAAAGGGGATCGCCTCGGCCGCCGCCTTGACGAACCACGTGCGCGACCACGGCGCGAGCTCGCGGCGGGCGACAGTGAGATAATGCGGCGACAGATCGAGGCCGGTGACAAAGAGTCTGGGGTAGTTCGCCTTGACTTCGCGCAAGAATTTTCCCGTTCCGCACGCTACGTCGAGCAGGCGAGCGGCGCGGCGCCCGCCAACCGGTTGTCCTTCAAGCGCGCTCTTCAGAGGAACCAGTGCCTGGCGCCGCATCGCGGCCGCAGCGCCGCCGAACAGCACTTCGACCTGATGATCGTATCGCTCGGCAGAGGCGTCGCTCAAATAGCCGTCCGTCTGGAAGTGAAATTTCTGAAGGTAATAGCGTGGATAACGGCCGGGCGGCGCCGGTGTCAGCAAACGCTCCTTGCGGGCGCCATGCCGCCTTTCTTCGACGGTTCTGAGATCGTTGAAAAAATCGGCGGCCCGCCGGATTCCCGCGAGGGGATTGCCCAACCCGTCGAGCGGGGGTGCATAATAGCCGGCCTCGATATTGCGCCAGTCCTGCTCGATCAAGGACCACAGATCGGCGAGGATGCGCTGCCTGTTCAATAATGGACGCCCGCGCAGCGCTCCCGGCAGCGGCACCGGACGGCCCATGCGCGAGGCAAGCAACTTCTGCGCGAAGAACCAGCCCACGCGCGTCGCCTGCGCTGCGGTGAAAACGAACTTGTCCAACCCAGAAGTCATGCCAATCCACGAGTTACCCTTCATAGACACGTTTGCAAGAGGCAAGCGACCCATATTGCCCCGCCTAGAGGTGCTGCCTATTATCGAGGGGAGCATAGAGCGGCAGATTTGCAATCCGAATGTCGGACCAGAATAACGTCCGTGGCCCCTCGGTTCGACGTATTCCCGAAGGCGATAATCGCGAGCGCATGATTTGCGCCGAGTGCGGCTACATTCTTTATGATAATCCAAAAATCGTTGTCGGGTCGGTAGCGCGGTGGGCTGAGCGCATCCTCTTGGTCCGCCGTTCCATCGAACCGCGCTATGGGTGTTGGACACTGCCGGCGGGGTTTCTCGAACTTAACGAGTCGGCGAGCGCCGGCGCCGAACGCGAAGCCTGGGAGGAGGCGCGTGCACGGATCGAGATCGAGGGGCTGCTCGCAATTTACGACATCCCGCGTATCAGCCAAGTGCAGCTGATCTACCGGGCGCGCCTGCTCGACGAGGCAATTCGACCAGGATCCGAAAGCCTCGAGGTCAGGCTGTTCGCGTGGGAGGAGGTGCCCTGGAGCCAGCTCGCCTTTCCGTCAATCGGTTGGGCGCTACAGCACGACCGCGAAGCGCGGGCAACGCGAGATTTCACCGCCCGCATTAACCCGCCCGGCTATTGAAAAGCACGCCGCCGCGTCTGCGGCGGCAGAGAGCTGGAGGTACCAAATCAATGGCGGCGATCGGCTTTATCGGGCTCGGCAACATGGGAGCACCGATGGCGTCCAACCTCCTCAAAGCCGGGCATGAGGTGACCGGCTTTGACATTGCGCCGCGCGCCGTCGAGGCGCTGTCGGCAAAGGGTGGCCGCGCCGCCGCCTCGGCGGCCGAGGCCGCTGCGGCGAGCGAGCTGGTCATCACGATGTTGCCGGCGGGAGCGCAAGTGCGCGCGGTCTATCTCGGTGAGGCCGGGGTGCTCGCCAATGCCCGCAAAGGGGCGCTGCTGATCGACTGCTCGACGATCGATGTCGAAACCGCGCGCGCGGTTGCCGCAGCTGCAGCCGCAGCCGGGCTCGACATGCTCGACGCCCCCGTTTCCGGCGGCGTCGCGGGAGCCGAGGCCGCTTCGCTGACTTTCATGGTCGGCGGTGAGGCTGCGGCGTTTTCGCGGGCGGAGCCCGTATTGGCGGCGATGGGCCGCACGATCGTTCATGCCGGCCCGGCGGGCAATGGTCAGGCTGCGAAGATCTGCAACAACATGATCCTCGGCGTCTCGATGATCGCGGTGTGCGAGGCGTTCTCGCTCGCCGAGCGGTTAGGATTGTCAGCGCAGGCGCTGTTCGACATTGCAGCGAAATCATCCGGGCAATGCTGGGCACTGACGAGCTACTGTCCGGTGCCGGGGCCCGTTCCCGCCTCGCCAGCCAATCGCCAATATGCGCCGGGCTTTACGGCGGCGATGATGCTGAAAGATCTGCGGCTCGCGCAACAGGCGGCCGGCGTCACCTCGGCACCCACGCCGCTCGGCGCGGCAGCCGCCAATCTTTACCAGTTATTCGTCGATGAGGGCACCGGGGCGCTCGACTTTTCGGCGATCTACCGCTTGCTCAGGCGAACCCAACCTCGATCGTGAAACGATAAATTTACGAAACTAACTCTAAGATGCGCCCGGTTGCGGCAAACCGAGGCTCGCATGAACAACGAGTATCTTGATGTGATATCGCTCGTCGAGCGCCTTCACCGGCATTTTCTGGAAGTCGTAAAGCTCGAGCTCGAAGGGCTCGGCATCCACGACATCAACAATGTCCAGGGCATGATGCTGTTCAATATCGGTGATGCCGAGATGACGGTCGGGGAGCTCACTCTGCGCGGCTGCTATCTCGGCTCGAACGTCTCTTATAATGTTAAGAAAATGGTGGAGAACGGCTATCTGACGCAGCAGCGTTCGTCGCACGACCGGCGCTCCATTCATGTCAGGCTGACTGACAAGGGCGTCAGGTTGCGCAGCAAGCTAGGCGAGATGCATCAGCGCCACGCCGAGATGCTGCCGCAAGGCGGTCTGAGCGCAGAGGATCTCCAAGATGCCTCCGCCACACTGCGGCGTCTCGAGCGCTTCTGGATCCGCGCCAGCGACTTGGTGCAGCGCCGGCCGCAATTCGCCGCGTGATTTTTTAGCTGACGCCGGCCTCCGCGGCTGCGAGTGTGCGCGCCGTCCACCGCGGAGGATCAGCATGGCGCCTCAGCTCTTTCGGCTCGGACCGGAACTGAGCGTCGCCGGCCGTCTCGATCAGGCCGATATCGATGCGCTCGGCGGAGCCGATGTGCGGACAATCATCAACAATCGGCCCGACGGAGAGGACACCGGGCAACTTCCGGCGGCGGAGGCCCGGCGCATTGCCGAGGCACACGGCATTATCTATCACCACATCCCGATTACTGCGGTGAGTTTGTCGCGCGCCGATGTCGCGGCCTTTGCGGCGGTGTTGCGGGATGCACCAAGGCCTATTGTCGCGCATTGCCGGAGCGGCACACGCTCGGCGCTACTTTGGGCGTTGGCGCGCATGCGCGAGGGCGCCGACCCGCTTTCTCTCATCGCCGAAGCCGCCAAGCACGGCATCGACATCGCCGGCCTTCCGGCCATCGCGGCGCGATTGCGTTAGCACCTAGGGCTTGCGATAAGACGGCGCTGCCTCTTGTACCGCGGCCAGCGAGGGCCAGAATCTGTTTATGCAGACGACCAACGACATCCGCGCCGCATTTCTCGACTATTTCGCGCGTAACGGACACGAGATCGTGCCGTCGAGCCCCCTCGTGCCGCGCAACGATCCGACATTGCTGTTCACCAATGCCGGGATGGTGCAGTTCAAAAATGTCTTTACTGGCGTGGAGAAGCGGCCTTACCAGCGGGCCACCACCGCGCAGAAATGCGTGCGCGCGGGAGGCAAGCACAACGATCTCGAAAATGTCGGCTACACCGCCCGGCATCACACCTTTTTCGAGATGTTGGGGAATTTCTCGTTTGGCGACTATTTCAAAGAGCGCGCAATCGAGCTCGCCTGGAACTTGGTGACGCGCGATTTCGGCGTTCCCCGCGGCAGGCTGTTGGTGACGGTCTATGCCGAAGACGATGAGGCCGCCGGGTGGTGGGCGAAGATTGCCGGCTTGCCGCAGTCGAAGATCATCCGCATCCCGACTTCCGACAATTTCTGGGCGATGGGCGATGTCGGGCCGTGCGGGCCCTGCTCGGAAATGTTTTACGACCACGGCGAGAGCATTCCCGGCGGACCGCCGGGCAGCGATGATGCGGAAGGCGATCGCTTCGTCGAAATCTGGAACCTTGTCTTCATGCAGTTCGAGCAGCTGCCTTCGGGCGAGCGCGTCCCGCTGCCGCGCGCCTCGGTCGACACCGGCATGGGGCTTGAGCGCATCGCCGCGGTCCTGCAAGGCAAGCACGACAACTACGACATCGACCTGTTCCGCACGCTGATTTTGGCTTCGGCCGAAGCCTCCGGGGTACCACCGGACGGCGCACATGCGGTTTCGCACCGCGTCATCGCCGATCATCTGCGGGCTTCGGCCTTTCTGATTGCCGACGGCGTGCTGCCGAGCAAGGAGGGGCGCGGCTATGTGCTGCGCCGGATCATGCGCCGGGCTATGCGGCACGCGCATATGCTGGGCTGTAAGGATCCGCTGATCTGGCGTCTGGTTCCGGCGCTGGTGCAGCAGATGGGGCCCGCCTACCCTGAATTGCTGCGCGCGCAGGCTCTGATCTCGGAAACCCTGCGGTTCGAGGAAACCAGCTTCAAGCAGATGCTCGACCGCGGGCTCCGGCTGCTCGAGGACGAGACGGCGCGGCTCGGTCCGGGTGAGGCGTTGCCCGGCGAGGTCGCATTCCGGCTCTACGACACCTACGGGTTCCCGCTCGACCTCACTGAGGACGTCCTGCGCGGCCAGGGCCGCAAGGTCGCCATCGAAGGCTTCGACGCCGCGATGGAAAGGCAGCGCGAAGAGGCCCGCAAGAGCTGGATCGGCTCGGGCGAGGCTGCGACGGAGGCGGAGTGGTTCGGATTGCGCGACGAGGTGGGCGCCACCGAATTCCTCGGCTACGAGACCGAAAGCGCTGAAGGTGTGGTGCAGGCCATCATCCGCAAGGGCGAGCGCGCGAGCGAAGCGGCGGCCGGGGACGAGATCAGCGTGGTTGTCAACCAGACGCCGTTTTATGCGGAAGCGGGCGGCCAAGTGGGAGACACCGGCGTCATCTTCTCGGCGTCCGGCCTCGAGCTCGCGGTGCGCGACACGCTCAAGAAGGCTGGGGATCTGCACGTCCATCTCGGAGCCGTCACCCGTGGCACGTTGAAGGTGGGCGACGCCGTCGAGCTCAGGGTCGACGGGGAGCGCCGCCGGCTGCTGCGCAGCAATCACTCGGTTACGCATCTCCTGCACCAGGCGTTGCGGCGTCGCCTTGGTGAGCACGTCACGCAAAAAGGCTCGCTCGTCGCGCCCGATCGCCTGCGCTTTGATTTCAGCCATCCGCGGCCGCTGACGCAGGAGGACATTCAGGCGATCGAGGCGGAAGTCAACGAGCAGATCCGCGCCAACAACGCCGTGCGAACGCGTCTGTTGAGCCCGGAGCGCGCCGTCGCCGAGGGGGCGCTGGCGCTGTTCGGCGAGAAATACGGCGAGGAGGTGCGGGTTGTCGCGATGGGCGGGGAGCCCGAAGAGAACCGGCCGTTCTCGGTCGAGCTGTGCGGCGGCACGCATGTCCGCCGCACCGGCGATATCGGGATTTTCAAGATCACCGGTCAAGAGGCGATCGCGTCGGGTGTACGCCGTATCGAGGCGCTGACCGGTGCTGCGGCCGAGGCCCATGTCACCAAAGAAGAGAATATTTTGCGCGAAGCCGCGGCGGTTTTGCGGGCGGAGCCCTCTGAGCTGCCGGCGCGGATCACCAGCCTCGTCGAGGAGCGCAGGCGATTGGAGCGCGAGCTCTCCGAGGCGCGCCGCGCTCTTGCCGGCGCCGGCCCCGCCGCCAAATCGGCCGCGAAGCGGATCGGTGATGTCGTCTTCGACGGCCGCCTCGTCGATGGCGTTCCCGGCCGCGAACTCAAATCCTTGGCGGATGATCTGAAGCGCCGCGTCGGTTCCGGTGTTGTCGCCGTCGTCTCGCGCGCCGAGGGAAAGGCGGCGATCGTCGTCGGCGTCACCCCCGATCTCACCAGCCGCTTCGACGCGGTGGAGCTCGCCCGCCTCGGCGCCGCCGCACTAGGTGGCAAGGGCGGCGGCGGACGACCCGACATGGCGCAGGCGGGCGGCCCCGACGCCGTTCGTGCCGAAGCGGCGCTGGCTGCCGTGGAAGACGCGGTGGTAGCCAAGGCGCAGGTCGCAGCATAAGCTGTGGTTAATGCGATTCGCCTTGCCGTAAGCGGTGGGCGATTACGATGGACGCTTTATTTCTCGGAAGGCGAGAAATATCGGACGTGATTTTGACGCATCGCGCATAATTGCATTCCCCTGATAGATTGCAGCGGCGTGTTTTGATGTGCCGAACCGGGAGCAGGAATTGCGCAGAATGAGGGGACGTTCTGCGCTGGGGTTGTTCTTCTCAACGCTGAGCGTGCTCGTGTTGGCGAGCTGCGCCGGCGCCCCCATCAATCTCGATCCCGGGAACGTCAATGGCCGCGATGGCGGCGGCCCGGTGCCGACCTATCCAATGCTGATGCGCATCGGCGCGGCGGCGCAAGCCGGCGGCGATCTCCCCAATGCGGTCGGGGTTTACCGGCGCGCCGCCGAGCTCGCGCCGCAGGAACCGGCCCCGCTCATCGCGGCTGGAGATGCATTGCTGCAGATGGGTTCGGTTAATGAGGCCATTGTCAGCTACAATCAGGCGCTCGTCAGGCCCGGTGATACGCAAGGCGCGCAGGTCGGACTGGCCAAGGCGTTCCTGAGGACCGGCAAACCTCAGCTTGCGCTGACGCCGCTTTCCAAAGCTTTGGAGGCCAGTCCGGAGGACCCCAAATTGCTGCTTCTCCTCGGCGTTCTCAGAGACTTGGAGGGACAGCACTCGGAAGCGCAGGCCTATTATAGGGACGGGCTCGCACGCGCCCCAGGCGACCGGGGTTTGACCACCAATCTCGCTTTATCACTCGTCGTGAGCGGTGATTATTCCAATGCGATTGCCGTGCTGCAGCCCGTGGCGATGGCGCCTACCGCATCGCCGTATGAGCGACAGACGCTGGCTCTCATCTACGGGCTGAAAGGCAATGTACCGGAGGCGGCCCGGCTCTGCCGCATCGATCTTGACGATGTTTCTGTAGAGCACAACCTGGCTTATTATCAGACGTTGCGCGAACTATCGCCGGAAGCGCGAAGCCAGGCAATTCTCTCGGCCCGGCCGGGGCAGACCATCCTCGCCCCTGGCACGCCAACCGCGATCAGCGCTTCATCATCGTATCCATGACGTTGATCATCGCCGGGCCGAGCAGCACGATGAACAAGGTCGGCAGGATGAAGAGGATCATCGGCACGGTCAGCATGGCCGGCAGGCGCGCGGCCTTTTCTTCCGCACGGGTCATCCGCGCCTCACGCATTTCGGCAGCCAGCACGCGCAATGATTGTGCCAGTGGCGTGCCGAATTTTGCAGTCTGCTGCAATGTGTTGACCACACCTCGGATGCCGTCCGAGTCGGTCCGCACCAGGAGGTTGTCGAACGCCATGCGGCGCTCGGGGAGGAAGGTCAACTCGGCCGCCGTAATGCCGATCTCCTCGGCGAGCTCAGGCCAAGTGTTGCCGAGCTCACGCGCCACCCGCGCAAGCGTCGCATCGAGGCTCAAGCCGGCCTCCGCGCAGATGACCATCAGGTCGAGAGCGTCGGGCAGGGCCTTCTGAATCTGCTTGGTACGCTTGCCGGCGGCATTCCGCAAATAAATCTTTGGCGCATAAAAGCCGAGCAAAACCCCGCTAATGGCAGGCAGGAACCCAAATTGCGGCGGAAGCGGGATCAGATGCAGCAATTCGGTGTTCGCGAGCACTGCAATGCCGAACAGAAACGGCAGACTGACCTGTGCGAAGAGATAGCCCACCATCGCATCTTGTGATCGAAACCCGGCTCGGGCCAGCGCCCCACGTGCTTCGGCGGCATGCTTGGAGCGCAGTAGATTGAGCCGGGTCACCGCCTGACGCATCATTCCAACCGGGGTTAGACGCGACCTCCCGCGCCGTGTCGCGAGAAGGTCTTGGCGCAGCCTCTCCTTGCCCGCGGTGATTTGCTCGAGACGCCGCTCGAACGCATTCTTCGGCCGAAGCATCTGCCACATCGCAAAAAAAGCGGTCAGCACTGCGAGCGCGGCGAGCATCACGATCACATCGTCGAGCGCCATGCCCGAGGGCAACCATTTCATGATTTGAAATTCGCGGAGCGGCATGCTGCTTAGATCTCAAAACGCGCCATCTTGATCATGACCGTAATGCCCGTGGTGAACATCCCGAGCGCGATCCCGTCGAGAATGAGACCGCGAACATCGGCGAACAGCGGCTGCAGATAGTCTGGCGATGTCAAGGAAATCAAAAGGCCGACCACAAGCGGCAATCCGCCGAGGATCATCGTGGTAGCGCGCGTCTCGCTCGACATGGCGCGGACTTTGGCGCGCATTTGTCGGCGGCGGCGCAGCACATCGCCGAGATTGGCGAGCGTTTCAGCGAGATTGCCGCCGGTCTCGCGTTGCACGCCGAGAGCAATAATGAAAAATCGGAATTCCGGTACAGTGATACGTGCTGCGATGTCCCAGAGCAAGCTTTCGAGGTCGCGGCCGAGCCGCATTCCGGCTTCGACGCGGCGCAATTCGCTGCCTACCGGCTCGCCGATCTCATGGCCCGCACTGATAATCGCTTCGCTGATCGGCAGGCCCGAGCGCAGCGCCCGTACCATCAGATCGATGGCCTCCGGGAACAGCCCGACGAAGGCGGCGATGCGCCGCCTGACCATGCGGCTCAGAATCATATGGGGAAGCGCTGTCCCGATCAGCGTTCCGAGCAACAGGCAGGCAAGCAGACCGATGCGAAGGAAGTACGCGCAACCAAGCGCGGAAGCCACTGCCAGACCGACGCTGGCCATGGCGTATTGGCCGACGCTGATTTCGCGCCCGGTGCCGGCGAGGCGCGCCGCCAGTATGTCGCGCCGCGGCACCCATTGCCGCGCGATGCGATCGATTTTCGAAGTACTGCTCTGTTGTTTGGAAAGTGATCGAAGGGTTGCCGCCTCGGTCAACGGATTGCCTTGTGCGCGGTCGCGCAACGCCGTGAGCCGCCGTTTGAAGCGGCGGTTGCCAAAGGCTTCGCCGAATGCTAACGCTACGAGCCACAACAGCAATAGGATGCTGACCGCGCAAGCGATCGCAATCGCGGTTTCCTGATCAACGGATACACCCATCGCAGTTCGGTCTCTATCCTGGCCGGACGCAAATCGTCATTGCGAGCGGAGCGAAGCAATCTCGGGCCGCTGCACACTCGATCGGTCGAGATCGCTTCGTCGCGCAACGCGTTCCTCGCAATGACAGCGTGCCATTTTTTGTCGAAATCGATTCTCGCACCGACGACATTCTCAAATTATTTCGAGGAGAGCGCGATCGAGCCCGTAATATTCGGCTCGGGGCAGGAAATTCGGGCGAATGCCGCTCGATTTGAATGTTCCTCGCAACTTGCCCTCGCTCGTTTCACCCTGAAACTGGAAGGTGAACAGCTCCTGCGTTGTGATCACATCACCTTCCATGCCGACGACCTCAATTATATGAGTGACGCGACGGATGCCGTCGCGCATGCGGTTGACTTGTGCGATCAGGTGCACCGCGGCCGCGATCTGCGTCCGCACCGCGCGCGACGGCAGGTTGATGCCGGTCATCCCGACCATCATTTCGAGCGGGGTCAGCGCCTCGCGCGGCGCGTTCGCGTGGATCGTGCTCATCGACCCGTCGTGGCCCGTGTTCATCGCCTGCAACACGTCGAGCGCCTCGGCGCCCCGGATCTCACCGAGAATGATACGGTCGGGACGCATGCGCAGCGCATTGCGCAGCAAGTCGCGCATTGTAATCTCGCCGGTGCCTTCGAGGTTGGGCGGCCGGGTCTCCAGGCGCACCACATGCGGCTGCTGCAATTGCAGTTCGGCAGCGTCCTCGATCGTGACGGTTCGCTCGGCCGGATCGATCATTCGCGATAGGGCATTGAGCAACGTCGTCTTGCCGGAGCCGGTGCCGCCCGAGATCAGGATATTAAGGCGGCAGCGTGCAGCGACCTTCAGCAAAGTCGCCATGTCAGCCGAAATATTGGCCTGCTGCGCCATCGTATCGAGCGTGATCGTCTTCTTCGAAAATTTGCGGAT
>Ga0126378_10000156_pt1 | contig 50465 bp, 44 predicted proteins | sample PanSoiMetPlot_23_FD_92587 | JGI IMG/M metagenome (GOLD analysis project Ga0126378, IMG submission 92587) | Tropical forest soil microbial communities from Panama - MetaG Plot_23 | ecosystem: Environmental > Terrestrial > Soil > Tropical forest > Bulk soil | place: Panama | collected 2016-02-17 | reverse complement strand
CCGGTGAAGCTCGTCGAACCGCTGGAGACGCCGGATTGGACCGCGCGCAACTGGGAACAGGAGGCGCGGGAAACTTCCGCGGTGATGCGCGCGTTTTCCCAGATTCATGAAGGGCGCGTCAGTTATTACCTGGTTTATGGGACCGAGTATTTGCTGAGCAGCGAGGGGACCGAAATTCGACAGAACCGGCGGTTTGCCGCTATTGAAGCAGGATTAAATGCGGTCGCGGACGACGGCGTGGCGGTGAATCATTATTACGCGACGTACGCCGTGCGGCCGGGCGATTTGCCGAATGTAGACGCGGTGCGCAGAACCCTGAACGTCACTTGCACGGAATTGATGGCGCTGCGCTCGGCTCCACCCGCGCAGGATTACACCGGACCGGTGCTTTTTGAAGCGCGCGCGGCGGCGCCGCTGCTGGCGCAGGTGCTGAGCCCGGCGATCAATGGAGCGCGGCCGCCGATTTCTTTCAGCCCCGTGCTAGAACAGATGTTGACTGGCTTGGGAGGCAAGAGCGATTGGGTCGGACGGCTGGGCGCGCGCGTTTTGCCCACGAGCGTGACGCTGGTAGATGATCCGGGCGCGAAGGAGTTCAAAGGCACTTCATTGATTGGCGGATACGGCGTGGACGCCGAAGGCGTTCGGGGCCAGAAAGTCACGCTAGTGGAGAATGGCAGCCTGAAGACCGAACTCATGTCCCGCCGCCCCGGGCCTGACTTCGACCATTCCAACGGGCACGGGCGCGCCGCGTTCCTGAACGACGCGAAGCCCACGATGAGCAACCTGATTTTTTCTTCCACAGAGACCCTTTCGCCGGCGGATTTGAAAAAGAAATTTCTCGACGAATGCCGCGCGGAGAAGAAATCCGATCGGGAGCAGTATTGCCTGGTGATTCGCGAAATGGACAATCCCGCGCTCAGCCTCCTGCATCAGGATGATTTCTCGGAGTTGCTGGCCAGCTTTGGCGGTGGCGCCGGAACGGGTGATCGCTTGCCGCTCGTGGTCTATCGCCTTTACCCCGATACCGGGCGCGAGGAGTTGCTTCGCGGCGCACGGATCATCGGGTTGAACACCCGGGCGTTGCGGAAAATCGCGGGAATCGGAAACGACAACTTCGTGTACAACTACATGCAAAGCCAGGCAAATGGTTTTGCGGGCACGGCCCTCAGCGCTTTTGGGTCTGCGCAAGTCGGCTTGCCGGCTTCCCTGGTCGCGCCGTCGCTCCTGTTCGAAGAGGTGGAGGTGCGCGGCGAGCGCGGCGAGGCCAAACGGCTGCCGCTGCTGCCTCCGCCTGCAATGACCGCAGCGAAATAGCGGCGCATTTAGCGAACCGGCACGACTCCTTTGTAACCCACAGAAAAACACAAAATGTGAGGTAGTCTAGACCCGCGATGGAAATGGTTGCCCCAATCGAGGAAGCGCGGGAGAAAAAGCGTGCGGCGCTTCTGAGCGTGGGTTCGGCGACACTACTGGTTTCCTTAAAGGCGTTCCTGGTTGTCAAAACGGGGAGTCTCGGTGTGTTGTCCGAGGCGATGCACTCCGGCCTGGATTTGGTCGCAGCGATAATCACGTTTCTCTCCATTCGCTTGTCAGATCGGCCTGCGGATGAGACCCATCCTTACGGACATGGCAAGTTCGAAAACTTCTCGGCGTTCGTCGAGACGGGTCTTCTCGCGCTGACCGCGCTGTACATTATTTACGAAGCGTTTGACCGGCTGTTTTTTCGCAGCGTGCACATTCAGCCGAGCGTAACGGCCCTCGCGGTGCTCCTCGTGGCGCTGTCCATTGACCTGACGCGCGCACGAGCGCTTGGCCATGCCGCCAGGAGGTATTCGAGCGAGGCGCTGGAGGCCGACGCGTTGCATTTTTCGACCGACGTCTGGAGCACCACCGTGGTCATCGCTGGAATCGGGCTTGTTTGGGCCGGTGAGATCTGGAATCTTCCCTGGCTGGTCTACGCGGACGCGCTCGCAGGTCTTGCGGTCGCCGCAGTGATTCTGTGGGTGGGGTCGCAACTCGGCCGGCGAACGCTGGACGCCCTTCTGGATGCGGCGCCGAAAGGCTTGCAGCAGGAAATTGCTCGGGCGCTCGAGCGTATGGATGGCGTTCTAGACGTGGAGCGCGTCCGCGTGCGGCGTGCGGGCAATCGGTATTTCGTGGACACTACCGTCAGCGCGGCGCGCACGGCAAGCCTCGAGCAGGTGCATACGCTGAGCGACGCGATCGAGAAACGTATCGGCGAAATTGTCCCTTCGGACGTTATGGTTCACGTGGAGCCGCGCGCCCCCCAGGGCGAGCATCTGTTTGAGGCGATTCGCGCGGTGGCGCAGCGCATGGGACTGGCGATTCACGACGTGCACGCATCACAGCAGAACGGGCGGCTTTTCATCGAGCTGCATCTGGAGGTGGACGAGAATCTGACCTTGCGCGAAGCCCATCGACAGGCCAGCGAACTGGAAGACAAGATTCTCGAACTGCGCGGAGGCGCGGCTGAGGTGAACATTCACATCGAGCCACTGGGGCGGCACATTGCCACACCGGACGCGGGCCTCGGAGAGATGAAACAGCTTGCGAAAGACATCGAGGATTTCGTGAATCGATTACCCGCGGAGTTTAGCGAACTGGTGAATTGCCATGATGTCCGGGTAAGGCCAGTGGAGCACCACATTCTGGTGTCGTGCCACTGCACGATGAAAAGCGAGCTGCCCATCACGCAAATCCACGACGTCACGGCAGCGCTGGAGGACCGCGTAAAGGAAAAGTTCCAGCAAATCTACCGCGTCACGATTCACCCCGAGCCAGCCGATGAGAAGTAGACTTAGAACGAAAGATGTAAGTTGTGTGGAATGTGGAGGTTGCAGGTTCGTGTCAGGGGTTCGGGGTCTGTAAAGGGACACGCCGCCGGTCCAGGCACGCGAAAACTAAGAGGGATTGCTCGCTTCGCTCGAAATGACAGACGGAGGGAGCGTGCGGGCAAAGAGTTGTGCTCCCAAGGCAATCAGCACTGGAAAACAGACCAACACGTAGCGTGGCTCGGGAGTCTCTAGTGTTGTAAGAAATGCTGTACGCAGCAATAGAAAGAGCATCAGAAACACAATGGCGGGCCGGACTGCGGCGCCCGAGCGCCAGAGCCTTCGAGCGCCCCAAAGCCCCAAAGCAACGTAGAAGATATTCAAGAGGAAAAGAAGGATTGTAAAACCCTGATCGGCCGGATCCCTATCGTGCATTTCGCTCAGGGGAAAAACGTTTCCTGAAATGGGCAGGAGCTCGATGCGCGGCGTGAACCAGATAACCACCGCGCGCGCGGCCGGAATCCACAGATAGGTTCGCCAGGGACGCCGCGCCGCTCGTTCGCGGGCGATCTGGGCGAAGGCGTCGTCTTCATTCTGTGTCAGCGTCAAATCCTGGTTGTATTGTTCAAGGATGGCTGCCACGCGCTGCTTTTCTTCGGGCGAATCAAAGGCGCGCGTGGGGATGGTCTCGACGTCGATGGCTTCGTCATTCACTTTCCACGGGACGAGGTAACAGTCTTTCACGCGAAAAAGCCACGTCCTTTCCCACGCCATCAAGCCCTGCGGAACGATTTCCCCGGGCAAAGTAGAGTATTTCGGCGTGAGGAGTTGCACTTCGCGAAAGGTCAAGGCATTGCGAATCGCCCAGGGCAAAAGAGGCAAGAGGCAGCCTAGAGTGGTGAAGAGGATGATGCGAAGGAAATGTCGCGCCTTTCCCTGAGGCAAGAGCCAAAGGGCATTGCCGGCCCATGCCGCAAGGAGAAGCAAAGGAGTCTCGGGCCTGAACAGCGTTCCAAGACCCACCGCCAATCCAGCGGCGGCCGGAAGAAAATAGAAGTCCTTGGACCTGGCTTCCGACGGCGGCCTTGTCCCGGGAAACACCAAATCATTGCTGTTGGAGGCAACCGCGACGAGGAATAGAAGCGCCGTGGCGGTCCAGAAGATCGCCAAGGTTTCCGTGAGCAGCACGGCCGAATAATTTGCGGTGAAGGGACACAGCGCCGCCAACCACAGAGCAGCGATGAAAACCGGTTTTCCCGGCCTACCCTTGGTTCCCAATTGAAACAAACTGCCGGCCAGAGCCGCGATCACCAGGCAAGAAAAGAGATCCACAGCAACCTGAGCGAGCATGACCCAGAGGCGGGCGGACTCTTCGGTGCGTCCGGTGAGCGCATAGAGCAAGGCCAGGAACGCGGGGTAGCCGGGCATGCGCAGATCGACAGGAGTAAGCGCGCCATGCACATCGATGGCGTAAACGTGGTGTTTCAGCCAATTCGCCGCGATCTGTTCGTAAAGAACGGTGTCGCCGGAATCTGCTGGAAACTTCAGGACGAAAAACAGGCGGAGGCCCAGCCCTGCCGCCAGCGCGAAAACCGGTTGCGAGAAAATTCGCTTCATCGGCGCAACGCATCTTACAATAGAGAGGACGGAATCGCGGAGAGGACCTGGACCAGCCAGGAGTCGCATTCGCGCCATCCCGAAGGCTAAGCAGACTCATGAAAGAACGAAGCCCGATCTTTTACGACGCGCAGCGTGTGCGCTGGCGCCGCACTCGCCGTGTGCTGGAGATCAGCGGGGCTCTGCTCACCTTACTCCTAGCCTATTTTTTTGTGACCATCGCGGTCAGCGTGGAATTGCCCGCCAGCTTTTTGGATACCAAGTCTGCCTATCATCCGCTGAAGACCAAGAGGAAAGTCGCACCGGTGCGCGAAGGCCGGCGCCGACGCGTGGCCAATATCGGAACCGTGCCCGCCAGTTATGATCCCCTTCGTGCTGCCTTCTATGTCAGTTGGGATCCGAACAGTCTGGCCTCCCTGAAGAAGCATTACCGCGAAATTGACCTGCTCATCGCGGAACAATTGCACGCCGTTTCCACAGATGGCGCTTTGACCTTCGTGGACTATGAGCACGGCCAGACCAGCGTGAAGGCCACTCCTGCCGAAGGCATCGCCTTGCTGAAGGATGACAAGCTGCACCAATGGATGAAATCTCTCAATCCGCCGGTCGAGCTGCCGATGATGGCGCTGCTGAATAATTACGACGGCGTTCAATGGCGAAACGACGAAATGGTGAAAATGCTCGGAAATCCGGATGCCCGCCAGAAGCTGGTGCGCGGCGTCGTCGAATTCGCCAAGGAATCGCATGAGGCCGGCATTGTGGTGGACCTCGAAGATATTCCCGACACCAGCCAGGTGCATTTTCGTCAGTTTGCTGCCGAGCTGGCGCCCGCGTTGCACTCGGAAGGGCTGAAGTTAATGATTGCGCTTCCAGCGCGCAACGACGCTTACGACTACGCATTCTTCGGCAAGGAGTGCGACGCCATCGTGCTAATGAATTATGATGAACACTGGCGGGAAGCCGCACCTGGTCCCATTGCCTCTCAGGATTGGTATGTCGAGAACCTGAAACAGATCATGGAGATCGTGCCTCCCGGGAGAATCATCGTTGCTGTCGCGAGCTACGCCTACGATTGGCCCGAGGGGACAAAAACGAAGGAGCCGGCCCAATCTTTCACCATTCAGGAAGCACTTCTCCATGCTTATGAGTCCGAGACCCAGGTCGAGTTCGACTCCGCTTCCTTGAATCCGCATTACTCCTATTCCGATGAGCACGACGTCGTGCATCAGGTATGGATGCTCGATGCCGTGACGGCCTACAACGAACTTCGCGCCAGTGAGAGGATGGGAGTGCAAGGCACGGCCATGTGGCGCCTTGGTTCCGCGGATACCTCGCTTTGGCCGGTATGGGACGCCACGCGCCCGGACGACGCCATTCGTCAAAAACTGGAAGATCTTCCCCCGGGCCCGGACCTTATCCTCGAAGGGGATGGCGATATCTGGCACTTTAGCGACACCCCGAAACAAGGCCATCGGAGTTTCACTTACGATCCGAAGAGCGATTTGATCACAAGCGAAAAGTACGACGCCTACCCGCTCTCCTACGACATCGAACAAATTGGAGCAGGCAAGAAAAAACTGGCGCTCACCTTCGACGACGGGCCGGACCCCACGTGGACGCCTAAGGTTCTGGACATTCTGAAAGAGAAAAATGTCCCTGCAACTTTTTTCGTCATCGGTTGGGATGCCAGCCGGTGGCCGCAACTTCTTCGCCGCGAATACAACGAAGGTCACGAAATCGGCAACCATACTTATTCTCACCCCGACTGGGAGGATCCGAAGCTCTCGCCGACGCAAATCCGCTGGGAGCTGAATCTGACCGAAAGGCTCATCGAAAGCACTCTTGGCGTGAAGTCCTTGCTTTTCCGCCCGCCTTACGGCATCGACCACCAGCCGGAATTTGCCGAGGAAGTGGCGCACCTCCCCATCGCCCAGGATATGGGCTACATCATCGTCGGTCAGAAGGTGGACCCGGACGATTGGAGCCAGCTCTCCCCGGGAGTTCCGTTGCCTGCCGCAAAGATCGTCGAGAATGTCTTGCGAGAGGCGCCCAAGGGCAACATTGTCCTGCTTCACGATGGTGGCGGGAATCGCGGCCAGACGGTCGCGGCGCTTCCGGAACTTATCGACGCTCTACGGGCGAAGGGTTATGAGTTTGTCACCGTACCCGACCTGATTGGCAAGACGCGCGCGCAGGTGATGTTGCCGCTTTCTTCAGAAGAACAATTTGAAGCCCGTGCCAACGGCTTCATTTTCGGGATTTACCACTGGTTCTTTGTTTTGATGACCGCTACTTATATCCTTGGCATTGTCCTGGTCAGTGGGCGCACGCTTGTCATTGGCGTTCTGGCGCTCATTGAAAAGTTGCGGCCGGATCATCCTGCGAAAGTCCAAGGGCCGCTCCCCGACGTGACGGTGCTGATTCCCGCGCACAACGAGGAAAACGTCATTGTACAAACCGTGTCGTCCGTCCTCGAATCGGATTATCCGGAGTTACGCATTATCGTTGTGGACGATGGCTCCGCAGACAAAACCGGAGAACTATTGGACGAGCATTTTTCTGGCGAGACGCGCGTACGCATCATTCGCCAGGGAAATCGGGGTAAGGCCGCGGCATTGAATGTGGCTATGTCGCGGGCGGAAACCGAAATTGTCGTAACGATTGATGCGGACACGGAAATCGAGCCTGACGCCATCCGTAAGCTGGTCCGGCATTTCGTGGATCCCACGATCGGCGCGGTAGCGGGCAACGTGAAAGTCGGCAACCGCTCGCGCTGGCTGACGCGCTGGCAAGCGCTCGAGTACATCACCAGCCAGAACATGGAAAAGCGCGCCTTTGATCTGCTGAATTGCATTACGGTAGTCCCTGGCGCACTCGGGGCCTGGCGCAAACAAGCGATTGAAGCTGCGGGCGGGATTACCGCCGATACCGTCGCAGAAGATGCGGACCTTACACTTGCGATTCGGCGCCTGGGCTGGCGCATTGGTTATGACGAGGAAGCCATTGCCTGGACGGAAGCTCCGGAGACGCCCGGCCAGCTTATCCGACAGCGTTTCCGCTGGACGTTTGGCACCTTACAATCGTTCTGGAAGCACAGCGATACGCTTTTCCGGCAAAAATACGGCACGCTTGGCTGGGTCGCGTTGCCCAACATCTTTGTTTTTCAACTGGTTCTGCCTCTGCTCTCTCCGCTGATCGATTTATTGTTCCTATGGACGGTGGGGCTCTGGGCTTTGGAAAAGCTGCAACTCTCCTGGCTACCGACCATTCATGCGACAACTGGCGATTTGATGCGCTCCGTGTTTTTCTTCATCGGCTTTCTGTTGATTGACGTGATCACCTGCGTTCTTGCTTTTGCGCTGGAGCGCAAAGAAGACTGGGCTCTGCTCATACCCGTTCTTCTGCAGCGCTTCTATTACCGCCAACTGATGTACGTAGTGCTTTTCCGTTCGGTGAAGGAAGCCGTGCGCGGGCGACCCGTGGGATGGCGAGGAGTCGAGCCCGAAGCACCTGCGCCAAAAGCCCCCAAAGCGCCGCCAACCCCCGCCACCGTCTCGGGGAACTAAACTGCTCACCTAAGAAGGGCCGCAGCGTCTGAACGACGTAGTACGTCTCGTGCGCTCTCCTGCGTGGGAGGTTTCTCGTGCTTGCCCGGATCGCGGCCATCGCTTGTGGCACCGCCTTGCTTTTCTGTTATCCGACAGGGGCCCAACAAGTACGACCCCGCGAACATTTTCAAAATGCCGAGGTCCTCTACGACTGGGTGACCAACTCGCGGGGAGACGAACTTCGAACCTTTGTCACCAGACCCAAGAATTCCACAGGCAAGGCTCCGGTGCTCTTTTTTGTCGGCTGGCTCAGCTGCGACAGTGTCGAGTATGCGCAGGGCGAAACGGACGGCTTCGGCGCACTCATCCTTCGTTTGATTGACCATTCGGCCTACGCAACGGTGCGAACAGAAAAACCGGGAGTTGGCGAAAGCCAGGGAACGCCGTGTGAGAAATCCGATTTTCAAGGCGAACTGGAAGGCTATCAGGCGGCTTTCGATTCCATGGGCAAGTACGAATTCCTGGATCCGGACCGCGTCGTCGTGATCGGGCTCAGCAATGGCGGCGGTTTTGGTCCTCTCGTTCCGCGGCGCCATCCTGTGCGCGGCTACATCGCTGCGGGTTCCTGGGGCCGCACTTGGTACGAACACATGATTGAGAATGAGCGCGTTCGCTTGACGGGTGAGGGCAAGTCTGCGGCTGAAGTAAATGACGCCGTCAAGGCTTTCACACAGTTCTACGACCTTTATCTGATCCAAGGGCAAACACCCGGGGAGGTTCTGCGCCAGCATGCGCAATGGAAGGATCTTTGGTACGACTCTGCGGATGGACAGTATGGCCGCCCGGCTGCGTTTTACCAGCAGTTGCAGGCATTAAACCTTGGAGGAGTCTGGCAAGACGTGGATACGCCGGTCCTGGTGATCCGAGGCTCAAAAGACACCATCATGAGCCGCGCGGACAGCGCAGCGATCGCGGAAACGGTGAACCGCGTCCACCCGGGAAAGGCTCGCTACCTGGAAGTGGATGGCATGACGCACGGATTCAGCGTGAATGAGAAGTTTTATGCGGACGTAGTGACTGCTATTTTGAATTGGACCAAAGAGCAACTGGCGGCAAAAAAATGAAACGCGTGGGTTTGGAAACATCGGGAATGCTGGACCAGAGAGTTCTGCGCGCGCGGGCCGATTTTCCCACTGGCGAGAACTTGGTGTAGGATATGGCCCTGCTCTAGGAGGTCCCCATGGCTATCACCTTTACCTTGAACGGCAAATCGCAGTCCGTGGATGTCAGCCCGGACATGCCATTGCTTTGGGTGCTCCGCGATACGTTGAACATGACCGGCACGAAGTTTGGCTGTGGCATGGCCCTTTGCGGCGCCTGTACCGTGCACATCAACGGCGAGGCAACGCGTTCCTGCATCACGCCGATTTCGAGTGTGGCGGGGAAGAGGGTGACGACCATCGAAGGCCTAGCCATAAGTGAAAACCACCTCCATCCGGTCCAGAAAGCCTGGATGGAGGAAGACGTTCCGCAGTGCGGCTATTGCCAGTCCGGGCAGATCATGTCCGCGGTTGCGCTTCTCTCCAAGAAGCCCAACCCCACCGACGCGGACATTGACGATGCCATGAGCGGCAACATTTGCCGTTGCGGCACTTATCAGCGCATTCGCAAGGCCATCCATCGGGCCGCGTCCTCGATGGCCGGCAAGGCTCACTCCGCGGCCTAATTTTTCCAAACGGCTCTTTCACCATTCGCTTTGAGGTGTCCAATGGCTACTGCTTCCGTTGTCAACCGCCGTGAATTCCTGAAGACCGGTGCCGCTGGTGGCGCCGCGCTCGTGATTGGTTTCCACCTGTCGCGCAAAGCATTGGCCGATCAGGCCCAGGATCAGGAAAAGAAGACTCCGAATCCCTTTGACGCCTGGGTGCGGATCACCCCAGACAATCGCGTAACGCTGGTTCTCGGCAAATCCGAGATGGGCCAGGGAGTCTACACATCCCTGCCGATGATTCTCGCAGAAGAACTGTGCGTGGATTGGAAGCACGTGCATGTCGAACAAGCGCCCACAAATCCCAAAGTGTATGACCTTGGAACCGGAGGCAGCGGCAGCGTGGCTGGATCCTGGCTGCCTTTGCGGCAGGCTGGTGCGGCTGCCCGAGAAATGCTCATTGCGGCTGCGGCGAAAAAGTGGCAAGTGGGCGCAGACACTTGCAAGGCCAAGGACGGTTACGTCGTGCACGGTCATCCGGAGCGCTCCTTCCGGTATGGCGAGCTTGTGGCTGACGCTGCGAAGCTTGAAATTCCCAATCTGAATAAAGTGCCGCTGAAAAATGCTGACGACTTCACGATCGTGGGGCGCGAAGTGCACCGGCTCGATACGCCGGCGAAGTCCACCGGCTCCGCGAACTTCGGCATTGATTCACGGATTCCAGGGATGCTCTACGCGGTGATCGCGCGCTGCCCTGTCTTTGAAGGGAAAGTGGCGTCGTTTGACGGCACCAAAGCCAAAGCTGTGCCGGGAGTTCGGGACGTTTTTGAGATCAAGACGAGCGGGCGCGGCGCCTCCACGTCCGGCGGCGTCGCCGTGCTGGCAGACAATTCCTGGGCCGCCATGCAAGGCCGTAAGGCGCTTGAAGTGAAGTGGGACGAAGGGGCGGCGGCAAACGAATCCAGCGAAGAACTTCGCAGGCAATTCCTCGAGAACGCTGCCAAGCCCGGCGGAGTGCTTCGCAACGATGGCGACGCCGAAGCGGCTCTCGCCTCCGCCGCAAAGAAGGTTGAGGCCGTCTACGAACTGCCGTTTGCCGCGCATGTTTGCATGGAGCCCATGAATTGCACCGTGCAGATTGGGCCCGACAGTGCGGAAGCGTGGGTGCCTTCGCAGGGGCCTCAGTGGGCGCAAGCCGTAATCGCCGAGGCTGCCAAGCTCCCTCCGGAAAAAGTCGCGGTGCACACCACGCTCATGGGCGGAGGCTTTGGCCGCCGTTATCAGGCGGACTTTGTGATGGAGGCGGCGCAAGTTGCCAAGATCTCCGGCAAGCCGGTAATGGTCCTGTGGACTCGCGAAGACGACATGCAACACGATTTCTATCGCCCCGCGTCCTATCACAAGCTCGCGGGCGCCCTCGACAATGACGGCAAGCTGACCGCCTATAAGCATTTTCAAACCTCCACCTCGATCGCGGCGAAATGGAGCCAGAAGGGTGCGGATGACCCGGGGCTCGGCGAATTCGGTACCGGCGCAACGATTCCCTATGCCACGCCGAACATTCGAATCGAATACACGCTTGCCCATTCGAGCGCACCTCGCGCATGGTGGCGTTCGGTCGAGCACTCCAGCAGCGGGTTCGTCATGGAAAGCTTCATCGACGAGCTGGCTCACGCTTCGGGGCAGGATCCACTCGCATTTCGCTTGAAGCTAATAGGTGACTCGCGCAAAATTCCTCAGTTCGGCGAAGGCCGGGAGGAGGATCACCCGCTCGACACCGGGCGGTTGAAGGGCGTGTTGCAGCTCGCTGCGGAGAAAGCGGGATGGGGCAAGCCGCTCCCGAAAGGCCAGGGACGAGGAATCGCTGGCTTCTTCTCTTTCTTTAGCTATGTGGCGGCGGTGGCGGATGTTTCCTCTTCCAACTCAGCCTTCAAAGTCAATCGCATTGTTTGCGCAGTCGATTGTGGCCGAGCCGTGAATCCCAACGGGGTTCGCGCCCAAGTCGAAAGCGCCGCCATTTATGCTCTCACTGCTACGGTCAAGGACGCCATCACCGTGGAGCATGGCCGCGTTGTGCAGGCCAACTTTAACGATTACTCGATGATTCGTATGAAAGAGGCTCCGCCCATCGAGGTTTATATCGTCCCGAGCACGGAAGCACCTACGGGTATCGGCGAACCCACCGTTCCGGTAATTGCCCCCGCGATCTGCAATGCCATTTTCAGCGCCACGGGCAAGCGCTTGCGCCGCTTGCCGATTCGCCATGAAGACTTGGCGTAGAAGCGGTGAGTCTTCGGTCTCAAACTCTCACCAGAGAATAGAAAGACCAAGAACGGTGAATCTGTTGCACACTAGCGCGTGGCTGTGACGCCGGCTTTTATCGCCAGCCTTCCGCTCGCTATTTGGCTTTATCTCTTTTTCGCCAGAGGAAATTTCTGGCAGCTCCGCGAAGAAAGTAGTGAGCCCGCGCCCTTGGAGTGCTGGCCGAGCGTTGTAGCAATCATTCCCGCACGCAATGAGGCCGAAACGATCGGCCGCGCGGTCACTTCCCTGGCAGCGCAGGACTATCCGGGTGAGTTTTTTGCCATCATCGTAGACGATCACAGCAACGATGGAACAGCCGACCTGGCACAAAAAGCCACCGCCGAATGTAAGGCCAGCGGAAGGATTGCGATTCACCGGGCAAGCGAGCTGCTCCCGGGCTGGGCAGGAAAAGTCTGGGCGATGAGCGAAGGAATTGCCGCAGCGACTCGAAAGGCCCCTGACTATTTCTGGTTGACCGATGCCGACATCAGCCATGCGCCGGATACGCTGCGGCGTTTGGTCTGCAAGGCGGAAACAGACTCTCTCGACCTCGCATCGCTCCTGGTATTTCTCCGCGTTCAAACGTTTCCAGAACGGCTGCTGATGCCGGCGTTTCTCTATTTTTTTCTGATGGTCTATCCGCCGAACTGGGTCGCGGATCCCAAGTCCCGCACTGCAGCAGCCGCAGGCGGCTGCATTTTGTTGCGACGGGCTGCTTTAGAGCGGATCGGCGGCATCGCCGCGGTTCGCGGTGAAGTCATAGAGGATTGCGCCCTTGCGCGAGCGGTGAAACAAAGTGGCGGTAAGATCCGGCTGGGGCTGACTCGCTCGAGCGTGAGCCTGCGTGGTTGCAACCGTTTTGCGGAGATTCGTGATTTAATTGCCCGCGTCGCCTTCACGCAGCTGGGTTATTCCGTTCTGGCGCTGCTGGGCGCGCTGGCAGGCCTGTTCGTAACCTACTTGCTCCCTTGGGTTGTTTTCTTTGCCTTTCCGGGAGAAGCGTGGCTGGCCGTGGATACGAGCATCGCCATGATGGCGGCGACCTTTGCGGTTACGGTGAAGTTTTGCGGTTTGTCCTGGCCCTGGGCTCTAACGCTGCCCATTGCGGCGCTGTTCTACGGTTACGCGACGTGCGTTTCGGCCGTGCGGTATTGGCTTGGTCGAGGCGGCCAGTGGAAGGGGCGCGCGCAAGCGCCGCTGAAGACTTGAGGCCGCCAAGTCGGCTCAATCCGTGATGAGGTGAACGAGGACGGCGGCAAGGATGGCAGCGCCGAGCAACGTCCCCGTTCCCAGAATCGTAACGGATAGGTGCATTTAAAGACTGGTAATCACCGCGACGGTGTCTTGCCGCAAAATCTCACTCCTGTGGCAAGCCATCAAAAGCGCCAGCGAGCCCGCGATCGCGGCAACACCCGGCAAGCCCAGAAACAGCAGGACCACATCGGCGTGCGAGATGCGTGGGCCGATCCACGCGAAAATCGTCGAGGTGGTTCGCGTCGGCTCGTTTTGAGGCGGCTGCCACCGGCGCAGGGCCGCGCCTCCGAGCAAAAGCACGGCAGGCAAAACCAGCAGCCATTCCGAAACGGCAAGGGCAAAGAGTTTAGAAGCACTTGCGGGAGGATTCATGGCAGCTCCATGAAGTACTTGGTAGTGCAAAGTAGATTCGCTGTCAATCGAAATTTGTGGTTCTTCGAATCACACTTTGTTATTCTGAGGACCTCCAAGGTACAGGGCTGCATCCCGCAGTAAGGGAGCGGCACCGGAGGCCGAGATGAGTGTTGTTGCTAATCCTGGGGACGGCAAGATCACCGTACCCGATCTCCTGCAGCGCAAAAGCCAAGCGGCGGGACTCCATGCCAAATCCGAAAGGATCACCTGCTTAACAGCATACGACTATCCGAGCGCACGGCTGATCGACGAAGTCGGCGTGGACGTCATTCTCGTGGGCGACTCCCTCAGCATGGTCGTGTTGGGTCACGAGAGTACCTTGCCGGTGACCCTCGAAGACATGCTGCATCACACCCGTGCTGTCCGGCGCGGCGTGCGTCGCGCGCTGGTGGTCTCCGACATGCCGTTCGGCAGTTATCACACGGATACGGCGGAGTCTCTCCGCAACGCGGTACGATTCGTCAAAGAAGCAGGCGCTGAAGCCGTAAAAGTGGAAGGCGGGGAGCGCCGATTGGAGCTGATTGCGCGGCTCACCGAAGCGGAAATTCCGGTGATGGGACACGTGGGCTTGACGCCACAGTCGGTGAATGCGCTGGGCGGTTACCGTGTGCAAGGCAAAACGCGGGACGCTGCCGAACATCTGATTCGCGACGCCCGAGCGGTGGAGGCTGCCGGCGCTTTTGCCGTTGTACTGGAAGCAGTCCCACGCGAACTGGCGGCGCAGATTACCCGCGAATTGCGAATTCCCACAATCGGCATCGGCGCTGGGCCGGACTGCGACGGTCAGATTCTGGTGCTGCACGACATCCTGGGACTGACCTTTCATGCGGTACCGAAATTCGCGCGCCAATACGCCAATGTGGCAAGAATCATTTCGAATGCCGTGCGCGAATACTGTGAGGATGTGCGAATGGGGACGTTTCCGTCGGATAACGAATCCTACCATGCGGCGAGGACGATTAGAGAAGAGGAGAGAGAAGCGCCAGTCAATACCGACGGCGATTGGTAGAGAGCGAACAAATATCCTTCGTTTCGCAAAGCAATTCCTTTCCCGGCTACGAGACAGTTGCTTCACCCAAGAGGGGCGAGTCATGACACCAGAAGAGATGCGAACGCTCTATGACTACAATGCCTGGGCCAATGACCGGCAGATGCGAGCGGCTTCCAAGCTCACCGCGGATCAATTCATAAAACCGCTGGGCTCGAGCTTTGGCTCCGTTCGCGATACGCTCGCACATATATACGGTGCGGAATGGCTCTGGCTCGAACGTTTTCAGGGTCGCTCGCCATCCTCGCTGCCGGACGCGGCGCAGTTCAGCGACGTCGCAGCCTTGCAAACCCGATGGAAGGAGTTCGAACCGCGGTTGATGAATTTCGTGCGCAGACTCACGCAGGCGGACCTCGACCGCGTCATGGAATACAAAACGCTGAAGTTCGGCGTGTACAAAAATCCGCTCTGGCAATCGATGCAGCACCTGGTGAATCACGGAACCTACCATCGCGGCCAAGTAACCACGCTTTTGCGGCAAAACGGGGCTGAGCCGATTTTGACCGACTTGATGCATTTTTACCGCGAGCGCTCGTTAGCGGCGGGTGCCTAGTTTTTCCTCTTTTCGTGGAAATCGTTCGAACCATCGGATGGATGAAAGAGCTGGCGCGGCAGGCGCGCGCGGAGAACCGCATCATCGGCCTTGTCCCCACGATGGGGGCCCTGCATGCAGGCCACATCTCGCTGATCGGGCGAGCGAAAAAGCAATGTTCACCTCTCATCGCTTCGATTTTTGTCAATCCCAAACAATTCGGCCCGAATGAAGACTTTGCGAAATATCCGCGGGCGTTTGAGAGCGACAGTGAAAAACTGAAGCAATCTGGTGTGGAGGCCTTGTTTGCTCCCGAGCCCGCGGAAATTTATCCGAAAGATTTTTCAACCTACGTTCACGTGGAGGGGGTCAGCGAGAGGCTCGAGGGGCGGTCCAGGCCCGGGCATTTCCGCGGCGTCGCCACCGTCGTGATGAAGCTGCTGCAAATCGTGCAGCCGCATCGCGCGTACTTCGGCCGAAAAGACGCGCAGCAGGCGCGGCTCATCACGCAAATGGCGCGCGACCTCAACCTGGATTCGGAAATCGTGGTTTGCCCGATCGTGCGCGAACCCGACGGCCTGGCGCTCTCCTCGCGCAACGTTTATCTGAACTCCGAAGAGCGCAAGGCTGCCACCGTCCTACATAGCGCCTTGGCGGCCGCCAGGGACGAACTCGCCCAGGGAGTGCGCGATGCACTGCAGTTGAAGGACATGCTCCAGCGCACGCTGGGCAGGGAACTCCTGGCCGCAGTGGACTACGCGGAAATCGTGGATGCGGACTCTTTCGATCCGGTCGTGCGCATCAGCAAGGCCTGCTACGTCCTTCTGGCTGTTTTCATCGGAAAAACGCGATTGATTGACAATCTCTACGTGGAGCCGGAATCGCGCGAATCCGATGACCTAGTATTTCAGCTTTAGCACCCGGCAGGAGACCGCTCCGTGCTTTGCGCCATTCCCTCTGCTAGACTTCTTCCATAGCCGCAATTTCAGGCGGAGGTGACCGACATGAATCCACGCGTTCGCGCCGTGATTGTTTCGCTCCTTGTCTTCATGCTGCCGGGCATGTTGCGAGCCGGCGGGACTGTTCCCAAGGGCACACACATTTCTGTAATCACCGATCAAACCGTCAGCTCGAAAACCGCCAGAGTCGGGCAGCCGGTATCAGGCTCGGTGGCCAAGGATGTGACTGTTGGCGGCAGAGTCCTGATCCCCAGAGGATCGGCTGTCAAATTGTCTGTGAGCGGCGTGCAGGCTTCCGGACGGCTCTCCACACCCGCGAAGCTGTACCTTCACCTGGTGAGCGTGACGGTGAAGGGCAAAGCTTACACATTCGCCACCAGCTCCGCCGGAAGAAGCGAAAAGGGCAAGGGCAAACGGGACGCAGGGTTTATCGGCGGGGGAGCGGCCGCAGGCGCGGCTATCGGGGCATTAGCCGGTGGCGGCAAAGGCGCAGCCATTGGCGCAGCCGCGGGTGCTGGAGCAGGCACAGCGGGAGCGGCAGCCACGGGCAAGAAGGATATTGAGTTTCCCGCCGAGACGCGGCTTACATTCACCACGCGAACCGACGTGGCCATGCAGTAGCAAAAGGCGGCTCTGCGGGACGAATTGCGCGAGTCGTGCTTTATTCCTATAACGACACGGAAAGGCTGCGTTGGCGTGAGTCTTTTTTGCGACGGTAGAGGCGCTGATCGGCAGCTTCGATGATCTCGGCAGGAGTTCTGCCGTCGTCCGGATAAACGGCAATCCCGATGCTGACACGGAGTTGCGGCCTTTCTTGATCGGACCGCAAGCGGCGCTCGATTCTCTCGGCAACATGCTCCGCCATGCCTCGGTCAGAGTCGATCAGCAATACGGCAAATTCATCTCCCCCGTAGCGCGCGGCCAAGTCCGTCGAACGGCAGTGTTCACTCATAAACGCAGCGAGCCGGCGAAGGGCACGGTTCCCTGCCAAGTGGCCTTGTAGGTCGTTAATACGCTTCAGCCCGTCCAGGTCGAGGAGCAAAAGTGTAAAACGGCGGTGGCTGCGGTCTGCGCGCCGAACTTCGCGATCGAGCCGGTCCATAAATTCGCGGTAGTTCGCCAACCCTGTCAGACCGTCGTGACGGGCCTGGTACAGAGCTTGTTCTTCAGATTTTTTCCGCTCGGTGATGTCCACGGCAGCGCCTAGACAGCCGATAATGCGCCCGGAGGCCGCACGCAGCGGTCCCACTCGTATCTCCAGAACGCTCTCTTTCCAGGGATATTCAAATTGCGAAGTGACTCCCTCCAGGGCGGAATAGTGTTCGGCGATAGGAGTGACATGATGATCGGCAACGCCCAGAAATTCGCGAACGTTTTGTCCTTTGAGGGACCGCCGACGAATCCTTGCCGCTGCGGGTAGCCCGGTGCCCCAATGCGTCAGGATCTTCAGGTCTCGGTCCGCGGTCCAAAGAAGGCCGGGCGCTTGGTCCATCAAAAGGCCCAGAGGCGGCTCCTCAGGAGACCAGAGGGCCTCCTGTGGGTCAAACCCCTTGGCCATCTCAAGAATCCCTTCCGCTTCTCCGTGGTCACCTCGAATAACCGTGCGCCGTATGGTTAGAAGAATCCTTGAGCCGTTTTTGTGCAGCCGCTCGCCGAGCTCCACTGGCTTAGCCTCATGCTCTCTTTGCGACAAAACAGACTCGAGCTCGAGCGATTCATACACGGGCAGCAGCCCGCGCAGAGATTGGCCAATCATCTCTTGCGCCGAGTAGCCGTAGAGGCGTTCTGCGCCCATGCTCCAAGTCTCAATGGTTCCGTCGGGAGAAACGGTAAGCACCGCCTCTTCCGCGGACTTCAGAAGAGCCGCAAGAAGATGCGCGAGGGCGGGTCGATGAGTCATCAAAAGAAATGCGTCTTTCAGACCGGGAAGGACGTTGGTTGGAAAGGGCAATGCCTGCTGGCGAGAGGTTCGCGCCCGCAGGCGAGCTCGCTGATGCGAGTGTTTTCGCATGCTGGTATCCAGCAGTCTATCTAGCCCGATTCATGAGGCAAACCATTCAGGCAAGGCACGCGACCAGGAAGTAACTATCGGACGGGCGTAACCAACCAAGGCCTTTCGGGGCTTCCCGTTGAGGTATCCAAGACTTGCCAAGGAAATCGGACTAGTTTAGTCTGATATCTAGTTGCAAGTAATTTGCAAGGAGAGGCCTGCGCTCGTGTCCATTCACAGGGGTTTGCATCTTGTTTGGGTCGCCGTTCTAACTGCCATTTCTTTTCCTGCCGCCGCTCCGGCCCAGGAGAATCCTTATTTTGTCGCTTACGACCATTACCTCGAGGAACCAGGGAATCTCGAGATTGCATATTTTTCGACTTTTGGTACCCAGCGGGGTGGCAACGACTTTCACGCGTATTGGATGGAGTTGGAATATGGTGCCACGGCTTGGTGGACCACGGAGGTCTATCTCGACGGCCAAACAACGTTTGGCGACAGTACCATTTTCACCGGGATCCGCTGGGAGAATCGCTTCCGGCCGCTCCAGCGAGAGCACTTCATCAATCCGATTTTGTACGTTGAATACGAACACAAAAGCGGTGCCGACAAAATCTTGAAGGAAGGCGAAGGGCACGATGTGGAGGCGGACTTTCTCACGCCCAATCGAGTGGCCCGTCAGGAAATCATCAACGAGATGGAGCTCAAACTCATTCTTTCGAGCACCTTCAAAGGCTGGAACTTCACGCAAAACACGTTAGCCGCCAAAAACCTTTCCAACGAGTCTTGGGAATTCGGCTACGCCCTTGGCACCAGCCGTCCCCTGGCGCTCAAAGCTTCCGCAAAGCGCTGCACTTTCTGCCCGCAGAATTTTATCGCGGGCGTTGAAATGTACGGCGGGCTCGGCGACCGCAATCATTTCGGATTGCACGATACTGCTCACTACGTCGCGCCGGTGCTGGGCTGGAATTTGCCTTCTGGCTGGACGCTTCGCATCTCTCCCGGCTTTGGCCTGAACGACAATAGCCACCAGTTTCTGCTGCGCTGGGGGGTGTCGCGAGAAATCAGCGGGTTCGGCTCGATGGTCCGCCGGCTCTTCCGAGGCCACCCATGAGAATTTGCCCGACCGGCGTATTCCTCTTTGCCCTGCTGATGCCTGCCTTCTCCTTGTCCGATCCCCTGGGACAAGAGAACACGAACTCAGCCACCAGGCAAAAAACCAACGACGAATCCGTTTACGCAGAAATAGGGAAAGCTCCCGAGAAGGCGCGCGCGAGACGCAATCCTCTCGAAAACGACCCGGAGGCCATAACCGCCGGAGGCATCTTGTTCGAACAGCGTTGTGCGGAATGCCACGGCGACCGTGCGGAGGGCGGCAAGAAGGGGCCGAGCCTGCGTGCCGTCGAAATTCAAAAAGCCGAACCTGGGGCGATCTTTTGGATCCTGACGAACGGCGTCGTTCGAAAGGGAATGCCGGTGTGGTCGAAGCTCCCCGAGCCGCAGCGGTGGCAACTCGTCAGCTTCATTAAGTCGCTCGGCACGGCACCGGCACGAACAGCGGCGCCACCGGCCAGCGCCTCGCAACCGCCTGAGCCTAAGGATTCAACTTCGCGGCATCGTTGAGGATCATCGCTAGACGAACGCCTGCTTCAGCAAGGCCTTTTTCCACGGCCTTTGCCCCTCCTGCCTGGTAGGCTTCGTCAGCTGTCAAATGCTTTTCAAACATGCGCTTCCCGACGTGATTGTTATCGGAGCAGCCCTTCGGATGCACGTCGGGTTCGACCGCGATTTTCGTGGAAAAAGTGTCATACACTTCAGTCTCCGCGCGCTCGTGGATTTCCCAGGCCCAGTCTCTTACTCGAATGCCTGCCGCTTCCCACGATGCGCTTTCCGCGCGGAATTTTTCATCGAGTTCGTCCGCATAGCGGTGCGGATTCGAAACTTCCATATCGCGCTCGACAATTTCCGTATCCCAAATCTGATGCAGATTTGGCGAGTAATCTTCTCGCTCGGGATGCTGCGGACTAGACAGCGGTTCGTGATGAAGATACTTCACGGCGACGCAGTTTCCGCCGTTGTCGCCGTTGTTGATGACGTGCAAGGGCTGATGCATGTCACCGACAAAATGGATGAGATACCGAATCGCCTCGGCGCGATTTACCGGATCGGCCGCCTTATCCTTCAGAATGGCGCGTTGCTCTTCGATGGCGCCGGTCACGCATCCGTCCGTGCCGCAGTATGCCTCGAGCGAGCCTTTGTGCTTTCCTCGCGGAATGTCGAGGTAATGCCACGGCCCGTTGTGCCGTTCGCTCCGTACATCGTCCGGCCACGTGGAAGCATCAACCAGCAAGTCGTTCGTGGCATTGCCGCAATAACGCTTCAACTTCGGATCAATTGGATTCTCGCCGAGCAGCTTTTCGACCAACCGCCGCCCGTCTCCGGTGAGATGTTTTGCCGCGATCAGGGCAACCGTTTGATGGCCTTTGCAACCCCAGGAGCGAGCGGAGGGCGCAACGCAAAAAGACGCCGCAAGCATGCAAGCAAGAAGGAACACTCTTTGTTTCATGATCCAGTCTGTCCGGAAACACCAAGGAGCGGAACCTCAAGCCGTGGCCTCAATCGCTCAGCCATCGCCCAATTGGCTTCCAGGAATCCGTATGATCGCAAATCACCCGCAGTGTCGCCGTGATGGGGATCGCTAGAACGAGGCCCATTCCGCCCCACACCCAACCCCAAAACAGCAGCGCGACGGTAATTGCCACTGCATTCAGCCGAACACGCCGGCCCACGAGTTTCGGCGCCACGAGATTCAACGCCAGAATGTGGATCGTGCTGAGAACCGCAGCGATGAGGACAAATTGACTAACGCTCGTCCATTTCGTCAGCGCAATGACAAAAGCCGGAAGCCACGCCAGCACCGCGCCAATGTACGGAACCATGTTCAGGAGGCCGGAGACAATGCCCGTGAGAATCGGAAACTCCATCCCCAGCGTCCAAAAAAACATGCTGCTCGCAGCCATCACCAGCAGTGTCACGACCGTCATGCCCGCCAAGTAATCGCGCAGGACGTCCCGCACATCTTCGAGCGTCTCTTTGATTTGTGTCCGGCGCGAGACGGGAAAAAGCTGCAGCGTTCCGTGCCAAACCTGCCGTTTTTCCGCGAGCATGAAAAAGATCAGGAACGGCATGAAGGTAACTTCGAGAAACAGCGCGTACAACGAGCCGATCCCGCGGAGGATCAGCGGCTGAAAGACGCTTGGTCTCGGCGATGCAGCCGCGGTCACCGGGGCTCCTTCCGCAGGAGCAATCTGTGAAACCTGGCCCACGATTCCCTGAATCTTGCCCTGCACCGTTGCCGCTACGCGCTGAAGCTGAGCGCTGTACTTGGGCCAGTCCGCAGCGAAGTCAGCGACTCTGGCCCAAAGTCCGTACCCCACAGCAACGAAAACGGCGCTAAGAACCAACACCATCACCATCGCGCCCAGCGTGCGCGGAAGCCTGATCCTCTCGAGAAATTCGACTGCCGGATCAAGGAAATACGCGAGAAGAATAGAAAACAGAAGGGTGATCACCACGCCCGCTGCATAGTAAAGGAAGAGTAGAATGATGGCAGCGGCGAGCACCCGAGCGCTAAAGCTCGACACGGTGAGACGCACGGCGGATGGCGGCGTTTGAGTGGCGGACACCCACAGCTCCGACCGTACAAGGTAGCACATTCTCGGTGACGGTATCGGATGAGGTGCTTAAGTGTTTTGATGCGGCGCTTCTGGAAGCGTCGTCTACGAGTTCCATGCGATTCGCTGTTATGGCAGAGACCTCTCCATCGCACAGTCCCAAAGCGTCCGTTGCGCTGTGTTAGACTTTTGAGGTTGTCCTCAGCAATGTAGGGCGCTGCTGCCACCCTTTCGCCGCTCCGCCCCCAGGGAGAAGCGTCTCTCTTTCATGGCTAAAGAACTCTTCGGAACCGACGGCATGCGCGGCGTTCCCGGCGCTGCACCTCTTGACGACGCCACGCTCTACGCCACCGGGCGTTCTGTGGGCGGTTACCTCAAGCGCGAGCACGGTTCCGCACGCGTTCTCATCGGCATGGACACGCGGGAGTCCGGTCCGCACATCGCATCCCTTCTTGCCGCGGGGCTCACGCAAGCTGGCGCGACGATTGCCTTCGCGGGAGTTATCACCACGCCGGGCGTCGCCTGTCTGGTACGGCAGAACGATTTTCAAGCTGGCGTCGTGATTTCCGCCTCGCACAATCCGTTTCAAGACAATGGCGTGAAGCTTTTCTCGCATGCCGGGATGAAATTCCCAGACGCCGTTGAAGAGGAACTCGAGGCCGACATTTTCAAGCATCGCGGCGAACTGGCTCCGAAAAACGCGCCCCACCTTAAGGCCGACGAATCCCTCGACGCCGAATACCTGCAATTCCTGCGAAGCAAGATGCTTGCGGGGGCTCGTGTGGCCGGCTTCCGTATCGTTCTCGATTGTGCCAACGGCGCAGCGCATAAACTGGGCCCGGAATTGTTTCGCTCGCTTGGCGCCGATGTTGTCGCCATGGGCGCTTCACCCGACGGACGAAATATCAACGCGGGCTGCGGTTCTCTTCATCTGGAAGGTCTGCAAAAACGCGTGGTCGCAGAAAAAGCACGCTTGGGTGTAGCCTTCGACGGAGATGCCGACCGCGCGCTGTTTGTCTGTGAATCGGGAAAGGTAGTGAACGGCGACGGCGTGCTGCTGGCTTCCGCGCGCTTCCTAAAATCGCAGGACAAGCTCAGGGGCAATCGTGTTGTCGCCACCTCCATGTCCAACCTGGGACTCGAGCGCATCCTCGCCCAGGAAAATATCTCGCTCGCTCGCGCCGCCGTCGGCGACCGCTACGTCCTGGAAGAAATGCTCCGCAGCGGAAACGTGCTCGGAGGCGAGCAATCGGGGCACATTATTTTTCTCGACGACAGCCCCGCGGGCGATGGCCTGCTCACTGCCGTAAAAATCGCTTCGCTGGTTTCGATGCACGGAAAAATCGAATCGCTCGTCGAAGGCCTGAAGGACTATCCGCAACAAATCGTCAACGTAAAAGTGCGTTCCAAGCCGCCGCTCGATTCCCTGCCCGCAGTGTCCCGCGCCCTCGCCGAGGCACAATCCGCCCTTGGCGAAAATGGCCGCATCGTGCTTCGCTATTCGGGCACCGAGCCGCTCGCCCGCGTCATGGTCGAAGCCGAACATGAAACCGACGTCCAGCGCTTCACGCAGTCCCTGGCCCACGCCGTGCGCTCCTCCATCGGCGCCTAAACAAGATCTCTCCCGACAGCCCTGATTTTGTCATCCCGAGGCCACACGACGAGGATAGCCTAAGGATCTCAACCGAATGAGTCCCACCATGGTCAGTTGATGGCTATCAGAAACTCTCTACCTCGTTCGGGAACTTTTTCGCTTCTCGCGACATTACCGTTGGTGAAGGACCTAGGCGGCCTACCATGCAAGAGGCATTGCCGGCGTTCGTTCTAAACTCGGAGACTCTTCCGCGAAAACCGATGAGCGAAGGCCCAGCCAACGGTTCCATGCAGACCGAGCCTCAACGCCAAGTCACGAGCGACGAGCGGCTCATGCTTGCTTTTTCGCACGGCTCTTCCGGAGGCCTTCACGGAACTTTTCCACCGATATAAGCAACCCATTTACGGTTTCTTCTGCCGCCGCGTTCCCGATCCGGCCAACGCCCAAGAGCTTACGCAGGAAACATTTTTCGCCCTGCTCCGCGCTGCCTCACGTTATGAACCGCGCGCGCTTTTCCGCACCTATCTTTACGCCATCAGCTTCAAAATCCTCCGCGCCCATCGCCGCAAGGCCGCGTTTCGCGCCGCTTTCCTGGGCCATCGCAATTCGGTCCCCGACCCATCGAAACAGGACACCACAGAATCACGTATGTGGGTTCGCCGCGCCGTCGAAAAACTGGACCCCATCGATCGCGAAATCGTCATGTTGCGCGAATTCGAGCAACTCAGCTACTCTGAAATCGCCGACCTCTTGCGGCTTCCGCTGAACACGATCAGGTCCCGCCTCTTCCGCGCCCGCACCGCCCTCCGCGAACTGCTGGATCCTTCAACCGCTGCCGCTTCCTCAGAGGCGCAAAAAGCCTCACCTGCAAAGGTATCTCAAAGTGCCGTGGCGCCTGGCGCACGGAAAGGATTTCGCCTATGAGCAGCAGCACACATCCTGTTGCGCCCGGAGAAGTGATGGCTCTCCTCGACGGGGAACTGCGTGTTGACCGCTCCCTGTTCGTCTCTGCCCACATCGCAGACTGCTCGGAATGCGACAAGACCACGGACTCCGTCCGCAACGTTTCAACTTCGCTCGCGAAATGGACAGTTCCCAATATGCCTGTGTCAATTGAAGACAAGGTGTTGAGGTCCCTCAGCCACATCAAAAATCTACGTACCAACGAGTTCCTTTCAGGCTTGAGACGGCTTCAGAGTCTCCAGGCAGTTCTTGTTTCAGGCGCTGGTCTTGTGACTCTGTGGGTTTTCTTTGGCTTGAACTCGGGAAGACACTACAGGGTTGCTTCCAAAATTGCGGCCGAAAGGGACCTCCCTGTCGACAACGCTGCGCCGATGGCGTCGTCCCCAACCAGTCGGGCGACCCTCTCGGAACGCGGCCGAAACCCGATCACCGGTAGGGATAACGCAGATAGCCAGTACTACGTGCATAAAATACCGTTCCAAGCGCAGCCGGGCTACGCACAGCTCGAAACTCAACAACCACCTATGATTGCGCGCACGGTATTGCTTTCAATCGTAGTGAAAGACTTCGATGCGGCGCGGGCGTCGTTTGACGCCATTCTAGCGCGGCACAATGGCTACGCTGCGAGCCTGAATGTCAGCACACTGCAAGGTTCTGCGCGCACGCTGCAAGCGTCACTGCGCATTCCAGCACCGCAACTTGCCGCCGCATTAAGCGAATCGAAAGCGCTCGGTCGCCTCGAAAATGAAACGCAGAACGGGGAAGAAGTTACGCAGCAACACGCCGACTTGCTCGCGCGCCTGAAAAATTCCCGCGAAACCGAAGGGCGGCTTCAAGATGTTCTTCGTACCCGTACGGGTAAGGTCAAAGATGTACTGGAAGTCGAACAGGAACTCGCCCGCGTGCGCGGCGAAATCGAGCAAATAGAGGCCGAACAGAAAACGCTGGAGCATCGCGTCGAGTTCGCCACCATCGACCTGAAGCTCGCCGAAGAGTACAAGGCCCAGCTGAACACCCCCGCGCCTTCGGTTCTGATGCAACTCCGCAACGCCGCCGTCAACGGATTTCGCAGTGCCTTCGAGAGCCTCCTGGCGCTGGTTCTTTTCCTCGCGGAGTCCGGACCCAGCCTCTTGCTCTGGCTGGCTCCCTTGGGTATTCCCGGGTGGCGGCTCTGGAAACGGTATCGTCGCGCCCAATAGATGCGCTCTCCTGCAGCAGCCTAGGCGGTCGCTTGCTTGATTCAGGAAGAGGTCAGCCAAGCATCCCACAAAGCCGCCGTCCCAAACTACCGGGTTTTGGAATAACGATATTGTTAGTTCGCATGCCCCCAGGTCAACCCTGCAACTTCGCCCGTTTTCCGGAATTGCTCCCAAAGAATGTAGGCGCGGCAGCAAGTTCCTGTGGGATTTTGTAGCCTTCTGTTCATACCGGGGAAGGCTCTTTTGTCACGTTTTTGTCTAACTGCCGTGCTTCCAATCACCTCCACAGGTTTTCCATAGGCATCAGCCACCTGGCAACGGATTTGCACTTCTTTTGGCAACTGACAAAGATTGGCTTCCCGGGGTGGCCGGAACCGATCCTCGACTCGGTTACCGGTTTAGGGGCGTCAATTATGAAGAAGGGGGCTTGCACCGGCCCCCTTTTTCGTTTTTGGCAGATGTCTTCTGGTCCCGGTTTGCGAGCCCGGTCGCAAGCGAGCTTATGGTCTGAGCGAGCTTGCGCCATAGCTAGTTTACAGGACGAGTTACTCGGCGCCATCATGACCCTTCCCACCGAAGAGTTCAGTTCTCGACATTCAGCGCCTGCATTGTTGCTTTATCCGGCCCACTTCCATCACTTCGTAGACCAGACAGCCAGGGCGGAGTCCCGAGCACGCAGAGCCAATCTTCCAGGCCATCCTTTTTCTGACTTGACCTGGAACTTGAGACTGAAAGCGATGAACCAAAAAAAATGAGCGGCCGGTGGGGGACCGGCCGCTCGGGCGTGGGGGATGGAGGGTAACCAATAATCCGAAAGAGGCTCAGCCCGTCCGGCCGCCTTGCCGCGCTCGCGAGCGGCAAAACAAAACCCAGGAGATAGCTCGAGAAGGGCCAAACCACTTCCGATTACTCTTCGGAGTCTGCTTGTCAGCAGATTCCCCGTCGATAGGTCGCAGGTTTCATTCTTCCTGGTACTTTCCCGCTGAGCATGGGTACTCTTCGCCGGTACAAAAGTACCCGCTTTGCTGAAGCTGAATCAGAAGCTTCCGCAATTGCCAACTTGCGGGTTGCAATTCCAAAGAAGACTACAGCCCACGAATCACTTGTTCGAGAAGGCCGACCAACTCGACGAGCCGTTGCTGGTCTTCTTTGGAGAGCGAGGAAAGGGCCTGGGCCAGAGATTCGACGCGGCGCAAACGTCCTTGCTGCAAAACCTTTGTTCCCCGAGCGGTCGCTTCAAGGTGCACGCGGCGACCATCGTCGGTGGCCCTTCGCCGGACCAAGCCCGCGCGCTCCAGACTCGTGACGATGCGGCTCATCGTCGGGGGACGGACCTGCTCGATCTCAGCCAACTCGCCGAGCGAGCGCGGACCCCCTCCCAGCACGAGCACCGACAATGCCGAGAGCTGGGCTGGACCTACCCTGCTCTCGCGGTCGCGCACCCGTAGCCGCCGCAGAAGGTGTATGGCGGCGGAATGCAGGCGATCGGCAGTCTGAAAGACGGCTGGACCCGCGAGGCGTTTGGACTTGACATCCGTCATAGAACATAGTTAGCTATGCTAACTAAATCACCTCGGAGGGGCAATCGCCATGAATGCGAGCGCAACCGATCCGGAAATGACAAATTTAGGGATCACCGGCATCGGGCAGATTTCCATCATCGCTCACGACCTGCCCCGCGCCACGGCATTCTATCGCGACATCCTGGGACTGCCGCTGCTATTCACCGCAGGCAACATGGCTTTCTTCGGTTGTGGTGGCGTGCGCCTGATGCTCGGCCCGGCCAGCTCGCCCGACCTCGACCATCCCAGTTCCATCCTCTATTTCAAAGTCTCAGATATCGACGCCGCCCATCGCCGTCTCGTCGAGATGGGCGTAGAGATCGTGGCTCCGCCGCGCCTAATCGCTCCCATGAAAGCCTACGACCTTTGGATGGTGGGCTTCCGCGACTCGGAGAACAATATCATGCAGTTGATGAGCGAGGTGCCCCGTGCATAATCCTTTCAGCAGCGCGTCAATGGTTCTTGCCACCGCACTTCGGCGCTCCAACGGACGGGTGCTCTTTCTGCTTTCGGAGGACGGTTGGCTATGAATACGCAGGAAAGTGCAAGGCTCTCCCGCATCGGGCAGATCGCCATTAACGTCCACGACGTGGATCGCGCCACGCGTTCTATCGCGATGTCCTGGGATTGCCGCACCTGTTCCGCGCCGGGCAACTGTCCTTTTTCGACTGCGGCGGCGTTCGCCTCATGCTGGACAAAGCAGAAAAACCGGAATTCGACCATCCCAGTTCCATCCTTTATTTCCAAGTAGGCGATATTCGTGCCGCTCACAAACGCCTCAGCGACGCCGGCGCCAAGTTTGAAGATCAGCCGCGTGTGATTGCGCAAATGCCTAAGTACGACCTCTGGATGACGTTCTTCCGCGACAGCGAGAACAATCTGCTCGCCCTGATGAGCGAGGTGCCGCGCCTGTAGCGGGCCGTCTCCAGCGCAAGTTCCGGTCCAACCCTGCTACAAGCCTCGCGCGGATTACGGTATTCTTTTAACCCCATGCATGACCTCGGCTACTTCCGCGAGCACCTAGATGTCTTTGCCGACATGGCGAGGAAGCGCGGCGTCGTAATCGATCTTGATCGATTTCGCGAATTGGACAAAACCCGCCGTTCACTCATTACCATTAATGAGCGGCGCAAGGCAGATCGCAACCAAGCCAGCGAAGAAATTGCCCGGCTGAAAAAGGCCAAACAGAACGCTGATTCGCGTATTGCAGAAATGAAGCAAAACTCTGACTTTATCAGGCAGACCGACGCCGACATCGCTCGGCTCGATGCCGAGCAGCGCGAGCTACTGCTGGCCATCCCCAACGTGCCGCATGCCTCGGTGCCCGTGGGCGCAAGCGCCGCGGACAACAAACAGGTCCGCTGCTGGGGCACGCCTCCCAAGTTTGATTTCCCGCCCAAGCCGCACTGGGAATTAGGAGAGCGCGCGGGAATCCTGGACCTGGAGACCGCCGCCAAGATTACCGGAGCTCGTTTCGCCGTTTACAAAGGCTGGGGAGCGCGCCTCGAGCGCGCCCTAGCGAACTTTTTCCTCGACGTGCACACCCGCGAGCACGGCTACACCGAGATCCTTCCACCCTTCCTGGTGAACAGCGTGTCACTCACCGGTGCCGGCCAGTTACCGAAATTTGCTGCCGATCTCTTCAAACTGGAGGGCACCGACTTCTGGCTGACGCCTACCGCCGAGGTCGAACTCCACAACCTTTATCGCGACGAAACCATTCCCGAGGAAAAGCTGCCAATTAACGTCACCGCCTGGACAGCCTGCTTCCGCTCGGAAGCCGGAGCCGCCGGAAAAGATACCCGCGGCATCCTCCGCCAGCATCAATTCCAAAAAGTCGAGCTCTTCAAGTTCACGCACCCGGAAAAAAGTTACGAAGAGCACGAAGCCCTGACCAAAGATGCCGAGGCCATTTTGCAAAAGCTGGGTCTGCACCATCGCACCGTGCTACTGTGCACCGGGGACATGGGCTTCGCCTCCGCAAAAACCTACGACATCGAGGTTTGGCTTCCTTCGAGCAACGAATTTCGCGAAATCTCGTCGTGTTCCAATTGCGAGGCCTTTCAAGCACGCCGCGCCGGAATCCGCTTCAAACCAAGAGGCGGCGGCAAGAGCGACTTGGTGCATACGCTGAACGGCTCCGGCCTCGCTGTGGGCCGTACTTGGATTGCGATGGTCGAGAATTTTCAACAGGCCGACGGCTCCATCCGGATCCCCGAGGTTCTCCGCCCCTACCTGGGCATCGACCGCATTCCTGCTGCTAACTAGTGTCTTTTCAGCCATCTCGGGTACCTTTTGTGCCTCTTCGTCAATATCCCCAATAAAAATGCCATGTCATCCTCTAATCTATTGTAAATACTGTACTTATTGTCAGTTTAGGCTAAAAAATACGCCTTATCTCCGCCACCCCACCCTCTTGCAACCCCTTGAAATTACGCCTTTTCGTTTGACTACCCCTTTTCGCCTTACATACACTCACTTCACTGGTACTTTGGGGGTACCAGCAGGGTACAAGGTCTCCATCGTCATGACATTTCTTGCGCGCATCTTTCGGTTTCTATTTTGGCTGCTGGTAATTTCCTGGAGCGCTTGGCTGCTTCGTCGCATTTTCGGCTCTCTGTTGCAGAACGCCGCAAACCAGCAACAGCGCGCGAACGCATCCGGCGAGCCACAGAGTCCGAATCTGACGCGACGGTTGGTGCGCGATCCGGTCTGCGGCATGCATGTGGATGAGACCCTCTCCATTCCCATGCGCGAAGGTGATCAGCTGTTACATTTCTGCTCCATTGCCTGTCGCGATGCGTATGTTGTTAGTTCCAAAAAGTTTGCAGCAAGTGGCTGAAAAACTCTGTGATCGAAGATCGAATCCGGGCCAGTTACGCAGAGGAGTGCTCAAGTTAAATCAAACAAACGAAAGGACCGACGCCGATGGCCACGGTCGCAAAGCCCACAATTCCCGGTAAACAGATAGGCGCCCCGCCGATGGTGCCGCGCATTGCCCCGCGCGAAGACTTAAACCCCTTCCGCATCGCACAGATTCAGTTCGATATGGCCGCGGAGTTTCTGAAGCTCGATCCCGGCCTGCGCCAGATTCTGCGGACCCCAAAGCGCGTCCTGGAAGTTTCCTTGCCAACCAAGATGGACAACGGCCAGGTGAAAGTGTTCACCGGCTATCGGGTGCAGCACAACATTTCTCGGGGACCCGGGAAAGGCGGCATCCGGTACCACCCCAACGTCACGCTTGATGAAGTGAAAGCGCTCGCCGCTTGGATGACCTGGAAAACCGCCACGGTCAACGTCCCCTTTGGCGGCGCCAAGGGCGGCGTCATTTGCGACCCCAAACGCATGTCCAAGAGCGAACTCGAGCGCATGACGCGCCGCTACGCCAGCGAAATCCTCCCGCTCATCGGCCCCGCTCAGGATATTCCCGCGCCTGACGTTTACACCGACGCGCAAACCATGGCTTGGATCATGGATACGTACGCCATGACTATCGGCCATGCGGCGCACGGGGTAGTCACCGGAAAGCCGGTTTCGATTGGCGGTTCCGAGGGACGCGGCGAAGCCACCGCCCGCGGCCTGCTCTACGTCGTCGAAGAAGCTTGCAAGGTCAAAAAGATCCCGCTGCGCGGCGCGAGCGTCGCCATTCAGGGCTTCGGCAACGCCGGAGCCACGGCCGCCCGCCTGTTCGCCGAGAAGAAGGCCAAACTCGTCGCGCTCAGCGACACCCGCGGCGGCGTCACCAACCCTCGCGGCATCGATCCCATTAAAGCCATGCGTTACAAGGAACGCTCGGGTACGGTCGTGGGCATGCCCGGCGCGTCCCGCATCAGCAATGACGAATTGTTGACAATGAAGTGCGACATCCTGGTTCCGGCGGCTTTGGAAAACGTCATCACGCTCCACAATGCCGAGGCCATCAAGGCCCGGATCGTAGCCGAAGCCGCTAACGGTCCCACCACGCCACATGCCGACGAAATTCTGGCTCGTCGCGGCATCACCGTCCTGCCCGACATTCTGGCCAACGCCGGCGGCGTCACCGTGAGCTACTTCGAGTGGGTCCAGAACCAGGAAGGCCTCATGTGGGACGCCGACGAGGTCAACGCGCGGCTGCAGAAGGTCATGGTCCGCGCCTTCAACGAAATGCTCGAGACCATGCGCAAGCACCACGTTCCGCCGCGCGCCGGCGCCATGATCCTCGCCGTCGGCCGCGTCGCCGAAGCCACGCTCGTTCGCGGCCTCTTCCCGTAATCTCTTGCAGATGCTCCAATTCCGGTGGCGTGGGCCCGGTTCCAGGTATGGCAATGCGCGTCTGGATGTCTTGGAGTTCCGGCGGTATGCCCAGCAGGGCATTCGTGTTTGCCCACGACAAACCAGTTGCCATTCTGCTTTTCCGCGACGATCACCATAACGCCAAACCGGGCTGACGCGCCGTCAGCCTTTTTGTCTCCCTCAACTGTCGAGTTCCCATGAACCCATCGCCATATCGGGACGCAAGAATCGCGAGGTAGTCTGTAGCGGCCGTAATATTGGCGTTCCTAAAACGCCCGCCGAGCAACCGGGTATGGAACTTCTCGAAATCCGCCCTGCCGTGGAGGTAGGTCGCCGCGACGGTCACAAAATCGACATCCTCCGCCATGATTTTTGGCGGAGCATGCCCGTCGTGTTTGGCCCACGCGTCGCAGAACGCCTGCGGAAGCCTTCGCACTGCTTCTTCATCGCCTTTGCTCTGGACGTTGGCGCCCGCCGCCAAGAGAATAAAGAGAAGTCCCCACCGAACGTGTTTCATTTTTTCATCTTCGAGCGCCGCTAGGAAGGAAACGAACCGAGTCGCATCGATTCTGAAGCGGGATTCCGACATGCTGTCCGGGAATTTCGCAATTTTTCCCTTGCGCTGGGAAAAATCTGCGCGTACATTCGCATTTGCCGGCGTGTCCCGAAGCCGCAGGAGACAAATCCTCCGCGGAGTCGAGCGCAGCCGGCAATTTTCGCTTGGGGCGAGCACTTTTCACGAATTGAAAGTAAACCGTGCCCCGGCTCGCGAGTATCTAAGTGAAAGTGCCGCGCGAGCGGCACGATAGAGATGCAGTCGCCACACGAAGTTGAAAAGAAGTAGGAAGGAAATAAGAACGCAAGATGACCAACGGGCATAATGGCCACGGCGCTCCGCCGATTCTTTTGACCATCGCGGGATTCGATCCCTCCTGCGGCGCCGGCACCGCCGCTGATTTAAAAACTTTCGCGGCTCATGGCTGCTACGGAATCGCCGCCATCACTTCACTCACCGTCCAGAACACCCAGGGAGTGGAATCCGTTCACAACACGCAGACCTCAGAGCTCCGTGCGCAACTCGAAGCACTTGCCAAGGATTGCAGCATCGCCGCCGTGAAAATCGGAATGCTCGGCAACCGCGGTAACGCAGCCGCCATCGCGGAATTCCTTGATGCAAACAAGTTCGCGCACGTGGTTCTCGATCCGATCATGAAATCCTCGAGCGGCATGGAACTTCTCGATCCTCCCGGCGTCAAGTTTGTCGCCACAGAAATGCTTAAGCGCGCTAGCGTGATTACTCCGAATGTTCCTGAAGCCGAGGTCCTGACTGGCCTGACCATTAAGGACATGGCGGGCATGGAAGCCGCCGCGCGGAAGCTCGTCGAGATGGGCGCCCACGCCGTAATCGTCAAGGGCGGGCACATGGAAAAAGCCGTCGATGTGTTGTTCGACGGAAATGAAATGATGCCGCTGGTGGGTGACAAGGGCAAAGAGGAAACCCTTCACGGCACGGGCTGTACTTTTGCCTCGGCGCTTACCGCTCACCTGGCCGTCGGCCGCGGCTTGCTCGAAGCCGCCACCCTCTCGAAAGCCTACGTGACGAAGGCCATCGAAAAGGCTTACCCCATCGGCAAGGGCCGCATCCCGCTCGACCATTTCTATCGCCAGCGCATCGAGCCGCCCGCCCGAGGCATTCACGAAGTGCCCCAGCACGGCCTGCATCCCGCCGCCGAACCTGCCACCCACTGAAGACCTTTAGTTTTTAGTGTTTCGTTCTTCGTTGGACAAAAAAGCTTGACGGGCAGTCCATTCGCGGTCTCTGCGCCTGTAACACTGCGTTCCCCTTCTTAGCCCTTGTGAACGATTCGCCCAGCGACAATCGTTGCCGCTGGCCCACCCTTAAATTTCCGTCCATCGAAGGGCGAGTTCCGCGATTTGCTGGGCGATTCCTCGACGCTGTAGGTCCAATCTCGATCCGTAGAAAAAATTGTCAGGTCCGCCGGCTGACCGGCAGCGATTTTGCGCTCAATCCCCAGAACTCGCGCGGGTCCCATCGTAAACAGCTCCACCATGCGCATCAGCGAAGTCTTCCCCGAATGAACGAGTTGCTGCAGCGCGAGTGCCAATGCCGTCTCGAATCCGAGAATTCCGAACGGTGCCCGATCAAACTCCACTTCTTTTAGCGCTGGCTCGTGCGGCGCATGATCCGTGGCAATGGCATCTACGGTTCCATCCGCCAACCCTTCGAGCAGCGCTATACGGTCCTCGCGCGACGCGAGCGGCGGATTCATCTTGAACCGCGAATCGTAGGTCACGTCCTCGTCAATGAGCGTGAAATGGTGCGGCGTCACTTCGCACGTCACCCGCAAGCCGCGCGACTTCGCCGAGTGCACTTGTTCGAGCGATGCCTTCGCCGAAAGATGCGCGATATGCAGCCGCGCCCCGGTCAGCTCCGCCAGTTGCACGTCCCGCGCCACGCAAACCGCCTCCGCCGCCGCGGGCATTCCCCGCAGTCCGAGCTTCGTCGAAGTCACGCCCTCGCGCATCACCGCCCCGGCCGCCAGCGAAACATCTTCGGCATGTTCGATCACAGGCAAATCGAGCGACCGGCAATAATCCAGCACCTGTCGCGCCAGCTTGGCAGTCGCAATCGGCTTCCCATCGTCGGAAACCGCCACGATGCCCGCTTCTTTCATTCCTGCAATTTCCGAGATCGCTTCGCCCTTGCTTCCGACCGACGCCGCGCCAATCGGCCACACGCGCACGCTCCCGGTGGCCCTCGCGCGGTCCAGAATGAACCGCGTCACAGACGCGTTGTCATTTATGGGCTTCGTATTGGGCATGCAGCAAACCGCGGTGAAGCCTCCGCGCGCCGCTGCGTGCGTCCCCGTCTCCATCGTTTCGGACGACTCCTGCCCGGGCTCGCGCAAATGGGCGTGCAGGTCAATAAACCCCGGTGCAACCATCAAGCCCTTCGCGTCCAATATTTCCGCACCTGCCCCGGCTCCGATTTTGCCCGCGGCTGCTACCTCTTGGATCTTTTCTCCATCAAGCAAAAGGTCCATTGCCGCGTCGGTCTTGCTGGCCGGGTCGATGACACGCCCGTTCTTAATCAGTAGCATTCGCGGATTCCTTTGGTTTCGCTTCCAGCGCCGGGTGCGTCCCGCTTTCCGTCGCGCCCGCAATCACCAGGTAGAGAATGGCCATGCGCACAGCCACGCCATTCGTTACCTGTTCGAGCACGCACGATTGCGGGCCATCGGCGACATCCGGCGTAATCTCGATCCCGCGGTTAATCGGGCCCGGGTGCAGCACAATCGCATCGCGGTTCGCACCTCGCAACCGCTCCGCATTCAGCTGATACAGCAGAACGTAGTCGTTCGCCGAAAGCGGCGGATCGTTCAACCGCTCGGTCTGCACGCGCAGCATAAGAATGACGTGCGCGTCCTCGAGCGCCTCTTTCATTTTGTAAACGCAGCGGATGGGCACGCCCGGCGCGATTTTCTCGAGCTCGCGAGGCACCCACATTGCCGGTCCGCACAACGTGAACTTGCACCCGAATTTTCCCAGCAGATGAATGTTCGAACGCGCCACCCGGCTGTGCAGGATGTCTCCGAGAATCGTCACATTGAGGTTTTCAATCGTGCCTAGCCGGTCGCGAATCGTCAGCGCGTCCAGCAAGCCCTGTGACGGATGCTCGTGTGTGCCGTCGCCCGCATTCACCACGGGAATGTCCAAATGCCGCGCCACGTAATCCGCCGCGCCCGACGCCGAATGCCGCATCACGAAGCAATCCGGCTTCATCGCGTTCAGGTTGAACGCCGTATCCAGCAGCGTCTCGCCCTTCTTGATGCTCGACGCTTCCGCCTGCAGGTTCATCGCATCCGCCCCCAGTCGCGACGCCGCCGTTCCGAAGCTGATGCGCGTACGCGTGGAATTTTCGAAAAACGCCAGCGCGACAGTTTTGCCGCGCAGGGTGGCCAGCTTTTTCAACGGGTGTTTTTGGATTTCCTGGAAAGGTTTGCTCTGGTCGAGAAGAAATCGAAGCTCGTCCGCGGTGAGCGGTTCGAGAGCGAGCAGATCGCGGAAGCGGTAAGTCAATGTCCTCACTCAAATCATAAGATAGCCAGCTCGATTCCTAAAACTCAAGACTTTGCGCCCACACTACTCCACGCGGTCCACCAGCACCACGCGCTCTTCCTTATCAATTTCCCGCAAGCGCACTTCGATAATCTCGGTATCGCTGGTCTGCACCTGCCGTCCGGTGTATTGCGCTTCGATGGGCATTTCCCGGTGCCCGCGGTCAATCAGCACACACAGCCTCACGCGTTTCGGCCGTCCCAGGTCGAAGATCCCATTCATCGCCGCGCGAATCGTCCGTCCGGTATACAGCACATCGTCGACCAAGACGAGGTCCATATTGTCGACGCCAAAGGGAATGTCCGACGAACGCAGCACCGCTTGCGGAGCCACTTTGGAGAGGTCGTCGCGGTACAGCGTGATGTCCAGAATCCCCACCGGCACATCCACACCGTCAATCCCGCGCATCGCTTGCGCGATCCGCTGCGCCAGCGGCACACCGCGCCGCACGATTCCAATCAGCGCCAGGTGTTTCGTTCCACCGGTTTTTTCCACGATTTCGTGCGCCAACCGTTGCAGCGTGCGGTCGATTTCCTCCGCGGACATCAGTTGAGCCTTTTCGACGATGCGCATGGGTCGGGTAATCCTATCATTGGTGGCCGCCGAACGGTAAACGGGCTGCGAACACACACCGGTGGACTACGCTTGACCCCGCCGCAAAGCAGGCGTGATAGACTGCGCGATTCCACCGGAGGACTTAGGCATGTCAGGCAGCAAGATGCGGTCGCTGACAGGCACCATTCTGTCGCGGGCTTCAAGACCTAGCTGCCCTGCTCAGACTCTGTCATCCCGAGCGCAGCGAGGGATCTGCTTTTGCCTTTCTGCCGTTCTCGTGACGATGTTCCCCGGATTGGCGCGCGCTCAAACGAAACCTCGTCCAACTTCCACGTCCACCGCAAAATCCGCCAAATCCCAGGATCGACCCAAACTCGTCGTCCTTGTTGTCGTCGATCAGATGCGGGCCGATTACGTGGACAAGTTTCGCTTCCAATGGACCGGCGGCCTGAAGCGTCTCGTCGACGAAGGCGCATGGTTTCGCGACGCCGCTTATCCCTACGCGGCCACGGAAACCTGCGTCGGGCATGCCACCATCTCCACGGGCTCTTTTCCAGCCACTCACGGAATGGTCGCCAACGCCTGGTGGGACCGCGAAACGCAAAAGCTCATGACCTGCACTTTCGATCCAAACGTGAAAAATGTCGGCTATGGCGGAGCCAATCCGCAAGGAGGCGATTCCGCCTGGCGCATGGCCGTACCCTCGTTTGCCGAAGAGCTGAAATTTCAAACGGGCGGCTCCACACGCATCGTCAGCTTCTCCCTGAAAGCCCGCGCCGCGCTGACCATGGCCGGCCACCAAGCCGACGCCGCCACTTGGTTCGACAGCGGCAACTGGGTCACTTCGAGTCCTTATGGAGTGCAACCCTTCATCGAAGAAATGGCCAAGGCGCATCCTCCCAAAGCCGACTTCGGCAAGACCTGGGCGTTTTCGCTTGCGGAGAAATCCTACCGGTATGCCGAGAAAGCCCTCGGCGCCGTTCCGCCCGAGGGCTGGGACCTCACGTTCCCGCATCCGTTGCGCGGAAAGACGGGCACGGGCGAACCTGACGCTGCGTTTTACAGCCAATGGGCGACCAGCCCCTATGCCGACACCGCTCTGACTGAACTCGCCAAGAAAGCCCTCGACGCTCTGAGTCTCGGCAAGTCCGGCGGAACCGACTTTCTTGCCGTGGGCTATTCCACCGTGGACTACGTCGGCCACGCTTTCGGTCCGCGCAGCCGCGAAATCCAGGACATTCTCGTCCGGCTGGACAAAGACCTTGGCGATCTCTTCGCCCGTCTCGACCAAAAAGTCGGCCGCGGCAATTACCTCGTCGCGCTGAGCGCCGACCACGGCGTGGCTCCCACCCCCGAAGACATGCACGAAGCCGGTTTCGATTCCGGGCTTCTGCATTTCCCCGAGTTGAAGGACAAAATCGAAAAGGCGCTGGCTCCTCTGAATTACCCGAAGCCCTCAGTCGCGTTCGTTAACGCCAACGACATTTACTTTGCCCCCGGCGTTTACGAAAAGGTGCTCCACGACCACGCCGCTATGCAGGCGGTCATCGAAGCGGCGCTGTCGCAGCCCGGCGTCGCGGCCGTCTATCGCGCCGAAGAGGTGGCTAACCGGCCGGCCACGCAAAGCCCCTTGATTCGCGGTTTTGCCCTCAACTATTTCCCCGGCCGCAGCGGCGACCTTTTCATTGCGCCCAAACCCTACTGGCTGATGGATAGCACGCCAGCGGGCAAACCACGCTCATACGGCACCAGCCACGGTGTTCCTTACAACTACGATCAACACGTTCCAGTTATTTTCATGGGATTTGGCATTCAACCCGGCGAGTATTTTCAGTCCGTCACTCCCGCGGATATCGCCCCTACGCTGGCCACTCTTTGCGGCATCACCCTCGCGCCCCGCGACGGCCACGCCCTCTCCGAAGCCTTAAAGAAACCGCAGCCGGCTGTCCCTGCCGCCAGGCGAGCACCCGGCTCTTCCGCGAGTCCCTAATCACAACAGGCCACCCGTCAGGTGACCTGAGCTTCGAGTCCGTGCTATTCTCTTGAAGAAGTGACTTCCGCCCGCCCGGTTGATCTCAGCGTGCAGATTGGCGCGTTGCGCCTGCGGAATCCTATTCTCGCCGCTAGCGGCACCTTTGGTTACGGCCTCGAATTCGCCCACCTCGTCAACTTGCATCGCCTGGGCGGCTTTGTCACCAAAGGCCTCTCCCGCGAACCCATCGAAGGCGCACCGGCTCCCCGCTTGTATCCCACCGCCTCCGGAATGTTGAATGCTGTTGGCCTTCAGAACGTGGGCGTCCGGGCCTTTGTCGCCGAAAAACTCCCAGTACTGCGAAAATTCGATGCGGTTGTCATCGCCAATGTGTTCGGCTACACCCTCGAAGATTATGTCGAAGTGATTCGGGTCCTCGAAAACGCCGAGGGTCTGGCTGGCTACGAACTGAATATCTCCTGCCCCAACGTCAAAAAGGGGGGAATGCAGTTCGGCAGCGACCCCTCGTTGGCATCCGAAGTCGTGGGAGCAGCCCGAAAGGCGGCTTCCAACCGCCCGCTTTGGGTTAAACTCTCCCCCCTGGTTACAGACATTGCTCTTATTGCCCGAGCAGCCGAAGAGGCTGGCGCTGACGCCCTCACCGTGGCAAATACTTATCCCGCAATGGCCTTGGATTTCCGTACCGGCCGGTCCCGGCTGGGCTGCCCCAGTGGGGGTCTTTCCGGCCCGGCGATTAAACCTATAACTTTGCGGCTGGTCTGGGAAACGCGGAAGGCGATTCGGTCACCAATTATAGGTCTGGGAGGTATCGAGACGGCCGACGACGTGCTTGACTATCTTTCAGTAGGCGCTTCGGCAGTACAGGTCGGCACGGCCAGCTTCACTGACCCGAGGGCCAGTGAGCGTCTTGTCGACACCCTTACGAACGTCCTAGAACGAGCTAAGGCGTTTACTGTGAATGAGATAAGGGACAAATTCGTAGCAGAAAACAGTTGACATAACGACCCCCTTCTGCTACGCTTTTTTGGAGTTCGGTAGCAAAAAACACACACTATGAGACATCGATTCTTCATGATCTGGGCCGCGTTCCGGTGGGTGCTCCTCATGTTCCTGGTTGCCCCGGTGATGGAAGCCCCCCTCGTAGCGCATCTGAATCAACCTGTGAAGCCGATTAAGACCTGGGCCGGCAATGCTAGCTGGTATGGACCAGGATTCAACGGCCGCAAAACCGCCAATGGCGAGATTTTCTCGACCGAAGCCTTGACGGCGGCACACCCTAACCTTCCCTTTGGCTCCTTGGTTCGCATCGTCAACCCGCGCAACGGCAAGTTTGTACTTGTTCGCATCAATGACCGCGGACCCTACCAGGAAGGACGCGAAATTGATGTATCCTACCGTGTAGCCCGTAACCTTGATTTGATTCACCCGGGCGTAAGCCAGGTCCGGCTCGAACTGATGCAGTTGCCCGAAAAGCACTGACCCCGAAGGAGGTCGGGGTCATCTATGACCCAGACCACCTTCGACGCCCATCCCCGCAGCAGCCTGATTGTCGCGCTCGACTTTGATTCTTTATCCTCCGCGGTGAAGTTTGCCACGCAGATTGCCGATCTTGTCGGTATGTTCAAGATCGGCAACCAGCTTTTTACCGCCGCCGGCCCTGCCGCCGTCAAAGAAATTGCCACTTTGGGCACCGGTGTCTTCCTGGACCTGAAATACCACGATATTCCAAATACGGTTGCCGGAGCTGTGCTGTCCGCCGCGGCCATGTCCGGCGTGCAGCTTGTAAACGTGCATGCTCTCGGCGGCAAAGCCATGATGGAAGCGGCGTCGCAAGCGATCTGCGCCGGAGTGCCCATGGGTGCGGACCGGCCGCGCTTGCTGGCGGTCACGATTCTCACCAGCATGGATCACAAAGCCATGAAGGAAGTGGGCGTGGGCGGCACCCCGAAGTCGCGCGTGGTCAAGCTCGCGCAGCTCGCAAAGGAAGCTGGCGTGGATGGCGTGGTCGCCTCGGTCCAGGAAGCCAAGGCAATTCGCAAGGCCTGCGGCGACGGCTTTCTGATCGTTACTCCCGGCGTGCGCCCAAAGCACTCCGATGTCCAGCCCTCTGCCGACGATCAATCGCGCAAGGCTTCACCCAGGGAAGCGATTCGCGCCGGCGCCGACTTTCTGGTGGTGGGCCGCCCGATTCTTGCCGCCGCCGATCCTCGCGCCGCCGCACAATCCATCGTCGACGAAATCGTCTCGGCAAAATAACGACTCCCGTTTGACCGCTGATTCTTTCCTCCAGTAGCATCCAAAGCTGCGGGAACTTTCGCTCCGCGCAACCATGACTGCTGCAACGCAAACCGCTGGGACAAAAAGTGTGATTGTTGGCACGGCGGGGCACATTGATCACGGCAAGTCCACGCTGGTTGAGGCGCTGACCGGCACGCATCCTGACCGTCTAGAAGAAGAGAAGCGCCGAGGCATCACGATTGATCTCGGCTTTGCCTTCCTTGAGGAGAACGGCGTGCGCTTCGGCTTTGTGGATGTCCCGGGGCATGAGCGGTTCGTCAGCAATATGCTGGCGGGTGCGGCCGGAATCGACGTTCTCCTTCTTGTGATTGCGGCCGACGAATCCATCAAGCCGCAAACGCGCGAGCACTTTGACATCTGCCGCTTGCTTGGAGTGCAACGCGGAGTCGTCGCGCTGACAAAAAGCGATCTTGTGGATAGCGACACCATCGAGCTGGTGCGGCTCGAAGCGGAAGAATACTTGCGCGGATCGTTCTTGGAAAGCGCGCCTCTCGTTCCTGTGAGCGCCAAAACGCGCGCGGGGCTCGAAGAACTCAAGAAAGCTCTTCACGCCGCGGTGGGAGGGGCGGCGAAGGATGCCTCGCGCTATTTTCGTCTGCCGATTGACCGCGCCTTTGCGATGAAGGGATTTGGCTCGGTGGTGACGGGCACGCTGATTTCCGGAAGTGTGGGCCCGGGTGATGAAGTGGAGCTGTTCCCCGGCGGAGTGCGTTTGCGCGTGCGCGGCGTGCAATCGGGCGGGAAGGCCACGGAACGAGCCGCGCCCGGTCAGCGCACCGCCGTGAATTTGGCGGGAATCGAACACACGGCGCTGAAGCGCGGAATGGTGCTGGCGACCCCGGGAAAATTCCGGAAGACGCGGCGTGTGGATGGGCGACTGGAACTGCTCTCGTCAGCCCGAAAAATGAAGCCGGGAACCCGCGTGCACTTCCACGCCGGCACAGCCGAGACCATTGCGGAAGTCTTTTTTCACGGGCAAAAGGAACTGCCCCCGGGCGGCAGCGCTTTTGCCAATTTGAAATTGCAGGACGAGATTCTCGTTCTGCCCGGAGACCGCTTCATCGTGCGCCAGTTTTCGCCGGTGGTGACCATTGGCGGAGGAGCCATGCTCGACCCGTTGGCGCGGCGCCCGATGCTGCGCGATACCGGAAGAACCGCGTATCTCGAAACGCTCGAGCGGGGAAATCGCGAGGAGATTCTTGCGGCGATGACCGAACGCGCAATTCTCGGTCTCGGCTACGAAGAAATCGTCGCCCGCACAGCGTGGGTGGATTCGGAAATCCGCGACGCGGCCAAAAAACTCTCCGGAGCCGGTCGCGTGAAAACGGTATGCGCCGAACCACTGGTACTCGTGTCAGAAAAAGTCTTTGTGGAAGTTCGCAAGAAAATGCTGGAGAAGGTGGAGAAATTCCAAAAAGACAATCCACTTTTGCCAGGAATCCAGCGGGAAGACTTGCGCGCCAGCCTGGGAAAGCGCGTGCGTGCCGAAACGTTTCGCGCCGCGCTCGAGGAACTCGAGTCGCAAAAGAAACTTGATGCAGCTGGCGAATTGGTCAAGAAAGCCGGCTCCGAAATCACGCTCCAGCCTGAAGAAGCCAAGGCCAAAGATCAAATCGAAGCCGCTTTTGCATCCGCGAGCCTGCAAGCGCCCTCGGTGAAAGAAGTCCTCGCCAATCTCGCCATCGAAGCGAAGCGAGCGGAGCGGCTGCTGCAAATTCTGCTGCGCGAAAAGACGCTTGTGCGCGTGTCGCCGGAACTGATTTTTCACCGCGACGCCCTGTCACATTTGAAAGAGCGCTTAGCCAGCCACAAGAGATCCAAAGGCGAGCGAATCTCCGTGCCCGCGTTCAAGGAACTGACCGGAATCACCCGAAAATACGCCATACCCCTTCTCGAATACCTGGACCGCGAGAGGGTAACACGCCGCGCCGGCGACGACCGTGTTATCCTATAACCCAACAGACAGGCCTGCCCTTGCTGCCCGGGGTGCACCTGCGTTAGGGTGATGAACGGGACGGGACAGCCGGAGGATACAGATGTTTGAAAGTCCGATGCATTGGTTAATTGTTCTGGTGATTGTTTTGATCTTGTTTGGCGGAAAGCGCATCCCTGAAATCATGAAGGGATTCGGCGAAGGCATCCGCAGTTTCAAGGAAGGCATGTCCGGCGCTTCGCAAACACCGGCTCCCCCGGCGCAGGCAGCTCCGGCACCGCCAGCCGCGCCAGCACCACAGCCTTCGGAAGAAAAGAAGTAACGCTGACCCCGGCAGAAAGTCCAATCCAATGGGATTTGGGCGGCTCGTGTAGCCGCCCTTTGTTTTTTTACAAATCTTTTTTTACAAAGCAAACCCGCGTTTCCGTCTCTTGCGCCCTGGCCTTCCGCGCCAGGCCCGTTGATACGTTTCTCCCTCGCCTGACACTCAAAAACTGGGCTTCATTGCTGTGTACTCTGAAGCAACTCGCGGAGATCTGGTAGGTTGACAATCAAAAATGCCGGGCATAGACTCATCTGCGAACCCTCAGCCCACCCTTAACTTGCAGGGGAACCAGCCGGCCCCGGCTTAAGGACTTTCCATCCCGACGGTGGTGGCAGTTATTGAAAACTGCCAGCCGGACAAACAACCAGAGAGCAAGGGCCTTTTGCAGGCTGAGTCTTCCGAGGTCGACACGGAGATACCAGTGTCCAAGAAACAGTTGCTCATCATCGCAAGCTCCGTAGGTGTGATACTTTTGCTCGCCATTTTGACGCTGGGCAAACCGATCTTCAACAAACGAGCGAAAGACGTTCGTAACGGCTGGAATCGCGAGGGAATCAAAGCGGCCTATGTGGCCACGCAACTTCGCGAGGTCGACAACGCCCACTCGTCGCTGATTCTTTCCTACGACGTCAGGAATCTTACTGACGTTGATTACCGGCTGGCCGAAGGCGCCGGGCTTGTGGTTATGAGCCGGCTCAAAGGCGACGGGAGCCTGAGCCAGGAAGAATCCATTCATCTGAGCTATCCAGTCTTTCTGCCTGCCAAGCAGCGCGCACGGCTGGCGATTGAGATTTCACGGGCCTTCCCCTGGCCGCGGGAAGATTCCCGTTACGAAGACAAGCTAAAAGAATTTGTGAAGCAAAGACTTGGGGGTGTCAGAGGTTTCGTCCTCTTTGACGAGGCCAGCCACAGTCAGATTGATCTTCCCGCAGCTTGGCCAGAGCTACAGGATAGAACCCAAACGGGAGGCTGATTCGGAGCAAGCAGAACCGAGAACCGATCGATCATCACGGAGAAGCACAACCATGTCCACCTCAGCGGCAGCTCACAAACACGATTGGAGAACCAACGAGCGGCGTTCCTGTACCAGAGAACCTCTTAGTTGGATCGTGCTGGTGTTCTTTGGACAGAGCAATTGGGGCAAGCTCATTGACCTGAGCGAGAAGGGCATGTGCTTTGAGTTTGAGCAACCCCCTTCGATCAAGGAGCCCATCGAGTTCACCTTCGAGGCCATGGGCTGTATGTCCATCCCGCACGAAGGGAATGTCTTCGGCGACTCGTTTCAAGCCGAGGGCCGCGTGGTCTGGACTCACGAGTTTGAGAGAACTGCGGGAGTGCAATTCCTGAATCTGTCACAGAGAGGCCTGGACCAAATCCGGACCTGGCTGTCTTCCGCCACCGGGCACGTTGCTCCTCCTCGCGACGCGGTGAACGTCGGGCATACTGCGGGGTTGACCGAAGAATTGAAAAGGGAATGGAACGCCGAATGGAACCGCCGAGCGAGCCAGCAAGCGCCAGAGCCCTTCACTCCGAAGGCAGCTCCTTCCCCACGGCCCCAAGCGCAAGTCGAATCAGCCCAGAAAACCTCAGAATTCAAACTGGAGGAATTCGATTCCCATTTGGAGTCGATGTGGGAGCCCGAACCCGCATTCGGTCCGCAGCCTCCGCCCCGGCAATCAGCATTTCATCGCGAACCCGAGGAAAAGTTTGCGCAACATACCGTCGAACCGGCGGCCTTCAGCACAAATCTGCTGAAGGATTTCGAACGTGGGACTGCCCCTCACAGTGCGAGCGCAGCGCCTGCGGACTTAGAAGGTTTCTGGAGTGAGGACCCGGAGGTTGCGCCGCAAAGAGTCGAAACTCCATTTTCCGACGCGGAGATGGCGCGAGCCGTGCGGGCGCATGAGAGGCTCGAGCACAGCGGCTTTGAGGTTCCCGCAATCCCGCGAGAGGAGGAGCGGCCAAGACAGGGAGTGACGTTGCGGCCGAAGCCGCAAAAGGCGCGCGTCGGATACGTCATTGCGGTGACCTGTCTCGGTACCCTACTGGTGGCCGCGGCGGTTATCGCAATTGCGACCAGGTCCACGGGAAAGGTCGGGGATGGCGAACTTGCATCGCTGGCCCCAGAGAGCCGAGTTGATGCGGGAACCGCAGAGCGCGGCGCTGCGGAAAGTTCACAACCGTTCCTCGTCGAAGTATTGGACACGTCCAGCCGTCGGTTCGTCCTTTGGTTTACGGGCGATAGCCGTCAGGATGTCAGCACGCGCGAGGTGCAAAGACCGGCTTTTTCCGGAGTTTCCTCCTCGCGAGATCCCCTAGTGGCCGACAAGCCGCCTGCAAGGGGCGAGCCCGCTCGCGATTTTACTTTGGTTTCCCCTCACGCCGGGGCAAGAACGACCGCCCCTGCCGGCAGCTCTGAAGCCCTTGTAGCGCCCACCATTGGAGAAGCGCCGCTGGGCTCGGATGTGCCTCTTCGAGCGAACTTGCCAAGCCCGGCAGCTCCGGTGGAACGAACCCTCCCCATCGGAGGCGACGTTCAGCCGGCGCGGTTAATTCGCGCGGTGCTGCCAGCTTATCCGCAGCTAGCGAAATCCAATCGCGTGGCAGGAGATGTCACGCTGGATGCGCTCATCGACGCTTCGGGCGCGGTCAAGGACGTAAGCGTGATTTCCGGGCCGGTGTTCTTGCGCGAGGCGGCCAAGGCGGCGCTGAAACAATGGAAGTATGAGCCGGCGCGCCTCGACGGGCAGCCAACCGCCATGCATCTCACGGTCACCGTAAAATTCAGAACCGACCAGAAGTAGCCAAGCACCTGTTTCCCGTTAACTGTGGGCGGGGGACTTGGGTTTGCGTACGCCCCTACTCTCAATAGTTATTACCCCTCTCTGTCGAAGCGACGTGTCCATTTCTCTGTTCCACACATCAGTAACTCTAGGGTTCATTCCCCCGTACACATAGAATGGAAGGCAGACTCCACGGGTCTGCCCTTTATCGATGCTTGCCCTGCGAGACAATCTGGCGCAGTGCCTTAGCGCACTGCAAGCGCACAAGCTGCGCGCGTCCCTGACTATGCTTGGGCTGACCATGGGCGTGGCTACGCTCATCACCGTGATGACGATCGTGCAGGGAGCGAACGCCTATGTAGAAAACAAGATTGCCAACCTGGGAACGAACGTGTTCCAGATTGCGCGCACGCCGTTTGCCGTGACCGACTTCAACATCATCATCAAGGCGCTGAAGTACAAGAAAATCGAGATGGAGGACGTGCGCGCGGTCCAGGAAGCATGTACGGCGTGCGGGGAAGTGGGAGCGACGGCCAGCGCTTCAGTCAAGGCGAGATACGAAGATAAAGAATCGACGGACGTGAACTTCTACGGCCAAACACCAAACATGGCCAACATTGATTCGCGAAACGTGGAGCTGGGGCGGTACTTCAGCGCCTGGGAGTCGGACCATCGCACCTACGTCTGCCTGATTGGGGACACGATGGTGCAACGGCTGTTTCTCGGGGTGGATCCTATTGGCAAGAGCATCCGCATCGGCAATGACGAGTTCACCGTTATCGGCGTGATGGAGAAGATCGGGAGCGTGCTTGGACAAGACCAAGACAACTTTGTGATCGTGCCGCTGCCGGTGTTCCTGGAAATTATCGGAAGCCACACGACGAGCTTGACCATCAATGTAAAGACAAGCGCGGCCCATTTTGAGCCAGCCCAGGACCAGGTGCAGCTCATTTTGCGCGCGCGGCGGCACTTGAGCGGAAAAATGGAGAACGACTTTTTCATCGGCACCAAGGACAGCTATATGGCGCTGTGGAAGAGCATCAGCTCGGCGTTTTTCGGAGTTTTTATCCTCGTAAGCGCGATTTCGGTGATCATTGGCGGTATTGTGATCATGAACGTGATGCTGGTGAGCGTAACGCTCCGTAAGAGGGAGATTGGCGTGCGGCGCGCGATGGGGGCCACCCAGGGCGACATCCTGAAGCAATTCATCACGGAAAGTTTTATGCAGTGCATCGCCGGCGGGGCTATTGGCATCGCGCTTGGGTTTTTGGTCGCGCTGGTGTTGCGCACGTATACGCCGTTTCCAGCGTCAGTGCGAACTTCGGTGGCCATCATGGGCGTGATCATGAGCTCGGCGGTGGGACTGTTTTTCGGGATCTATCCGGCGCTGCGGGCGGCAAAGCTGGATCCGGTGGTTGCGTTGAGGTCCGACTAATGGCGCTCATGACCCTCGAGCAGGCGCGCGAGAATTTCCTTGCGGCCATGCAAACGCTGCAGTCCTCCAAGGTGCGGTCGGCTTTGACCGTGCTGGGAATCGTTATCGGCGTTTCTTCGGTGATTTCCATGGCCGCGATTATTCAAGGACTGAATAAGTTTGTTCAAGACCGCGTGGAGTCGCTGGGCTCGCGGACCTATTTCCTGACACGGTTCCCGCCGGGAACGGACCCTTCGCGCATGCCGCAACGAATTCGCGTGCGGCCCTATTTTGAATACCACTATGCCGAATACATCCGCCAGGCGGCTCCCGATGTGGAGGACGTGAACACCGTGGGGACACGCGGATTCTTCCTGGGAGACTCGAACCGGATCATTTACGGAGACCGCAGCGTGGAAAAGCTCATCGTGCGCGGAGCGGAGCCGTCGTACACGACGGCGCTGCCGCTGTTCACGATTGCGCGAGGCCGGTTCATCGGCGCGTTCGATGAAGCGCACGCGCGTCCGGTGGTGGTGCTGGGCGCGGCGATTAGCGAGTCGCTCTTTCCAAATGAGGATCCGCTGGGAAAAACTGTGCGCCTGAACGGCAGCACGTATGAAGTGATTGGCGTGTTCGAGCACGATCAGGGGCTGTTTCTCGGACCGGGCGTGGACATTTTCGCGATTATTCCGCTGAGCAAATTCCACAAGGAGTATCCGGAAGCGAAGGAGCTAATCCTCATCTTCACGATTCCCAAAGACGTGAACGTGGAAACCGCGCAGGGAGAAGTGATTCAGGCAATGCGGCGTCTGCGGCGCATCCCGGCGGGAAAAGAGAATAATTTTGAGCTGAGCTCGCCGGACTTTTTGAGCAATTTGTGGAACCAGTTGACGGGAGCGCTGGTGATTTTGACAACGGTGATCAGCTCGATTGGATTGCTTGTAGGCGGGATCGGCGTAATGAACATCATGCTGATCTCCGTGACAGAGCGGACCCAGGAGATTGGCGTGCGAAAGGCCATCGGAGCCAGGCGCGCGGACGTGCGGCTGCAATTTTTGCTCGAAGCCGTGGTGCTCACGCTGGTGGGCGGGACGATTGGGATTTTGATTGGAGCGGGAATTTCCACCCTGGTGCGGCTGACAGTTCCCTCGGTGCCGGCCACGCTTTCCTATTTGTGGGTGACGATCGGATTTGTGATTTCGGTCGGGGTGGGATTGTTCTTTGGATACTACCCGGCGAATTTAGCGGCCAACCTGGATCCGATTGATTGCCTGAGGTACGAGTAAAAACCCGCTGCGCCCCTGCAAATGCAAATCAATCCGCGCCGTAAGTCACGGGGCGGCGGAGGAATAGCACCCTTCGGTCCAGCCGAGTTCAGTCAGGGCTTGTTGCAGACGCGCGAGAGGCAGGCCCACCACATTGAAATAGCAACCTTCGATGCGAGGAATGTAACGTGCGGCGTAGCCCTGGATGGCGTAAGCGCCGGCCTTGTCGTGCGGCTCGCCGGTGGCGAGATAGCGGGTGATTTCTTCGTCGGAGAAAGGAGCGAATGTCACCAGCGTGGTCTCGACGAAAGAGACGCGTTCGACATCGGGAAGGCGTATGAGACAAACGCCGGTGAGCACGGCGTGGGTGCGGCCCGAAAGCATTGTGAGCATGCGGCGGGCGTCGTCGGAAGAGCGCGGCTTGCCGAAGATGTGGCCGTCGAAAACGACTTCCGTGTCCGCTGCGATGAGGATGGAGGGGCCCACGGCGCGAGCGGCAGCGAGATCCCCTTTGGTGTTGGCGAGACGCTGGACGAGGTCCTCAGGAGATTCGCCGGGATGCGGCGTTTCGTCGATCGCTGACGAAAGCACCGTAAAATGATAGCCCGCGTTGCGAAGAATCTCAGCGCGACGGGGCGAAGCGGACGCGAGAATCAACTTCATGAGTACCTCAAACCCGAAGAATACTACAATGCAAGCAGGATGACAGCCGGGCTAAGGGACAGCTAAATAATCGCGGCAGAACCCTGTACGTTTGACCTTGCCCACCAGACCCATTAGCGTGCGGAAACCCAGGCGATCCGCGTGATTGTGCGCCAGGCGGAATAAGCGAATGCAAGTTCCACTCCGATGCTCTTCTTGTCGGCACTGAAGTGGGCGCGCTGGTAGACGAAACCCCGGAAACGACGGCGGCGGATTCGAATCGTGATCAGTTCCATGGCGCGGAAGCGAGTGGCGGCGAACCTGCGAAGTACACCGCTCGTAGGCGAGGCTCACCTTCCCGCCTCGACAAGCTATGGGGAGGTCGCGCACGACTTTCAACGAAGAGTTTCGAGAGGATGTACGTCGATTACGCTGGGCGCCGCGGGGTCGGTAAACGCTGGGCGAACTACTCGTTACCTATCTGCATTGGGAACGGCTGTCAAAGCTCACCTAGGCACGATCTTGCGCGGGCCGCGGGGACGCAGGATCACTACCGAATGGCCGACAATCCAGTCGCGACGCCTTGCATGCTGCCGACGCAGAGGCAGTTTGGGTCGTTCCTTCAGCGAGAACTCTCCGAAGACCGCAATTTCAATCAAATCAACGGAAACAATGGCAGGCATACTAGGCTTTTACAGATGGGAAAGCTTCTATGAACGCTGTCGAGAAGGCGCTCTGGTTCATCGAAAGTCACTCTGGAGGCGAAATTACGCTACTGGACATCGCCAACACAGTCGGCGTATCGCGCTTTCATATGACACGGGCCTTCGGCGCGGCCACAGGTCTCATGCGCTACGTGAGTGGCCGCCGATTGACGGAAGCGGCCAAAGCCTTATCGCACGGCGCACCGGATATTTTGTCCGTCGCTCTGGGTGCAGGGTATGGTTCGCATGAGGCTTTTACTCGCGCGTTCCGCGATGAGTTCGGTGTGACGCCCGAAACCATTCGCGACCAAGGAAGTCTGAAGAGAATCGAAGTTCTCGAGCCAATCAAAATGGAATGAAACACTGCTCATCAAGCTCGAACCCCGACGCGTGGAGAGCGGCAGGAGGTTGCTCATCGCCGGAATAGGAGCGCGTTACACGTGCGAGTCGAGCGCGGGCATACCCTCGCAATGGCAACATTTTGTACCTCATCTGGGGCGGGACTACTCACCAGCGGTGTCTCGGCCCGACATAGTTTATCGTTTATCGCGGTTGCGCCTCTAAGTTGTTATTTATCAATAGTACCGGAACCTACTTGGCAACTGTTCGTCACCCCAGGTGTTTCTAATCAAGGATGCGGCTTGAAGTGGCGATTTCAGCCGCGTTTCCCACCCCCCAGCAAAAACCACCCAGCAAAACGCCAGAAAGGTAGGAATCATGCGTATCGCACGCTTAATCAGTTCGTTGTTTCTCTCGTTCGCTGTTGCTTCACTGGCGATACCGGTTCCATCCCGAGCACAAGTTGCTGTGGGCATCTCTGTTCGGATTGGTCCTCCTGTATTGCCCGTCTATGTTCAGCCGATCTGCCCAGAACCTGGCTACATCTGGGTCCCCGGCTACTGGGCCTACGGTCCCGATGGCTACTTCTGGGTTCCAGGCACGTGGGTCTTTCCTCCGGAAGTCGGTCTGCTCTGGACTCCGGG
>Ga0126378_10000154_pt1 | contig 51146 bp, 39 predicted proteins | sample PanSoiMetPlot_23_FD_92587 | JGI IMG/M metagenome (GOLD analysis project Ga0126378, IMG submission 92587) | Tropical forest soil microbial communities from Panama - MetaG Plot_23 | ecosystem: Environmental > Terrestrial > Soil > Tropical forest > Bulk soil | place: Panama | collected 2016-02-17 | reverse complement strand
CCACCCTGCGGCGCGAGCGAGCAATCGAACACCGGCAGGTGCTCCGATTTCAGGTAAGGGGCGCCTTCGATTTTTCCGCTTTTATCGATGTACGAGACGATTTCGCTGGACTGTTCCGGCGTATAGCCGAGCTTCATCAAAGCCTGGGGCACGGTGTTGTTGACGATTTTGATGAGGCCGCCGCCGACTAGTTTCTTGTACTTCACGAGAGCCAGGTCCGGCTCGATGCCGGTCGTGTCGCAATCCATCATGAAGCCGATGGTGCCGGTGGGCGCCAGTACGGTTACCTGAGAATTTTTGAAGCCGAACTTCTCGCCGTGATGGAGCGCCGCATCCCAGGACTCCTGCGCCGCCAGAAAAAGTTCTGGCTGAACATGCTCGGGCTGAATGCCGCGCATAGCCTCGCGATGCATGCGAATGACATCGAGCATCGGCTCGGAGTTGACTTCGTAGTCTGGGAACGCGCCCATTCGTTCTGCAATGCGCGCGGATTGCGCGTAAGCTTCGCCACACATGAGAGCGGTGACGGCGCCGGCCATGTCGCGGCCCTCGGCGGAGTCGTAGGGCAAAGCCATGGACATGAGCAGGGCGCCGAGGTTCGCGTAGCCCAAGCCGAGCGGCCGGAAACTGTGTGAATTGTCCGCGATCTTCGGCGTGGGGTAGCTGGCGTTGTCGACCAGGATTTCCTGCGCAGTGATGGTCACGTCGACGGCGTGTTTGAAGGCCGACACATCGAATTGCCCGCCGGTGGTGACGAACTTCATAAGATTCAGCGACGCAAGGTTGCACGCCGTGTCGTCGAGGAACATGTACTCTGAGCACGGGTTGCTGGCGTTGATGCGCGCCGTGTTCTTGCAGGTGTGCCAGCGGTTTACCGTGGTGTCGTACTGCATCCCCGGATCGCCGCAATGCCAGGTGGAATCGGAGATCTTGTGCATCAGTTCGCGGGCGCGGAGCTTCTCGACGGGCTGGCCATCGTGGACGTTCTTGGTCCACCAATCCTTGTCCTCAGTGACCGCGCGCATAAAATCGTCGGTGACGCGCACGGAGTGGTTGGCATTCTGAAAGAAGATGGAGCTGTAGGCATCGCCGTCGATCGAACTGTCGTAGCCCTGCTCGATCAACACGTGCGCCTTGCGCTCTTCCTTGCGCTTGCATTCGATGAACTCAACAATGTCCGGGTGGTCGATGTTGAGGATGACCATCTTGGCGGCGCGGCGCGTTTTGCCGCCGCTCTTGATGACGCCGGCGAACGCATCGAAGCCCTTCATGAAGCTGACCGGACCGGAAGCGATGCCACCGCCGGAGAGAGTTTCTTTGCTTCCACGCAAAGTCGAAAAATTCGTGCCGGTGCCGGAGCCCCACTTAAACAACATGCCTTCGGTCTTCGCCAAATCCATAATAGAAGCCATGTCGTCGCGGACGGAGTTGATGAAGCACGCCGAACACTGCGGCTTAGGCTGGACTCCGACGTTGAACCACACGGGCGAGTTGAAGGCCACCTTCTGCTCGACGAGAAGATGAGTAAGCTCATCGCGGAATGCGTCGCGCGATGCGGCATCCGCAAAATAGCCGCCCTGTTCGCCCCAGCGGACGATAGTGTTGGCCACGCGGCCGATCAGTTGCCGAACCGAGCCTTCACGGTCGGGCGTTCCCATTTTGCCGTGGAAGTATTTGCTGGCCACGATATTGGTGGCCGTCTGCGACCAGGCTTTAGGGACTTCGACATCGTCTTGGCGGAAAATGGTCACGCCTTTTTCGTTCCCGATGAGCGCGGTGCGTTTCTCCCACTCAACCGCGTCGAAGGGTGACCTCTTGCCGTCAGTAAAATATCTGGGAAACGCCAGACCTCGCCGAATTTCTGTTGCAGTCTTCACTGTCGTATCCGCCGCTGGAGAATTGCCGCTCAATACATGCTTTACGGTTGCCATCCGCTCCTCCGCGCTTCCGGGGTTCCCTCCCAAGCGCGGGGAACCCTACTATTTTACTCCTCTGCCCTCAGCAAGAGGCGCTGCGCTTCGCTCGGGGGGCTGGGGTGGAGCGAACGCAACTCGATTCGTGGGCGCGTGAAACGCGCGAGCGAAAAAAAGACGACTGCCGGGCAGTCGTACTAAAAATACAGCGCAAAAAGCCAATGCTCTGCCGCTGGCCGGTGGTTCGCACTCAGCCTCACAGCAGGTGCTCCGCCAAATACGGGCGCGGAGCAGGTACTTCGCGCTCGATTTTTTTCGCTTAAAACCCGGGCCGCTTTGCGGAATCACACGGACCTAAGCTATCCCCGACTCGGTCCGTGTGGCGCTTTCACGTCCCCCGAATCTGGATGTGCAGTATCAACGGATGCGAAATCCCTGTCAAGAGAAAAACGCAAAATGTAGATATTATTTTCACAGCTCATCAACATGTAGTGGTCCTGTTTCCACGTAACTGCTTGTGCGTGTACGCGTTTTGCAGCATTGCACTTCGCGCTACACTGCTTACATCAAGTGATGATGAAGCGAAGATTTTTATTTTTCGTTGCTTACTCTGCGCTTTTTGCGCTGTCGGCTTCGCTCTCAATGGCGCAGGAGAAAGCTGCGTCATCGGCGCAGCCGCTGGATTCTCCTGCGACGCCTACCGCTTTCGGAGAAAAACTGCATCTCGAAGGGATTCACAACGCAGGAAAAGCCAACGGAATTCTATATCGCGGTGGGCAGCCGAAAAACGAGGGAGCGCTTGTCCAATTGAAAAAACTCGGCGTAACAACAGTTGTCGATCTGCGAGGCGAAAGCCGCGAAAAAATGGAATGGGAGCAGAAGCAAGCGGAGGCGCTGGGATTGCGCTTTGTGCACATTCCCGTCAGCGGCTGGTCGCCGCCAAGCGATGAACAGGTGGCGCAATTTCTTTCGTTGTTTCGGGACGACCGTGCGCAGAAGATGTACGTGCATTGCCTCTTCGGCGACGACCGCACCGGCGTATTTGTGGCCACTTACCGTATGGCCGTGGAGAAGTGGTCGCCGGAGCAAGCGATGAAAGAAATGTATTTTTTCGGGTTCAACGGCTTCTGGCATCCGGCAATGAAAGCCTACATTCGCAAATTTCCGGAGCATGTAGGGTCTTCGCCAGCTTTGGCTTCGCTGCGGGCGCAACGGGCGGCGCCGTGAATTCAGTTTTGAGTCGTAAGTCTTAAGTAAAAAAGAGCCACGGAAAGAAGGAAAGGGACATTTGGGGCCATCGGCCCTGATTTCTACAACTCACTGAAACCGCTTATGTTCTATCCTGGTGAGAATCATTTTTCCTAGTACGAACGTACCGTTTGCACGGGACGCCCGCTTCATTCAATAGAACAACCCCTTCTTCTACCATTTGTTCACATGGGTTCGCCCGTCTGAGGGAGGGGTCGCCGTGCAAGTCGGACGTTATGAAGTGCTCGAAATCGTCGGCAACGGAGCACATGGTCGCGTGGCTCGCGCGCATGATCCGCTCATCGGCCGCCTGGTAGCCCTCAAGGTTTTCCCCAAAGAATTGGCCAGCGGCGAAGCCCGCCAACGCTTCATTCAGGAAGCGCGCGTGGTGGGCCAGCTTTCTCATCCCGCAATCATCACGCTGCACGACATGGGCATTGACGAAGCCACGCAAACGCCATACTTGGTAATGGAATATCTCGAGGGCCAGCCTCTCGATAGGATTCTGGACAAGCGAAGCGTGCCGTTCCCTAAGGCCTGCGCATGGGGTGCGGATGTGGCCAGCGCCCTCGGTGCGGCACACCGTAAAGGGGTGATTCACGGCGACGTCAAACCGGCGAACGTGCTGATCACCGACGAAGGCCGCGTGAAATTGATGGATTTTGGCATGGCGCGGCTTGCAAGCTTTGATTCCAAAGCTACACCGCTGGCGGGCACGCCTGCCTACTGGTGCCCAGAACAGATCGTTGGCAAACCGCAGGACGGGCGCTCCGACCTGTTTTCCCTGGGAATTGTTCTCTACGAAATGGTGACAGGACATCGTCCGTTTGACGCGGATTCGCTGCAGGGAATTTGCTCTCGCGTTCTTTCTTCGACGCCGCTTCCACCGTCGCACGCCAATCGCTCGATTCCCGCAGCGTTCGACGACATCGTCGCGCGCTGCCTGGCAAAAGATCCTGCGGGGCGATTTGCGGCAGCGGAAGCGTTGGCACAGCAACTTTATCCATTCGCTCGCCACAAAGCGGCTCCCGCGCATGGGGCGCAAGGCAAGGGTAATGCGCCAGGCTCGGCTGATCGCGGGGAACGCCTTTTGCGCACAGCCTAATCTTGAATCACAACAATTGGAATTGAATTAGTAAGGGTGCGAGCGCAAGCTCTTATTCGTAACGCAACGCTTCGACAGGATCAAGCTTCGCGGCCTTCATCGCCGGCCAGACGCCAAAAATTAGTCCGACGCTGACGCTCACGGCGATTCCAGTGGCTGCCGCCCAAGCCGGCACTCTGCCCGGCCAGTGCAATGCGAGCTTAACCAACAGCACCAGGCCATTTACAAGAACGAGGGCAATCACTCCACCGGCGCCCGTCAACGTCATCGCTTCGAGCAAGAACTGCCAGGTGATGTCGCTGCTCTTCGCGCCGATAGCTTTGCGCACGCCGATTTCGCGGGTCCGCTCGGTTACACTGACGAGCATAATATTCATCACGCCGACGCCGCCGATCAGCAGCCCCACGGCGCTCAAGACAATCATCGCCAGGTAAACCATCAGCATGATTTTGTGGAACTCCGACACTTGTTCTTCCGCGGTGCTGATCGAAAAGTTGTCCTTCCCGCCGAAAGGGACGCCGCGCCGCCTTTCGAGTACTTCGCGCGCTTGATCCACTGCCTGGTCCAGCATTCCGGCGCGCGCCTGGATGCGCATGTTCACTTCGTCGGCGGACGGATACATCTTCTTCATGGTGCTGAGGGGAATCAGGATGCGGCGGTCTTCATCTCCCATCGCGACGCCGCCCTTGGGCTTTTCGACGACGCCGATGACCAGGAAATCAGTGCCGTCAATCATCACATCCTTGCCCACGGCGTGCCCCTCCGGGAAGAGCACCGGCCCCACGTTTTCTCCGAGCATCACTACTTTTTCTTTGTGCAGGTCGTCGCCCTCACTGATGAACCTGCCTTCCAAGGTCGCGGCGTTGGCATACACTTGCCCGAAGTTCGGCTGCACGCCGCGAAAATCAATAGCCTGCACTTGTCCAGCCTTGGTTCGCACAGAATGCGTTTGCATCCAGGGAGGCATCAGAAACGCGGTGGCATTTTTTACCGCCGGGCAGCCTTCGAGAATTGCGCGCTGATCGTCTAGGGTCAGCGGCTTTCGTAAGCGCTCTTCCAGGGGAGGTTCTCCTCCGCCATGCATTCCCGTGGTCCACTTGGAAATGAACGCCGTGTCCGCACCATACTGTTTGATTTGCTCCTGAATATTGTAGTCGAATCCCGTAATGAGCGCGGCGACCAGCATGATGACGCCGACGCCGAGCACGACACCAAAAACGGTCAGCGCGCTGCGCGTCTTATGCGTGCGCAGCGTGTCCAGCGCCTGCCTCAAACTTTCGCCGTGCTGTTGTGCCATGGTTAATTCCTTAAGATTCCGCTCGCAACGCTTCAATAGGATCAAGCTTGGCGGCGCGCATCGCCGGATAAATGCCAAAAAAGAGTCCCACCGCCGTCGCTAGCAGCATGGAAATAACCACTGCGGAAATGGGGGTTGTCATTGGAAAGGAAATAGTCACTTTCACCAGCCAAACGACGCCGTAAGCCAAACCAATGCCGATGAGCCCGCCCGCAGCAGCGAGAACCGCCGATTCCGCCATGAATTGCAAAAGAATGTGGTTCTTTCTCGCCCCCAGAGAGCGTCGAATCCCGATCTCGCGCGTCCGTTCAGTCACGCTCGCCAGCATGATGTTCATGATGACAATCCCGCCCACCACCAAAAAGACGCTTACCAGCGCCATGGCCATGAATTCGATGTTTCCCATCAGTTGGTGCCACAGGGACATAATGGAATCCGAGCCCAAGATGGCGAAATTATCGGGGGCGGCAAAAGGCAAGTGCCGCCACGCCCGCATCAGCATGCGCGCTTCGTCTTCCGTAACTGGCATCATTTCCGCATTGGGAGATTGCACAAAAACAGTGACCCAATCGCTTTGCCGGTGCCAGCCTTTCCGGTAAGTGGTCAGAGGCATCATCATGAAATTGTCTTGCGATTGGCCAAAAGCTGTTCCGATGGCTTCCGCGACGCCAATGACTTGGTAGGAGTGCGTTTCCGCTCTAATCATTCTTCCGACCGGGTCCACATTCGGGAAAAACTTCTTAGCTAAGTCGGCCCCGATGAAAACGACTTCAGAATGATGATCCTCGTCGGCCTGGGTAAGAAAGCGTCCTTGCGCCACGGTAAGGTTGCGCACGTCCGCGAAATTGGGCGTTACGCCCTGCACATTCGTACCGTCCAGGATTTGGTCGCCGCTTTTCGTCTGCACACTGTTGCGGTCCTCTTCCCCGGCGACGTTCTTGGCGGTCTGCATGTTGTCCCGCAGACGCTCGAATTCCTCTAGGGTGACCAAAGGCCGTTTCTGCGCTTTAATCCACGCGTCATAGCTGGTGATGATTCCAAAGCGATGCACTAAGAATACGTTTGCGCCCAAATTAGCGACGCGATCCGCCACGTAGGTATTCAGGCCGACAACGGCGCTCATGACTGTAATGAGCGCAGTAACCGCGAGGATCACGCCCAGGAGGGTCAGAAAACTCCTCAACTTGTGCGAATGCAGAGCGTCCATGGCCAGGCGCAATGTCTCTCCCAGCGTAACTGCGGCCTTGCGAGCGCGGGCCAGCCGGCCAGTGGCATCCCGCGTTTGCGGGATTGCACCTGGAATTGCTCCGAAGTTGTCGATGGGGGTTGCGCCCAAGCAAACCTCCGACTCACCCTAATCTCTACTACGCTTTACCCGGGCGATTCGTTCCACAGGGCTTCTCTAACATCAATTAGACGCTGGAAAACGCCCTTTGCTTTCAAAAGCTTCCTGAAGTACCCTTTGGCCGCATTGGCATGGAACGGCAAAGCGTGCTTACTTCTATTGTAGCTTGCCCCAGCCAGCAAACGAATCGGATGTTGTTCGAAGATTTAGTTTGGCTCCGGAGGCTTCTATGCGGCGTAAGGCCATTTGTCTTCTATTAGTTACAAGCTTCAGCCTTGCGGTAGCTCTGAATCTGCCGGCGCAGGACAAGCCAGCCGACAAGACCGCCACAGTAATTGTCCCAAACTCTGGCTACCGGGCTGAATTCCTGGAGGAAGTGACCTACTACGAGCAGCGGTATACCAGACTGGCAGAGGCTATGCCAGCGGAGAAATACGCATGGCGACCGGCGGAAGGTGTTCGCTCGGTGGGTGAGGTGTACACGCACATCGTCGTCGCCAATTATGGGGTTGCGCGCGCCTTGGGAACCGCGTTTCCGGCTGGATTCGACATCAAGGCGGTTTCCGCCCTTTCGAGTGACAAAGCTAAGGTTCAGCAAGCTCTAAAGGAATCATTTGCGCATTTCCGCGGAGCCATTCTGTCTCTGAACGATGCCGACGCAGACAAGCCGCAAAAAATGTTTAATCGACAGACGACGCTGCGAGGCTCGTTGATGATGATCGACAGGCACTGGGGCGAACACCTTGGGCAATCGATCGCATACGCGCGCGTAAATGGCGTGGTTCCTCCGTGGACAGAGGAATCCCATCAGCAACAAAAGCCCACCGAAAAACCGAAGCCATAAATCTCTTGTTCTCGAGCTGGTGCGCCCCGGGCGTTATAGATACACAGCGATCTACCCCGGTTTCGAACGGAGTGGGGTACAACAGTTGTGTGACCAAGCGAATCCAATTGGTGTGCCCGCCGCCGCACTTTTGCGGGTTCAAACTTATGATAGTTCGCGATTACATTCCGGTTGCGATGCTCCTATTGGCGATGCCGACCTGCGTGGCGGCGCAATCGGTCGTTACAAGCTCGCCGCCAGAGTTGGCCCCTGAACCGTCCAAGCTCTTAACACGCGTGATCGCCAACCAAAAGAAAGATGAAGCGGCGCTCGAGGTGTATGAACGTTTGGAACGTTTGGAAACCAGAAAGAGGGCGAGCGACCCCGCTCCAGCATCGGTCAAAGTTGCGCGTGTCATTCCCAACGGAACGGGTATGGATAAGATTCCCGTGGATGCCGCTGGCAAGCCTGCCGACGCCCCGGCTTATCGCGCGCGACTCGAAGGCTTGGAGCGCGCCCTCGCTTTGATAGTCGATAACAACCGCGGGCAGCGCGACGCTGTAGACAGATACGCAAAAAGGAAAAAAGAGCGCACGGATCTCATTGAGTCTGCGCACGACGCGTTCGCTTTCACGCTTGTAGGCCGTGAGCGCCGTGGCGACCACACGTTCCTCAAATATGAGATGTCGCCGAATCCTGCCTTCCGGCCCACAACGCGCCTGAGCGTTATCTTTACGAAAGTGCATGGCTACGTTTGGATCGACGAAGATGCAGGAGAGTTGGCGCGGATCGAAGGAGACGTGACGGGGGACGTGTCCATCGCCCTGTTTCTAGGCAAAGTTTATAAGGGCAGCCATTTCATGGAGGAGCGGTACGAAGTTTTGCCGGGCCTGTGGGAGGCGAGCTTTTCACGGTACGATTTCGACGGCCGGAAGTTCTTTTCCGGCTTTTCGATTCACGAGCGCGCTTTTTATTCAAACTACCGCTACATCGGCCCGCCCAAGGAAGCCCTAGAAACAATTCGCAGAGAGCTTAAGCGTGCCAACTTGGGCACGCCGGGGACAACCGCAGCCGACCCCTGACGCTTTTCCACGTACAATTTACCTTAGGAAGACTCCGTCCTCGCCTCTAAGAGAGGTTTCATGCTCCGCTTGCTCTCATTCGGTGTTCTTGCGGTTCTATTGGTAGCATTGCAAGCCACGGCGCAGTCGCAAGATCCCGCTGCGTCCCCGCCTGAATCCAAACCCCAGGATTCGCCCGCCCCGACAGAAGCCAAAAAGCCCAAGAAAGTTGTGACCAACGAAGACCTGCCCAAGTCTGTGGGAGAGATTTCAGTTGTAGGAGACGCGAAGGGGGCACCCAAGGCAACGTCTGGCAAGCCCGCGAACGCGCAATATGTTGGTTCCGTGCGCGGCCAACTCGAAAAGCTGCAAAAGCAAATCGACGACGTGGACAAGCAAATCGTAGACCTGAAGAATTTCCGCGACGGCGAACCGTCGACTACCGCAAGCGGGGTCAAATTTGACAAGAGCGTCGAGCGTGAACCCATTGAAGTCCGAATACGGGCTCTACAAAATCAAAAGAAGGATTTGCAGTCGAAGATCGACGCGCTCCTCGACGAGGCGCGGAAGAAAGGTGTCGAGCCGGGAGAGCTTCGCTAGCGCGGTTTGGACTGGTGTTCTTCGCTACTCGCCTCAACGAATAAGCGCCCAGGGATAGGAACCTACGTTGATTTTCATGATCATGTAGCTGAAGCCCCCTGGGTCCGGTTTCGGCTGGTGGGGCGTGTCGGGAGGAATAAGGAGCCAGTCGCCAGCCTTCACCTTGAAGGTTTGTCCGCCCTCGATGGGCTGGCCTCGGTATTCACCCGGAATGATTCCATCCTTGTCGTGCAGATTCTGCTGGTTCGCGATTTTTCCTCCGACGATCATTTCACCCGTGCCGCCGGTAATCACGTAGAAATCGTAAGCGCCGGCATGCATTTCTGCATCATCCCAAACGCTGTTGACTTTGGTGAGGCTCTGAACCGGCTGGTCGCGATGCACGCGATACAGCATGAAGATGCTGAAATTGCGCGTCTGAACGTGTACCGGTCCTCCCCCGAACGATTGCGAACTGCCGCTGCCTGCTTGCGCGGCAGCTTTCATGGCCTTTTCGGCTAGTTCGGAGTGCGCTTTGCGGATGTCGTCGATGTTCCAGTAAGTGACCGGCGGAGCGTCCGGAGCCAGCGCGGGATCGCGAGGAGAATTGAAGCCGAACGGCCGCGTTTCAGGTTTGCCTTCCTGCGCGTAGGCGCTGGATATGATGGACGAATCGTCGATGTGCCCAGTAAGAGCCACTTGCGGCTCCAGGTGCATTTTGGGCTTCGAAGTGTAACCGGCCATGTACCCAATAAGCGCAGCGGCGATCAGAAGCAGCGGAAACATCTTCTTCACAACCATCCTCCGTTCAGGAATCAACGCATTGTGATTCCGAGGAATTCCTCAGGCCTGAAGGCCTGAACTACAACTCGGTAACCATTAGTCCTTCGCAGGGGGCTTTTTGGTCTCGAAGCGAATCTCTTTCAGCATCTCCGACTGCCGGTAAAGCTCGGTCTTGCCAGCGGGAAATTTGTTGATGTTCAGCATGAAGGCCAGAACGTCGGCGTTTTGCTGGCGGGTCAAAGTGCCCGGCTTGGTCTGAGGCATGGTTTTGCGAATACGATCGAAAAGGTCGCCGAGCGTCAAGCCATTCCAATTCGCCTGAAAGCCGCCGCCTGTGAGAGCAGGAGCGGATTCGCCTCCCGTAAGCATGTCGCCGTGACAGGCCGCGCACTCTTTCCGATAGACGGCCTCACCGCGCTTGGCTTGCTCGTCCGTATACACGCCGTCCCAGACGGAGCGCGCGTCTGCCGGCGCCTGCGCGCGCAGAGCGCAGAGAGATGCAGCCGCGAGCACAAGGCCTGCAATCGGCAATGTTCTTTTCATTCGCCCGCCGACGGCAATGTGTAGGCGATGTATTCGCCGGAGTATGGCCCCCCGCTCACGGCAACAACAATGTACTGTTTGCCGTGGACCATGTACGTCATTGGTGAACCGGTTTGCGGTGCCGGCATATAAACGGCGCCAACTTCTTTTCCAGTTGCCTTGTCGTACGCTCGCAACATCGCGCCGCGGGGGTGATCGGGCGTGGTGGTCACTTGCCCTTCGCCGGCGATGACCAGTGTTTTTGTAATGAGCGTCCCGATGTTGTAAGTCTCCTGGCCGGTTCGCGGAATGTTCATACCTTTCAAGAGTTCCGAGTTGCGCACAACGTCGGGAGTTTCGCCGTGCGCGATCTGCCAAACGAAGTCCCCCTTATCGAGATTGATGGCAGTGATCGTTCCATACGGAGGTTTGACCAGCGGCAGGCCATCAACGTCCAGGCGCACATACTGGCTGGCAGGGCGCTTCTTTGGCGGTTTAGGCGAATCAGCTCCCGCGTTTTCGCCGGGGCCGCGCATGATTTGCACTTCTCTTCCCGCGACGCCGGCAATATACCTGATGTCGGAAACTTCTTTGGGCGATTCAACCAACCCGATTGGCTCAATGCAGGAGTTGCACGCATACAGGTACGCAATGTGCGTTTCCGGATCGTACGAGCCGCCCGGCCAATTCGTTCCGCCGGAAGCGGTGCCCATAGTGAGCGTGCCGAGCGGGCCTTCCAGTTTGCTCACCGTAGGCGGCGTGTAGACCGGGCCGAGGTGATAGTGAGAAGCGACTTCTTTCCCTTTCTCCCGCAGGGCCGGCGTGAATTCAATCAAATCATCAATGGAAACGCCATTGCGGCTGTAAGCTGGCGGCTTCGAAGGAATCGGCTGCGTCGGAGAATACCATTCGCCCGGCACATTGCCCACTTCGACGGGCTTTTCCGGCATGGGCCAAATCGGCTTGCCGGTGATGCGGTCAAAAACGTAGAGGAAGCCTTGCTTGGTGGGTTGGGCCACAGCCTTGACCGGTTTTCCATCGACGGTAATGTTGGCGAGGATCGGTGCGGAGGAAATGTCCATGTCCCACAGCGCGTGGTGTACCAATTGAAAATGCCATTTGCGCTGGCCGGTCTTTAGATCAACACAGACGAGCGTTTCACCGAACAGATTATTCCCTGGCCGATGGCCGCCATAGAAATCGCTCGTGGGTGATTCCACAGGTAAGTAGACAAGTCCGAGTTGTTCGTCCACGGTAATCTGCGTCCAGACGCCGGTGTTGCCGGTGTATTCTGCGGAGCCCTTTTCCCATGTGTCGTAGCCGGCTTCGCCTTTCTTCGGGATGGTGTGAAAAATCCAGAGCCGCTTGCCGGTGCGCACGTCGAAGCCGCGCACGTAGCCCTTGTTGTTGCGCATGCTCTTCGGGGTCATGCCTTCGCGGAACGCGGCGCCAACCATGACAGTATCTCCGGCTACCACTGGCGCAGACTGAATCCCGATTTCGCCGGTCTCCAGGTCGGGCACCCATTCATGTTTGTCGTTCCACGCCGAGATCGTTTGGTCATCGTCGAGCTTGAGATCCAGTATGCCGTTCTCTCCAAACGAAGGGACGCGCTGGCCGGTTTTTGCATTCAGGCAAATCAACCGGAAGCCAGGCGTCACATAAAAAATGCGCTCCTCTTTGCCGTCCGACCAATATGCCAGTCCGCGGCCTGAGAGTTGTCGCGGAGCCGCGCCGCCGCGCTTGCCTTCATGTTCGCCGTGAATCCACAGCAACTCACCGCTTTCCGCATCTAACGCAATCACGGCGCGCCGTGAGCCTGCGGTCGCGTAGAGCACGCCATTCACCATCAGCGGTGTGCCTTCGAGCTTGTACTCGGGACGGTCCCCGAAGTTGTCCGTCTTGATCCGCCAGGCAATTTCAAGGTCGCTGAAGTTGGAAGCGTTGATCTGGTCCAAAGGCCGGTAACGCGTGCCCGCCAGGTCGGCGGCATAGCTGGGCCACTCCGTTTCCTTCGCATGCCATTGGGCCGAAGCTATCTGCGGGATAACACTGATCGGTACAAGCAAGCAGAAACACAACAGACTCGCACTCACAAATCTTCGGGAAAACATTTTCACTCCCCCTGGAACTTTCAGCGTCCAAGCACGCGCAAGTCTAAGCCCGCGGACTCGTACAGCAAAGGACTAGTTTCTTTCATCCTCGATTCTTTGCCTGTAGTCGGCGGGACGCTGTCAGGTGCGGCTTGCGTTGCCGCTCAAAGCTTCAGGCGCTATGATGCGGCGCGCGAGGAACGACTATCGGTTTCGCGTTCACACGGCGATTTGCCTCATTGCGACTCGCGCGTTCAAGGAGATATATGCGCAAGCTTGTCTGCTATCCGCTGTTGCTGCCCGTTGTGGTGGCAGTGCTGGGCGTGGGGGAGGCGGCCCTCGGTGCTTCGGAATCGACAATCCATTTCACAGTGGACGCCACACACGCGCCGCAAAAGATTCTCCACGTACGCATGACGATTCCAACCACGTCGGGGCCACTGAGGCTTTATTACCCGAAGTGGATTCAAGGCGTACATGCGCCAATCGGGCCCATCACCAACCTTGCCGGCTTAAAAGTGTCCGCAAATGGGCAAGTGGTTCCCTGGAAACGCGATTTGCTCGATGTGTACACGTTCCACATCGTTGTGCCTTCAGGCGCAAAGCAAATCGAGGTCGCGTTTGATTACCTGGAAGCGAGTGGGCCAGCTGGTGGCACGGCTACAGCCAAGCTGCTCGACTTGAACTGGTATCAGGTAGTTCTATACCCGGCGGGCAAACCGGCCGCCCAACTCGATTTCAAAGCGCATTTGAAACTCCCCCCTGGCTGGAAGTTTGGTACCGCTTTGCCGGTCGAAAGCCAATCGGATTCTGAAATTGTCTTCCAGACCGCGCCGCTGGATCGATTGCTGGATTCACCGCTCATCGCGGGGGAATACTATCGGGCTATCGACTTGACGCCGCCCGGCGAGCCCCTCCATCACGAAATCGATCTAGTAGCTGACAGCGAAGCCGCGCTTGCAATGAGCCCGGAAGTGCAAAAGGGACTGACGAATGTCGTGGCCGAATCAGGAAAGCTTTTTGGCGCACGCCACTATCGCGTCTATCACTTTCTGCTCACGCTGAGCGACCACACCCCGCATTTTGGAGTCGAGCATCACGAATCCAACGATAGCCGTCTCGGAGAGCGCGCCCTGCTTACTTCCAGCGCCGCCAACGAAGTCGGCGGGTTGCTGGCGCATGAATTCGCACATTCATGGAGCGGCAAATTCCGCCGCCCGAAAGAGATGTGCCAGTCCGATTTTCAGACACCACTGCAGACGGACCTGCTGTGGGTCTATGAAGGAAATACCTCGTATCTCGGCGACCTGCTTGCCGCGCGCAGCGGCATGTGGACTGCCAGCGACTATCACCAGATGCTTGCAAGCAATGCGGCCGTTCTCGGCCCCGGACAACCGGGGCGCACTTGGCGCCCCCTGGTGGACACAGCGGCCGCTGTTCCCGGCACATTCACTGGTGGGCCCGGCGGAGGCGGCTGGGCTAGTTGGAAGCGTGGCTCCGACTACTACGAAGAAGGGGAACTGCTTTGGCTCGAAGCTGCCACCATCATTCACGATCAGAGCCACGGCCAAAAATCGCTTGAAGATTTCTTTCATATTTTCTATGGCGGGGCGAACAATGGTCCGGAGCTGAAACCCTACACGTTTGAAGAATTGGTGCAAATGCTGAATCAAGTTGTGAAATACGATTGGACCGGCTTCTGGAACAGCCGCCTCACCTCAACTTCCGCAGAGGCGCCCGGGGGCGGAATCGAAGCCAGCGGATGGAAATTGTCGTTTAGTCCAGAGCCTGCGGTCCCTGGAAGGCCCTCGCGCAGGCTGTCGGACACGATGTTCACGCTCGGCCTGGATGTTGGACGTGACGGTGGCATACGAGACGTAATTTATGGCGGTCCCGCGTTTCAAGCCGGCCTCGGCCCCGGAATGAAAATAGCCGCGGTGAATGGTCGCGTCTTCACTCCGGAGGTAATCAGTGACGCCATTCATGCCAGCAAGAATAACCAGCGGCCGATCGAGGTGCTGGCCATTGTCGATGATTATTACAAGACTTTCGCGGTTGATTTCCACGGCGACGACCGTGTTCCTCATCTTGTTCGGATCGCTGACAAGCCGGATTTTCTCGAAGAGTTGCTCAAGCCAGAAGCGCGTTAGACGGGGAGGTATCCAGTCATGACTTCATATCAGCGAATTTTTGTTTGTGCTTTACTCGCAGCTATCTCGGTCACTGCTTCCGCTACGGTGGCGCAGGAACGCGCCATCGTTCTGAAGGCTTCGACCGTTCTAGACGGCAAGGGGCAGGTTCTCCATGACACCATCATCGTTGTCGGGGCTGGAAAAATTACTCAAGTGGGCGGAATTGGCCCGAAAGGTGGTGTCCTCTACGACCTCACTGGGCTGACGATTATGCCCGGCTGGATTGATTCCCACGTTCATCCCACCTGGCATTTCGACGCCAGGGGCAAACTCGCTGGCGAGAACGAGCCTAAGGAGCAGACCGTCCTCGCTGGCGCCGCGAACAGTTGGAAGATGCTGGCCGCCGGTTTTACCACCGTGCAAAGTCTCGGCTCGCCTCTCGACAAGGACCTCCGCGACGCCATGGACCGTTTCGGCTTGCCGGGGCCGCGAATCCTCACATCTCTTGAGCCCATCACCGGCAAAGGGGATGCCACTGGCACGCCCGAAGAGTTGCGCGGCATGGTCCAGCAGCGCGCCAAGGATGGAGCGCAGGTCATCAAAATCTTTGCTTCTGGCAGCATCCGCCAAGGCGGCAAGCCCACGCTTTCCCAGGACCAGCTCAATGCCATTTGCGACGAAGCCAAGAAAGTGGGCCTGCGCTCGGTAGTGCATGCGTACGGCCCCTCGGTGCGCATGGCCGCTCTGGCCGGATGCACGGAAGTGGAGCATGGCCTTTACGCCACCGACGACGATCTCCGATTCCTCGCCGAACGCGGCACATACTTCGATCCGCAAGCCGGGCTGATCCTTCAGAACTATCTCGACAATAAAGCACACTACCTCGGCACCCCTTACTACAGCGAAGAAAGCTTTACCATCATGGAAAAAGTGTTGCCCGAATTTCAGGAGCTCTTCCGCCATGCGATTCGTACGCAGGGCCTCAAGGTGATCTTCGGGACTGATGCCGTGGCCGGCGCTCACGGCCGCAACGCCGAAGAATTTCTTTATCGCGTGCAGACTTGTGGACAGAAACCCATGGCTGCGCTGATTTCCGCCAACTCGCTTGCTGCCGAAGCCCTCGGCCTAAGAGACCGAACAGGTTCGATCGCTGCGGGTCTCGACGCCGACATCATCGCGCTCGATGGCGACCCACTGAAAGACATCACCGCCGTGCGCCGCGTCGTCTTCGTCATGAAAGGTGGAAAAGTTTTTGTCAACGAGCCTGCTCGGCAAAGCGAGTAAGTTGGCAATGCTCACCAAAGCCAATTCACCGCTCGTCCTTTCGATCTTTTTTCTCTTTGGTACTTCCGCTCAGGAGCAGTGGTGGAAAGTGCAAACGAGCGGCCTGGACACCAACCTGCGCGGAGTGAGCGTTGTCAATGTTCCCGGTGAAAATGGCGTGCCTGCGCCGGTGGTTTGGGCCTCCGGTTCCAATGGCGTGATTCTGAAATCTCTCGATGAAGGCAAAACGTGGCAGCGCATCCACGTAGCGGAGGGCGATGCGCTGGATTTTCGCGGCATCGTGGCCTTCAGCGGCACCTCGGCCTATGTCATTTCCAGCGGCGACGCCGATAAATCACGCATTTACAAAACCACTGACGGTGGCCTGAATTGGACTCTGCAATTTACGGGAGATCGCAAAGAGGTCTTTCTCGATTCCATCGCCTGCCTCTCAGAAACAGAGTGCCTCGCCCTCGGCGATCTCATTGAAGGGAAATTCCTTCTCCTGAAGACATCCGACGGTGAGCACTGGAATCCTCTTCCAACCGGGAACATGCCTTCGGCTTTGCCGGGAGAAGGTGCCTTCGCGGCCAGCAATTCCTGTATCGCGCTTGCTGGCAACAAGGAGATCTTCTTCGGCACGGGCGGTCCAGCGGCGCGAGTTTTTCACTCACCAGACGGCGGCCTCACGTGGACCGCTTCACGAACGCCGCTCGTCCAAGGCAATCCGTCATCGGGGATTTTTTCCTTGAGCGTCGATGGCGAACGCTTAATCGCGCTGGGCGGCGACTACAAAGAATTGGACTACTCCGAACGCATCGCCGCCCATTCGCAAGACAACGGAAAGACTTGGCAGCTTGCGGCTCGCCAGCCCGGCGGCTTCCGATCCGCCGTGGCGCACATTGACGATGGACGCTGGGTCGCAGTGGGACCGAACGGCGAAGACATCTCCCAGGACGACGGCGCCCACTGGAAGCACACCGATTCGTTAAACCTCAACGCATTGCAGATACTGGACGTCAAGAATGGCTGGGCGGTAGGCGCACACGGCACGATCGCGAAATTCATTAATCACCCAGCGGAACGGCGGCATGAATAAGCTGCTAGGATACTGGCGCCAAATTCGCCGCGAATCCGTCTGAGTCGTCTGAGAGGTTAGGATGAAACTCAAGCTAATCGCTATCACCTTGTTGACAGCTTCGCTACTGACAGCCGCGCCGCAATCCCAATTCCCTGACACGCCTGCGGCGTACCAATTCGCGGCATGGCTCGAGGCCTTTGATTCCGGCGACCGCGCCAAGCTTCTTGAGTTTCTCCAGAAAAACAATCCTTCGCGTGCCGGGGACATCGATGGAGAAATGGGATTTCGTCGGATGACCGGCGGCTTCGACTTCAAGAAGGCGGAGGAATCGACCCCAACTCACTTCACTGGCATCGTTAAAGAGCGCGATTCGGATTCCTTCGCACGATTTGCTCTGGAGGTGGAAGCGGCAGAGCCCCACGTCATCAAGTCGCTCGACCTCCGTCTGATTCCGACCCCGGCCGAGTTCGCCATTTCGCGTCTGAGTCAGGACGCTGCACTTGCTGCACTCCGCGCCGAACTGGAAAAGCGGGTCAAGGCGGACGGCTTTGCAGGTGCTGTTCTCGTCGCCAAAGACGGCAAGCCTGCCTTCAAAGCTGCTTACGGCTTGGCGGACAGGGAGAAGAAAACTCCGAACCAGCTCGACACGCAATTCCGTATCGGCTCGATGAACAAGATGTTTACCGCCGTCTCGGTCCTTCAGCTTGCCCAAGCTGGCAAGATTAAACTAGCCGACCCGCTCGGCAAGTATCTCACCGACTATCCCAACAAGGACTTGGCGTCCAAAGTCACCATCCATCATTTGCTCACGCACACGGGAGGCACCGGTGATTTCTTCGGCCCGGAGTTCGACAAGCACCGGCTCGAGCTCCGCACGTTGCAGGATTACGTGAAGCTCTACGGTCAGCGCGGCCTGGAATTCGAGCCGGGCAGCAAGTGGGCTTATAGCAATTATGGGTTCTTGTTGCTGGGCGTTTTGATTGAAAAGGTCAGCGGGCAGAGTTACTACGATTACGTCGCTGAACATGTCTACAAGCCTGCGGGCATGACATTAACCGCTTCGCTCCCCGAAGATCAGGTTGTGCCCGGCCGCTCCGTTGGCTACACGCATATGCGGCCACCGGGCCCTCCAGCGGGGAATGGCGGACCTTCGGAAGCTTGGCGTCCAAACACTGACACGCTGCCTTATCGAGGCACGTCAGCGGGCGGCGGCTATTCGACGGTCGAAGATTTGTTCCGCTTTGCCAGCGCGCTCGAAAATCACAAGCTACTGGATGCAGAGCACACCAAACTGCTAACGACAGGCAAAGTGGACACCCCCGGCGGCGGAAAATACGCTTACGGCTTCGGTGATGAAACCATTGGTGGAGTTCGCTGCTTCGGCCACGGCGGGGGCGCTCCCGGCATGAATGGCGATTTGAAGATCTGTCTGCAGTCCGGTTACGTAATTGCTGTCCTTGCAAACCTTGATCCGCCGGCTGCCTCGCGCGTGTCTGACTTCGCGCTCAACCGCCTCCCTGAAAAATAGGCTTTGCGTGTTTTCCTCGGAGTTGCAAGCCACAGAAATCCTCGTCAACAGGGCACGGCTTCGACGGCGCCGACGAACGGCCAGAAATCAAGGGCTTTAACCCCTGAGGAATTGCCTCTGTTTCTGTCCATTCTGTTTGTGCGAAGAGTTCCAACGCCATTGCCACGATTGTCCATCTTTTCTGCATTCACTCGGGACGTATCGCGAAAACAATTCGCTCGCGCTTCCGAAAGCTGGCGAAGAAATCCAGCAGCTGCTTCCAAGGAACATACTTCTGGTTTAACAGTTCCATTCCATGCTCGGCTTCCACGCCGGTGACGATTTCCGCCCGCGCGCCAACCCATTCACCCTTGACTTTGCCGCTCGCGTTGCAAGGCGCCACGTTCACGCGCGGATTATTTCGAATGCGCTTCACTTTTCCCGAGACTCCGACGGTGTAGACATACAACCGCGCGCTGCTTGAATCGAGCTTCACCGATGGCTCGGCCGCAAACCACACTGGCGTCTTTACGCTCGCTCCACTTCTCTTAAACGTTTCAAGGTTCAGATATTTTTGCCCGGCAAATTCTGCGAATTCCATCGGTCGGCTCCTTGCGGAACTTACAGCTGCTCATCACCTTCCGATGCGGGCCATTCTCCTCGCGTCACAAAAAAAGGCAGGCACAATGGCCTGCCCTCTGGTACGGTCGGATCCTTCGGAGAAACTACTTCGTGCGGACGTAAGTCACGTCTTCCGTGAAAGCGTCCTTCTGGTCTTTGCGAAACGTCCAGGTGGTCTTGAAATGATCGTTGTCGATGAACGTGTAGGCGGCGTGGTGCATATGGCCGTCGTCGGCGCTCTTCAAATTGGAAATGCTCACCAATTCGAACTTGATCGTTTTTGACTCCGGAGAATATGTTCCGCGCATCGTCGGCTGGTTGCCAGCCATGCAGTAATGCGTCAGTTTCACGTCGCCGCCGTCCAGGTAATACAGCGTGGTCATCTCGATGGGCTTGCCGTTGTCAACCACGTGGGATCTTTCCAGAACCGCTGTTCCGCCGGCAGTCAATTCCACGTCCAGCGAGGCCTTGCCCATGTTGGTCTGATTGGTTTCCCAGTGACCGACCAGGGCCTTCAGTTTCTCGAACGCTTCTGGGCCGCTGCCAGGCGGCGCGGCGCTCGTTCTCACCGCAATCATTGCAACACTCAGAGCTAATAGCCCAAACGTCCTTGCTAACGTCCTCATTTCTCTTCTCCTTTCAGATTCGATTCCACGTCTCTATCGCGCCGCTAGAGCTTCCTTTTGCCTTCCGAACTTCTGCGTCGCGAATCCGACAATGAGCCCCAGCGCCATACCCGGCAGCATGATGTCCCAGAAGAGACCCATTCCCGCCCGCAGGATCACCAGCAAGCTCAAGATCGCTGCAATGACCAGCCCTGCAAATAGCCCAAGGGGCATCGAACGAACCCGCTGCGAGAAGAATCCGATCAGCACGCCGGCTACAAGGCCCTTCAACATCGAAAACGTAATCACGCTGGTCATGAATGGCGCTAGCGACGGCTCGAAGAATCCGCTAAGTCCGTCGAGCAGTCCAAGCGCACCGCCGATGACCAGTCCGAGCATAGGTTTGGTAAGGTTCATGTTGTGACACCCGCTCTGACCTTCTTCGAGTTCTGCCGCGCCTATCGCGTAGCTGGTGTGGTCGCAGGCGCTGCTCCAAACCGCTGCGTAGCGTAGCCCACGATTAACCCCACCAGACTGCCCGGGATGATGATCTCTTTGTAGTAGTGCTTGCCGGTGATGGCGTCGGGCATCGCGGCAATGGCTAAGGCCAGCAAAGCTCCGATAGCCAACCCAAACAAAATGCCCAGCGGTACTGACTTTACTTTGCGTGAAAAGAAACCGATCAAGATCCCGCCGACTAGCCCCTTAAACGTTGATCCGATGATGATCGTGGCCATTTCGGGCCGCACTTCCGGCGTAAACCATGCCGTGGCCCCGTCCAAAGCGCCCAATACAGTTCCCAGGAGCAGTCCCAGCACTATTTTGTTCATACTGTCCTCCACTCGATTTTTCCTGCTGTCTCTTACAACGCTTCCCCAAAATCCTTTAGACCTACCGGTGCATGAAAAACAGGACAAGCACGCGCATTACTAAGTAGGCGGCAATGAGCAGGATAAAAAAGCGGTAGCGGCGGTAGAAACGGCCCAGTCTTTCAAAAACGCTTTCGCGGTGGGCTGCGACGGCAAAACCGTCCAGGTAGCGCGAAACATCCTGGGCCAGGTCTTGAGCCGTGGTATAACGATCTCTTGCGTCATGGGCTGTCGCCTTCCCGCAAATCGCCTCCAAGGCCCTATCCAAACTCCGCTTCTCGCTCGGAGCGGCGGTTGGTTCGCCCGTCAACAGGAACCGCAGGAGGACGCCCAGAGAGAAAATGTCGCTTCGCGAATCCAGATGCTCGACGTCCCCGCGCGCCTGTTCCGGGGACATGTACCCGGGCGTGCCCATGACCGTGCCATGGCCAGTGGCACCGGACAATTCTGTGGAAGTCTCCGTATTACGCACCGCTCCAGGCTTTTCGAAGATCGTGGCGCCAGGATCGCTTGATGGTGGCTGGCCCCCGCCAACTCCATGAAGCAGTTTCGCCAGTCCCCAGTCCATGACCAGAACCTCTCCAAAGGATCCGACCATGATGTTGGCGGGCTTAAGGTCGCGATGCAGCACACCGCGCGCATGCGCGAACGCCACGGCATCGCAAATGCGCAGAAAGATCCGCAGGCGATCCGTAATGGAAGCGATTGATTCGACATATTTGTCGAACCGCTGGCCCCGGACAAACTTCATGGTGTAAAAAACGCGGCCGTCCGCTAGCGTGCCCACGTCGTGCACGGGCACAATGCCCGGATGCTCAAGCCGCGCTAGTACCTGTGCCTCGCGGATCAGACGGCTTGCTAGATCGCCATCCGCTCCCGGCACGTCCAGGACTTTCAGCGCTACGCGGCGCTGCAATTTTTCGTCTTCTGCGAGGTACACCACGCCCATGCCGCCGCGCGCTACGCGCTCGACCAATCGATACCGTGTCCCTGTCAGATCGGGGATGTCTGTGGCATCGCGCAGGCGCGCCAGCGCTCTGTCGGAAAGAAACTTCATTTTGCTTCCCACCCAAACACGGCGCGCGCTTCGCGCTGAAATTCTTCCTCGCTGCCGCAAAGTTCGTGCAGCCGCTCCAGCGCGATTCTTCGGAATTCGCGGCGCGCCCATGCCAGCGCATTGGTTACGTCGGTCACAGGAATGCCGAATTCCTTCGAAAGCTGCTCATACGATATCTTCTGGGAGTCTTCAAGGTCGTAGGCCTCGAAGAGGCGAAATGTGCGCTCGCGTTCCCGCGCCATGCAGAGTTGCCGCAATTCCTCAACCGCCAGCGTGAACAAGCTTCGTACCCATTCTTTCTCGAAGAATTCTTCCAGCGATTCGGATGACGGGATCGCGGCGGGATCCATCACTGCGTGGCTCAGTTCTTGTTCGGCCGCGGAAAAGTCCAGGGCAAAATGGGGAATGTCGCCGCCACGCTTCTGGCGCCGGCTGGCCTTGCTTTCGTTCGAAACAAAACTATCCACACATAGGCGCAGATACGTGCGTAAGCGGCTCTTCTTCGGATCAAATCTTTCCAGCAACTCGCGCTCAAAAGCCTCGACAAAAAATCCCTGCGTCAGGTCCTGCGCTTCGTCGGACGGCCTGTTCCAGCGCAACCGGATGTACTTATAGATGGGTCTCCAGTAGGCCGCGCAAAGGGATTCAAGCGCCTGTTCGCGTTCCTCGGCATCAATGCTCCCGATTGCTTCGATGACCGATCGGCGTGTCAGCGGAAAGCGATCACCGCCGGGCTGGAAGTCGTTTTCACTCATACCCTGGTCCGTGTGCGTTGGATTCTACAACTCTACAGGGCAAAAATGTTTGAAAGGACGGCCCACGCTCGCGGTCCTAGGACACGGATTCGTTGATTTTTTCGTGCAATGGATGCTTTAGCTGGTGTGCCGAAGGCGTTCGGCGAGGGAGCGCGCTCGCTGCCGCGCAATGTCGACGAATTTGGAATCGCCTGCGATCTGCTCTAGCATGGGCAATAATCGCTGGGGTTCTGGGAGCAGGCTGCGGTTCAGATCCGATTCGAATTGCAGCAACGCATCGTTGACCCCCAGCCGGTCGTATCTCATTCTCCGGGAAATGAGGTCGGCGTGTTCCTGCTGGCGTGCCAAGCCCTCGAAAATCTGCTGCAGCTGCGTCGCCGCAGAATTCAGCGTGTAGTTGAATTTGGTTTCGTGGGCTTCCGGCCCGCAATCCCAGTGAAACGTTTTCTCCCCGAGATAGGCGATCTTGCGGTGCACGTCGAGATCCTGTCCCTGGAAGTGCCGCAACTGACCGGCGAGGTCGAACATCTTGCCGCGCAGCGCAGTGCTCACCTGGAACGGTGACGCGCCTGCATCTTCATCGAGCTGGCGGATTTCGTACGCCGCCACGTCCGAATCTTCCCGCACGCTGATCTCGATGAATTCCGGCGAGCTGCCCTTGAAAACGCGCCGATACTTTAGCTTGGCGCCACAGGACGAAGGCGCAGAGTACACACAGCAGCCCAGGAGGCAAGCTGCTCCAACGAATAGTGAAAACCGCGCGAGAATTTTCAGGACCATGTTTGTTGAAAAATCTTTCAATGCGCAGATGAGATGCCGAGCGGCGCGCCACGCGTTGCGCGTCCGATGCGAATCGCCTCCGCCTCCCGCGGAAAGTCCGCTGCGCTTGCCGGGCTCCGCGCCGCCACAAAGGACCGAGGCTTGGCAAGCTCGGCCCGGTTGGGCAGCTTAAAACGCCGCCGGGCCTGCTCCATCTGCAAATGGCACAACGCCACCGCGAGGGCGTCTGCCGCATCCGCAGGTTCTGGGGTCGCGCTCATGGAAAGAATCGCTCGCACCATGATTTGCATTTGACGCTTGTCCGCATGCCCATGGCCTGCTATGGAAGCCTTGACCTCGCGCGGCGCATAACTGTGGATGGGCAGACCGTGCTGGGCGGCGGCGAGCAGCACGACGCCGCGCACCTCGGCCAGCCGCAGCGCCGTTCTTACGTTCAGCGCAGAGAAAATGCTCTCTACAGCCATGACATCGGGCGAAAATTCTTCGATCAGCCGGCACAACAATGCATGCACTTCCTGGAGCGCTGCTCCTTCGCTCGTCTTGCGCTGACTAGGCGAGACTTTCAGCGCTCCATAGTGCAACATCCGGCACTGTCGCCCGTCGCTTTCCACAATGCCGTAGCCTGTGGGCCCGGTAGCAGCCGGGTCTACCCCCAGAACTCGCATGGAGCTCTTGCTGCCCCGAATCTCCTGCGAAATGTTGGCCTCGGTCATCGCCACAAGTCTACGGCGAACACGACGCCCTCGCCACTTCTTTGTAGGCGTCGTTCCAAACAATCTTCCGATTGGCTTCAGAGCCACCAGCAGTACTGCGCTCCCACGGAAAAAGAACAAGCCGGCTGACGCGGGCGTGCAAAACAGCTGCGGCCGGACAAGCTCGAAGAGCGGTGGCTCGGAAGGCCGTCTCTATCTCGCTGACGCCGCGGACGGCGCGATCAGCGCAATGTTGTTTTTGCGCATAGCGTCGTTGAGGGCGAGAACGTCCTTTGAAAGGACGTCGCGCCACTTGGCGAGCTGCGTCTCGAGGCGCTGATCGAGGTCGGCGAAGACGGCTTCTTCTGCCGCGGTTGGAGCCGTGTCGGCGCTGTCCGTAACGTTCTGCAGGTAGGCCAGCTTGCTTTCGAGCTTCGTAGGATAGTTTGCGAAATCCTCCGTAGACTTGCCATTCACCTGAATGAGATCTTCCTCGATGGCGCTGATTTTTTTGCGCAAATCAGCGGAAGCAGTAACGACAAGGTTGGGAGGATCGCTCGCATCGGCTTTGGAAGCGGGAATGGGGCCCAGGTGCTTTTCGAGAGCCTGTAGCTGGCCGCGAAGGTCGCGCAGTGCAATGATAGCTTTGTTCATTTCGTCCTGGCGGTCGCGCAGCTTGAGCATAAGATCGAATTGCTTGCGCAAATCCTCGGCCGAAGTTTTAACGCGCGGATCCATTTTGATCTCGAACGAGGCGGTTTGCGGTTTCCCGCCGACTGTCAAACGCACCTGATAGGTTCCCGACAAAGCGAGCGGACCAATCGGGTCGCCCGCGTCGTAAACAACCTGCGGGATTTTCGCCGGAGATTCGTAACGTAAATCCCAAGCGAAGCGGTTGAGCCCGGCTTTTGCGGGAATGTGCTCTTCGGGAACGTCGCGCTCCCATTCCGCGGGAGCTTCTTCCGTTTTCTTTTCCTCGCTGGTAAAAGAGCGAATGACTTTGCCCTGGCCGTCGATAATTTCGAGTTTGGCAGCCGTTTTCGGCTCTTCTTTCAGGTAGTAGTACAAAATCGCGCCGTTCGGCGGATTCTCGCCAACCGGATAGCGTCGCGGATTGAAATGCCCCGTCCGCGTGCGCCAGGCAGTGCGCGGAGTGAAGAGATGCGCTTCCTCGCCGGCAATGGAAGCCGCCGCTTGGCGCAGCGGACTCACATCGTCGAGCACCCAGAAAGAGCGGCCGTGCGTGGCGACGACCAGATCATCGCTATGGATGATCATGTCGTGGATCGGCGTATTTGGAAGATTGAGCTGGAGCGGCTGCCAATTCGTGCCGTCATTGAAAGAAACCCAGATGCCGGTTTCAGTTCCCGCGTAAAGCAAGCCTTTGCGCTTGGGATCTTCGCGGACCGCGTGAACATAAGAATTGTCGGGCAGGCCGCCGATGATTTTTGTCCAGGTTTTGCCGAAATCGGCAGTTTTGAAAATGTAGGGCTTGAAGTTGTCGAGCTTGTGCGCATCGACGGCAACGTAGGCAGTGCCCGCATCGAACGGCGAGGCTTCAATGAGGCTGATCATAGCCCACTCGGGAACTTCCTTGGGCGTGACGTTGGCCCAGTTCTTTCCGCCATCGCGCGTTAATTGAATCAGGCCATCATCCGTGCCGGCCCAGAGCTCGCCATCCTGTTGGGGCGATTCGGCAAGCGTGAAAACCGTGTCGTAATACTCGACGGTGTATTGATCTTTGGTGAGCGGTCCGCCGGAGTCCTGTTGCTTGGATTTGTCGTTGCGTGTGAGGTCGGGGCTAATGGTCGTCCAGCTGCGGCCCGCGTCGTTCGAACGAAACACATACTGCGAGCTGTGAAAGATGACGTCCGGATTGTGTGAAGAAATGACAATCGGCATGGTCCAGGTGTAGCGGTATTTTTGCGTTGCCGCGGCGTATCCGTTGGGATCTTCGGGCCACTCCTGAATGCTCTGGGCCTGATTGATGCGCCGGTCGAAGCGTGTGAAGATGGGGCCTTCATCGTCGGCGTAAACGATGTCTGAATCGCGGGGGTCGGGAACAACGTAGCCGCTCTCGCCGCCGCCGACTGCGTCCCAATCACCGCGATCGATGAAGCCGCGGTCGCTGCGGGTGCGAATGCCGACCGAAGAATTGTCCTGCTGCGAACCGTAAACGCGATAGAGGAAATCGTTGTCCGCAGCAACGTGATAGAACTGCGCGGTGGGCTGATTGTTCTGCGTGGTCCAATTCTTTCCGCCGTCGACAGAAACGGTGGCGCCTCCGTCGTTGCCGTTAATGAGGCGATTGGGATTGTTGGGGTCGATCCAAAGAGCATGGTGGTCGCCGTGCGGAGCGTTGAGGCGCTCGAAAGTTCTGCCGCCATCGATGGACCTGTACAAGCCGGTATTGGCGATATACACCTTGTTGGAATCTTTCGTGTCGGCCCAAACATGCGTGAAATACCAGGCGCGCTGCCGGAAACGATGGTCGTCAGTGATGAGCGACCATTTCGCGCCGCCGTCGTCGCTGCGATAGAGACCGCCTTTTTTAGCTTCGATGAGCGCATAGACCACGTTGGAATCGCCGCCGGAAACAGACACGCCGATGCGTCCAATCGGGCCTTCAGGCAAGCCGTCGCCTTCGAGGCGCTTCCAGGTTGAGCCGTCGTCACTCGACCGATATAGACCGTCTTTTGCGCCGCCGCTATTGAGCGTCCAGGGCGTCCGGTAGCCTTCCCACATCGCGGCAAAAAGAATGTGCGGATTCTTCGGATCGAACACGACGTCAATGGCGCCGGTGCGGTCGTCGAGATACAAGACTCTTTCCCAGGTCTTCCCGCCGTCGCGCGTGCGGAACACGCCGCGTTCCGTGTTCGGGCCATATCCGTGACCCAGCGCAGCGACGAAAACGATGTCGGGATTCGTCGGATGAATGATGAGAGCACCGATGTGGCGCGTGTCTTTCAGACCGACATTCGTCCACGTCTTGCCGGCGTCAACGGATTTGTAGACGCCGTCACCAAAGGAGATGTTGCCACGGATGCAGGCTTCACCGGAGCCGACGTAGATGAGGTTGGGGTCAGAATCCGCAACGGCAATGGCGCCGATGGAAGAGACGGGCTGCTTGTCGAAGAGCGGATCCCAAGTAAGGCCGCCGTCGGTAGTTTTCCAGACGCCGCCGCCGGTCGCTCCGAAGTAGTAGGTGTTGGGCTGGCTGGGCACACCAGTGACGGCCAGCGCGCGGCCGCCCCGGAAGGGGCCGATCTGGCGCCAGACCATGCCGCCGTAGGTTTTGGGATCGACTTGTTGGGCGAATGTGGGAGTCGCGATCAAGATAAGTAGGATGGCTGACAGAAGAAGCAAAGCGAGACAACGCTGGGATGAGTTCACGGCAACCTCCGAAGAGCGGATACGCGAAACGTTGCATGGTATCACCGTTCAAGCTATCTGGCATAGATTCGCGCGTACGCAGTTCGTGTGATACGTTGACGAGGCCAAATCCAAGATTAGGGCGAATATTGTGGACATCTCCGTCGTCAATAAGGATAGGCGGCATGAGCGGGCAAAAGACATACGACATTGCGGTGATCGGGGCGGGCGTGTTCGGGGCGTGGACTGCCTGGCACCTGGCGAAGCGCGGGAAGCGCGTGGCGCTGGTCGAAGCATACGGGCCGGGGCATTCGCGGGCGAGCAGCGGGGGTGAGACGCGCATCATTCGCATGGGCTACGGCGCGGATGAGCTGTACACCTGGTGGGCGCAGCGCTCCCTGGTGCAATGGAAAGAATTTATTGCGGCGACAGGGCAGAAGCTGTTTCTCGAAACGGGCGCGCTGTGGATGGCGGGCAAGAATGATGTGCGGTTGAACGAAACCGCGGCAACGCTAAATAAATGCAGCGTCGCATTTGAGGAATTTGACCGAGCGGCGCTGGAGAATCGCTATCCGCAAATTGGTTTAGAGCAAATCCAGAAGGGGATATTCGAGCCGAAGAGCGGCGTGTTACTGGCACGGCGCGCCGTTGCAGCGGTGGTCGAGGATGCGGTGCGGCTCGGCGCGGACTACAAATGCACACAGGTCGTGGATCCACGAGAAGCAGGAGCCGTGAAGTATGTCACAACAAAGCACGGCGAAAGGATTGTCGCTGGGCAATTTGTTTTTGCGTGCGGTCCCTGGCTGGGGAAGATTTTTCCGGATGTGCTAGGAGCGCGCATCTTTCCTTCACGGCAAGAGGTCTTCTTTTTCGGGGTACCAGCGGGCGATGTGCGATTTGCTCCCCCAGCGCTTCCGACCTGGCTGATTCAAGAAGATTTGGTTTACGGAATGCCGGATATCGAAGGCCGCGGGCTGAAGATTGCCTTCGACGAGCACGGCGAGCGCGTGGATCCGGACACGCAGTCGCGAATCGTTTCGCCGGAGATGACCAAGACAGTGCGCGAGTACGTGGCGCGTCGGTTCCCTGCTCTGCGCGACGCCCCTATCGTGGAGACGCGAGTCTGTCAGTACGAAAACACTTCGAGCGGGGATTTTCTAATCGACCGGCATCCGGAAATGGAGAACGTGTGGTTTGTCGGCGGCGGTTCGGGACACGGCTTCAAACACGGGCCGGCGGTTGGCGAGTATGTCGCGCGGCAACTGCTGGAAGGCGCCGCGGCGGAGCCACGCTTTTCGCTAGCCACAAAACAAACGGTTCAGAAGCGGGCAGTGTATTGAGTGACCGTGACTCGTGACTGGTGCGCCGTGATTCAGGTTTGCGTTTTCGGGCTGCGACGGCGAGGGGTGAGCCCTGCGGGCGGCCGCTTCACGCGCTTGGCTTTTTCGGCGTAGAGGTCCTGGTCGGCTTCGGAGAGCAGCTTTTCGATGCGCTCGCCATCGCCGCGGTAGACCGAGATGCCGATGCTCGCGGAAAGGCGTGGTGGCTCATCGTCATTGCTCATCACTTCGCGGATACGGTCGGCAACGCGGCGGGCTTCGTCTTCCTGCGATTCGGGGAGAACGAGCGCGAACTCGTCGCCGCCATAGCGCGCAGCGGTATCGATGGCGCGGCAATGAATGCGCAGAATGTCCGCCAGGCGACAGATAGCGCGGCTGCCAACCAGATGGCCGTAGCTGTCGTTGATGGTTTTCAAACCATCGAGATCGAGCAGCAGGACGGCAAACGGGCGGCCTGTGCGGTCGGTTCGCTCAGTTTCGTTTTCCAAAACGTCGAGGAGCCGGCGATAGTTGGCGAGACCGGTGAGCGGATCGCTTACAGCCATGTGGCGGACACGCTCGAAGATTCGCGCGTTGTCGAGCAGCGCGCCGCCGAGCGCGACGGTATAACTCAGCACCATAAGGCCTTGGGCAAAAACGAAAGGAGCATCCATCAAACGCGCAGACTGTGCCGAAGCAAGCTGGGCGGCAACGCTCAGCCAGATGGCGGCGTAGATGGTGCGATCAAACGAGGAATCGCCCATGGCGATGCGACGGCGATACCAAAACAGGCTTATCAAGAAAATTCCACCAGGGATCAACTGCTGCGGGCTGGGGAAGAAAGCGCTCGGATGCGGAGAAACCTGCGGAGGCAAATGGCGAAGGGCGGCAGCCAGTCCATAAGTAACAGCAACCGCGGCTAGCAAAGCGCCGGCGATTTCGCGGCGTGGATGCCGCGAACGCGGCATGAAATGCTCGACCAGCAGCGCCGTGACGACGAGTAACGCGAGAATAATCCGCCCGATCCACCAAGCCATCGGCGCCCACAGGAGGCGCTGAGGGGCGTCAGGGAGAAATTGAAAAAAGAGGACGCTGGTGGCGATCAGCACAGCCGCCGACAAGAAGAAACCGGCGCCGAGGATCAGCGAGATGCGGTCCTGTGTCCCTTGGAAGCGAACCAGAGTAACAGCGGCAAAAACAAAGGCGAGCAGGCTGCAAACCACGAGAAGATAGCCATGCAAAAGGGCGTCGGGCAGAACAGTAATGCGGCGCAGCCAGAAGGCCGCAAGAATAACCAAAAGAAACCCGCCCACATGAGATAAAAAGATTGTGGTGCGGGTACGGCTGTGCGAGAGAGAAGCTTGACCCATTATGTGTATTGATGCCTTTCCCCGTTGACGGCTGGGGCATCTACTAAGATTAGACTACAAACTGCCCCGACGCGTTGCGCAAGATTCGAGGAGGGAGTGAGATAAACGATACATGCTGTGGAATTCTTGACCTGTACGAAAGGGCAGGTCAAAAAGTGGCAGAAAACACTGGGAAGAAGGAATCACGCAAATGATGCGGATAGGCTCGCAAGAAAGGAACGTCGCTTGAGCAACGAAAGCGCTGCGAATTCCGGTCCAAGGCTGCGAAGGTCGCTCACACTTTGGGACCTGATTCTCTATGGAGTCATCGTGATTCAGCCGGTGGCGCCTATGTCTGTATTCGGTGTCCTGAGCGAACGCGGCAAGGGACATGTGGTGACGGCAATTTTGATCGCCATGGTGGCGATGCTGTTCACCGGGATCAGCTACGGGCGGATGGCACGGGCGTATCCGAGCGCGGGGTCGGCGTTCACGTACGTCGCGCAGGAGATTCATCCTGCAGCGGGCTACGTGACCGGCTGGAGCATGGTGATGGACTACATGCTGAACCCGCTGATTTGCACCATCTGGTGCGCGCAGCAGGCCCATGATTTTGCGCCGGCTCTGCCTGTCTGGGGCTGGAAGATTGTATTTGCGGCGTTTTTTACGCTGCTTAACATTCGCGGCGTGAAAACTTCGGCGCGCATCAACGCGGCAATGGCTGCGGGAATGGGCGCAGTCATCGTAGTGATCTTCGCGGCGGCGGTGCGCTACATTTTCGGACATCCGCACGCCGACGCAGGCTTCTTCACGAGACCGTTCTACGACCCGGCAACTTTCACGATCGGCGGGCTCTTCGGCTGCACTTCGATCGCGGTGCTCACCTACATCGGGTTCGACGGCATCTCGACCCTGTCGGAGGAAGCTGAGAACCCGCGGCGAAATATCATGCTGGCGACGGTGCTGACCTGCGTGGTGATCGGGCTGCTATCAGCAGTGGAAGTTTACGCCGCGCAACTAATTTGGCCGGCCTCGCAGGCTTTTCCGAATGTCGATACGGCCTACGTGCACGTTGCGGGGCGGGCGTGGGGCCCGCTCTTTGCGGTTGTCGGTTTTACGCTACTGCTCGCGAATTTCGGGTCAGGAATGGGCGCGCAATTGGGAGCGGCGCGCTTACTCTATGGAATGGGGCGAAGCAATGCGCTTCCGAAATCCTTTTTTGGGGCAGTGGATGAAAAGCACCGCGTTCCGCGGAACAACGTCTTTTTTGTGGGCGGGATTGTGCTAATCGGAGCATTTTTCCTTTCCTACGGACTCGGCGCGGAGATGCTGAATTTCGGCGCGCTCATTGCGTTTATGGGTGTCAATGCTGCCGCGTTGATACGCTACTACGTTCGCTCAGAAGAGAAAAAAATGAGCAATCTGATTCCTCCAGTACTGGGCTTCGTGATTTGTCTGGGGCTTTGGATCAATCTCAGCCGGCCGGCGATGATTGTGGGCTCGATTTGGATGATTGCTGGTATTGCATTCGGCATATGGAAAACGCGCGGCTTCCGCGAACAGCTTTCATTCGAAACTCCGCCGGAATGAAATCTTGGCGCAAATCGTGCGCCTTGTCGCTTCGCACCTCCTGCAAGGAAAAAAGGCGCGGCCCGTGAAAACCGCGCCCTCATGATGGTGGATTAGTTCCCGCTCAATTGGCCGCGGACAGAAAAACCTGCGGAGCGGCCATGAACTTATTGTTAGGCAACTCCGCCGCGACTTTAACGCGTGCAAAGTGTCCCTTTGCGCCGCCAGCGCCTTTGAACGTTAGGAGATACTGGTTGCGCAAATGCGTGTCTAGCTTGTCCAGATATGGCTTGATCGTGACCGGAGCAGAAGTCGCCAGATAGTAGGATTCGGCACCGGTCTCATCTCCGAGGCGAGTCATGTCCGACTGCGCTCGGAACGCAAGAAAGCCTCTGCGCGCGCGGCGCCCCGCATCCGGAAAATAGATCGACCAGACGTTGATGTTCCGCTTCTGAGCGCTCTCAATCGTCGTATCTAGGTCCGGGCTGCTCGGGAAGTTCCCGTGAAAGTAGTCAATGCCCGAAGAAATCAGAAGGACGGAACGGCGGTCGCGTGGAGTACCGGGCAAGCGCTTCATCAAGTCTTGAACAGCAAAATAAGGGCTGGTAAACGCGCCCTGGCCAATGGGCAGCCGGAGCGCCTTGGCCGCAAGAGCATGATCATTGGTGAAATCCTGCGCGACCTGAGCGGCGCCGTTACGCGCGTACGAAACGGAAATGTACGTTGTAGGCGGCTGTGAATTGAAAAACTCCTTCAAGTCATGCCACTGGCTAGCCACCGTCGCGTTCAGCGAGTCGTCAATCAGCACGGCAAGATAGAGCTTTTCGCCGCGGCGCCAATCCGCGATCTGCGTGCGCTCTTTATTTTCGAAGAACTGCACATCACTTCTTGTTACCGCGGGCGGGTTGGAATCTTTCTTTCCAACCGCTGTAACCGTGAGGGTGACGTTCTCGGGTTCTGCTGCGGCAATCACCGTCGGCAGCCCCAACGCGAACGCCAGTGCCACGGTGAGAAACGTCAAAGATCCAATTCTAATTCTCTTGCTCATCTTTGCTTCTCCTTTTGCCCTCCATTTAGTTAGATGCGTGACAGGGCTGTGCCGTCGCCACACGTCGAGGCTCATGCTTGTATGCCCGTTAAATTACTCCGTGAGTGACAATTTCGGTTCTCCACGTGCGGTCATTGCGTAGTATGCTGCGGCGCGGCAAATCGGGGCCGACCCTTGAAGAGCTACACCGGGGCAATCGATCAAGGCACAACGAGCACGCGCTTCATGGTGTTCGACCAAAGCGCTCGCGTTGTTGCCTTGGCGCAGAAGGAGCACCAGCAGATTTATCCGCAGCCCGGCTGGGTCGAGCACGATCCGCTGGAAATCCTGCGCCGAACAGAAGAGGTAATTGCCGACGCTCTTGCGCAACACGGTTTACGCGCTTCCCATTTCGCTGCAATCGGGATCACCAATCAACGCGAGACGACCGTCGTTTGGGACCGCGCGACAGGCAAGCCCATTGCCAACGCCATCGTCTGGCAGGACACGCGCGTCTCCCACGAAGTCCGAAGATTCTCCGCGAATGGTGGACAGGATCGTTTCCGTCCGCAAACCGGCCTGCCACTCAGCACCTACTTCAGCGGACTGAAGCTGCGATGGTTGCTACAGAACGTTCCCGGTGCGCAGGAAAAGGCCGCCGCAGGCAAATTGCTCTTCGGGAATATCGATACCTTTCTGCTATGGCATCTCACGGGCGGAACCAGCGGTGGCGTTCATGGCACAGACGTAACCAATGCGAGCCGCACTCAACTCCTCAATCTAAAAACACTGGATTGGGACGAAAAGTTGCTTTCGGCGTTTGAGGTTCCCCGGGCGATGCTTCCGCAAGTGCGTTCGAGCAGCGAAGTCTATGGTGAGGCCTCGCTTCCTGCGATCGCGGGCGTGCCTATTGCTGGAATTCTTGGCGATCAACAGGCCGCCTTGGTTGGCCAAGCGTGCTTTCGTCCAGGTGAGGCGAAGAACACTTACGGCACAGGCTGCTTCCTATTGATGAATACCGGCGAACGCCTGGTGCCGTCGAACTTCGGCTTGCTCACCACACTCGCTTACAAATTCGGCAACGAGCCCGCGCACTATGCACTGGAAGGCAGCGTGGCCATCGCTGGTGCGCTGGTGCAATGGCTGCGCGACAACCTCGGACTGTTTCCCAAGAGCTCGGATGTGGAGGCATTGGCGCAAGCCGTGAGCGATAATGGCGGCGTCTATTTCGTTCCGGCGTTTTCCGGATTATTCGCGCCGTATTGGAAGGAAACCGCACGTGGAGTCATCGCCGGCCTTACCCGTTTCGCGAACAAGGGACATATCGCGCGTGCGGCCCTGGAAGCCAGCGCCTTTCAAACGCGCGAGGTGATCGAAGCGATGGAAAAGGACTCGCAAATCCCTCTCGCAAGCCTGCGCGTGGATGGCGGCATGGTAGCCAACGAACTGCTGATGCAGTTCCAGGCGGACATTTTGAACCGCGAAGTCGTGCGCCCGGTGATTCAGGAAACGACTGCGCTGGGCGCGGCTTACGCTGCCGGACTCGCCGTAAAATTCTTTTCTAGCCTCGAAGAGTTGCGCGCCAAATGGGCGGTGGATCGCACCTGGAAGCCGCATCTGGCGGAAGCGGAGCGCGAAAACCTTTATCGACAATGGAAAAAGGCCGTAACCCGCTCTTTCGATTGGACAGAATCTTGACGGAATTCTGACGGAGGCCTGCCCTCATGACTTCACCGTTGCTCGGAGAATTCCTCGGTACCATGATTCTGATTCTGCTGGGCGATGGCGTTGTCGCTGCGGTGCTGCTAAGACGCTCTAAGGCCGAGGGAAGCGGCTGGATGGTAATCACCACCGGATGGGCCATTGCGGTGATGGCCGGCGTTTTCACCGCTATCGCTTGCGGCAGCAGCGATGCGCATTTGAATCCCGCGGTAACCATCGGGTTTGCGATTCGCGACGGAAGCTTTACAAAGTTCCTTCCTTATCTGGTTGCGCAGATGCTTGGCGCAATCGCCGGAGCGGCGCTCGTCTGGCTGCATTATCATCCGCACTGGAAAGAAACGACCGACACCTCAGCGAAACTGGGCTGCTTTTGCACCGCGCCTGCGATTCGCAAACCGCTTACAAATTTTGCGAGCGAGGTCATCGCCACGTTCGTCCTCGTTTTCGTGGTTGGCGCTATTTTTTCGAGAAATGTGTCAGCGCGCGGCCCAACAGCGGGAATCGGTCCCTATCTCGTTGGAAGCTTGGTTTGGGGCATCGGGCTTTCCCTGGGAGGCCCGACGGGTTACGCTATCAATCCTGCCCGTGACTTGGGACCGCGCATAGCCCATGCGATTCTTCCGGTCGCGGGCAAGGGCGGGTCGGATTGGGGCTACGCTCCGATCCCGGTATTTGGACCGCTCGCCGGTGGCATTTTGGCGGGAATGTTGTTGCGAGCACTCGGCGTTTAGGGAAGTTATGGTTTAGAATCTAGCGCGGCGCTGCAAGCGCTTGCAATACTAACGGAGACTTACCTTCGAATGAGCCTCATGCGCTCGGTTCTGCTCGCTGCCTCGCAAAACAGCTGGCTGCGCGATCGCGCATCGCATTACCAGTTTGTCCGTAGAAGCGTTTCACGCTTCATGCCCGGGGAGACCCTCGACGACGCGCTTGTCGCCGCTCAAACCCTGCAAAACAAAAAAATCGGCACCGTCTTCACGCACCTCGGAGAAAACATCAGCGACCGTTCAGAAGCCCAGCAGGTCGCGGATCACTATTTGGAGGTCCTCCGGCGCATAGGGCAAGACGGCTTGCACACGGAAGTTTCCGTCAAGCTGACCCAATTGGGCCTCGATCTCTCTCCCGATCTTTGCTTCCAGCATTTGCGGAACATCATTTCTTGCGCGCCCAAGGAATCAATCGTTTGGATCGATATGGAAGCCAGCAACTACGTGGATGTGACTCTCGATTTGTACCGCCGCGCGCTCAGCGAATTTCCGAACGTCGGCGTTTGCCTGCAGGCTTATCTCTTCCGCACGAAGGATGACATTGCAAAACTGCTTCCTCTGCGGCCGTCGATCCGGCTGGTCAAAGGCGCGTACATGGAGCCGCCGGAAATTGCGATGCCGAGCAAGCCTGATGTGGACGCAAGTTTCTTCGCGCTTGGGCAGCAATTGCTTCGCGCCAAAAAACAGAAACTCTGCGTGCGCGCCGCGTTTGCAACGCACGATGTGGCCATGATCCGGCGCCTGTCGGAAGAAGCCCAAAAGCAGGGGTTTTCAAAAGCGGATTTCGAAGTTCAAATGCTCTACGGGATTCAGCGCGGCGAGCAGGAACGGCTGGCGGCGGACGGCTGTACCTCCATCGTTCTCGTGGCCTACGGCACGTTCTGGTATCCCTGGTTCGTGCGGCGGCTCGCTGAAAGGCCGGCGAATCTGTGGTTCATGCTCCGAAACGTCTTCGCCTCGTAGCAAAGGCAACAGTTTAGCCGAAAGGAGTTCCTATGCCAGTGAGGCAAGGTGACCTAGACCTTCTGCGACACCCCGCTGCAGCAGACCTACTGCAATCCAAAATCCCCGCACGCTTGGCCTACGTGTGGACAGATGGCACTCCCCGCGTCGTGCCTATCTGGTTCCATTGGAACGGCCACGAACTTGTCATGGGCACCCCCGCCAAAGCACCGAAAGTAAAGGCACTGTCGAAGAACCCCAAAGTTGCCATCACCATCGACGACAACACCTTTCCGCACAAGGTTCTGCTGATACGCGGCACAGCTCACCTGCAGACTGCCGAGGGCGTGCTGCCCGAATATGCGGCTTCGGCGGAGCGCTATTTTGGCCACGAGCAAGGCCAGGCTTGGGTTCGGCAGCTTCGCGGTCTGGTCCCAACCATGGTGCGCATCTGCGTAACACCGGAATGGGTTGGCTTGCTAGATTTTCAAACGCGCTTTCCCAGCGCGCTTCCCATTTAGCCCTTCACCTCACGTTAAGGCACCAGCCGAAGCGGTGTAGCCATGAATTTCTCCCGTCACAGTTTCTTGGTTGGGCTTGGCAGTTTAGACCCCAATCGCAGACTATCCTCGTGAAGCAATCCTTCATTGCCGTGGTGGGCAGCGCCAACGTGGATCTCACCACGTTTCATGACGCATTTCCGCAGCCGGGCGAAACGATTTTCGGCAAGAGCTTCGACCTGGGCTTTGGCGGAAAAGGCGCGAACCAAGCTGTAGCGGCGCGGCTGTGCGGAGCGGACGTGGCCATGGTCGCGAAAGTGGGTAATGACCTCTTCGGTCCCGCCACCATTACGAATCTCGACTCGTTTGGCATCGACACTAGCTGCGTGGGTGTTGTTGAAGGAGTGTCGAGCGGCGTTGCTCCGATTTTCGTGGATCCTGGCGGCCAGAACCGCATTATCGTGGTCAAGGGTGCGAACGACTTGCTCACTCCCGAAGATGTGGATAGAGCCGCACCGCTCTTACGCAAAGCGGACACAATCGTCCTGCAATTCGAAATTTCGCTACGCACCGTTTATCACGCCGTCGAATTCGCTCAGGCGAATCGCATTCGCTGTATCGTCAATCCCGCGCCGGCTCAGCCCGTTGACTTTGAGAAACTTCGCGCTGCCGACTATTTCATTCCGAATGAGAGCGAGGCCCAAACCATCACCGCAATGCCCGTGCGCTCGACGGACGATGCGAAAAGATGCGCCCAGTTCTTGCGGGACAAAGGAAGTAATCGGATCGTTGTCACGCTCGGAGAAAACGGTTGCCTGCTTGCGAGCCCGGAAAGCGAAGAACTCATCCCTTCCTTCCCCGTCCAGTCCGTCGACACCACTGGCGCAGGCGACGCCTTCATCGGCAGCTTCGCTGTGTTTCTCGGAGAAGGTATCCCCGAGAAGGAGGCGCTTCGCAGGGCAAATCTCTATGCCGCTCTTTCCACCACCAAAATCGGCACGCAAAAATCTTTTTGGCGCCGTGAGGATTTTGAGAAAGAGTGGAAAAAGCGCAGCGCCCAACTGTGAACCCGCTCCGTCGAAATGATAAGATGAAGGCACCGTACAGCTTCTCGAATTAGCGTAGGAATTCATGACACTTCGCGACAAAACGCCCGCAATACACGCTGTCAGCTCTGACCTGGCTTCCGCCTCGCCGTCCAGCGCAATAACTCCCTCCGATACTGCGATTGCGCAATATTCGGGCCGGGAACTCCAGCCCAACCGCGGCATCCCGCTGAATCTCGATTGGATCGATGCGGTCCGCGTGAACATGAGTGCCGTCGAGCGCCGCGCGCAGACCCTCGTGACACGGCGAACGGTGAAAAAGGAATGGCAGGCCGCGTGGTTGCTGCGAGCAATCAGCTGCATGGACCTGACCACGCTCTCCGGCGACGACACCGACGAGCGCGTCCGCCGCTTGTGCGCCAAGGGGCGGCAACCAGTTCAGCAAGAACTTTTGCAAAAGCTCGGTGTAGAGAGCCTCAACCTCAAAGTGGCGGCCATTTGCGTGTACCACATGTTCGTGGAAACGGCGCGTCGCGCTCTCGAAGGCACCGGGATTCACGTTGCTGCGGTTTCGACGGGATTCCCCACCGGCCTATCGCCACTCGCAGAGCGCGTCAATGAAATTCGCCGGTCGGTGGAAGCCGGCGCCGACGAAATCGATGTCGTCATCACGCGCGCGCACGTCTTCGGCGCGAAATGGCAAGCTCTTTACGACGAAATTGCCACGTTCAAGAATGCCTGCGGCCCTGCGCATCTGAAGGTAATTCTGGGCACCGGCGACCTGCTGACGCTGCGCAACGTTGCGCGCGCGAGCTATGTCGCCATGATGGCGGGAGCGGATTTCATCAAGACTTCCACGGGCAAAGAAGCGGTCAACGCAACGCTTCCCGTCGGCCTGGTAATGGTTCGCGCGATTCGCGAATACGCGCAGGAGACCGGAATGGCCGTGGGCTTCAAGCCTGCGGGTGGCATTCGGACCGCGAAGCAATCTCTCGAGTGGCTGGCGCTGATGAAAGAGGAGCTGGGCAATTCGTGGACGAAGGCGGAACTCTTCCGCATTGGAGCGAGCGGCATGCTCGCTGACATCGAACGCCAGCTCGACCATTACGCCACAGGTCGTTATTCGGCAGATTATCGGCATCCGATGGCATGAGCGTGTGACGGCGGCCTTCCGTAGGCAGGGTTTGTCTCGCCGTCTTCCCGGTGGGGTGATTTCAGGATGAGAAGAATCCAGTGAGCATCGTCGAAAAATTCATGACCATGGAGTACGGGCCCGCGCCGGAAGATCCGCGTGAAGCCCAGACGTGGCTCGACCGGCACCAGCGCCGCTTCGGTCATTTCATCAGCGGTGAATGGCAAGCGCCAGCCGCCGGAACTTATTTCGAAACGGCCGACCCTTCCACCAGCGAAAAACTTGCTGAGGTCGCGCAAGGTTCAGCCGAAGATGTCGACCGAGCGGTAAGAGCTGCCCGCGCCGCGCTGCCCGCCTGGCAAGCGTTAACGCCGCATGCGCGTGCCCGCTACCTTTATGCGTTAGCCCGCCAGGTGCAGAAGCATTCGCGATGGCTGGCCGTGCTCGAAACACTCGACAACGGCAAGCCCATCCGCGAAAGCCGCGACATCGATATTCCTCTTGTTGCGCGCCACTTTTATCACCACGCCGGCTGGGCGCAGTTGCTGGAGCAGGAATTTCCCGGCTACACCGCTTGCGGCGTCGTGGGCCAAATCATTCCCTGGAATTTTCCGCTGTTGATGCTCGCCTGGAAAATTGCTCCCGCCCTCGCTACGGGGAACACCGTCGTTTTGAAGCCCGCAGAATTTACTCCACTAACGGCTCTCGCCTTCGCTCATATCTGCCAGGAAATCGATCTGCCTCCCGGCGTCGTCAACATCGTGACCGGTGACGGCTCGACCGGCGAAGCGCTCGTGAAGCATCCCGACGTCGACAAAATCGCCTTCACCGGCTCCACCGAAGTCGGCCGCGCGATTCGAAAAGCCACCGCCCAAAGCCACAAAAAGCTTTCACTTGAACTCGGGGGCAAATCGCCGTTCATCATTTTCGAAGATGCGGACCTCGACAGCGCCGTCGAAGGCTTGGTCGACGGCATCTGGTTCAATCAGGGACAAGTGTGCTGCGCTGGGTCGCGCTTGCTGATGCAGGAGAGCATCGCAGAAAAGCTCATCGGCAAGATTCAGGGCCGCATGAACACGCTGCGCATCGGCCCGCCGCTCGACAAAGCCATCGACATCGGCGCGATCGTCGCGCGCGTCCAGCTCGAGCGCATCCAGCGCCTGGTCGATCAAGGCGTGGCCGAAGGAGCGACGTGTTGGCAGCCTTCAATTCCCGTTCCATCGCGCGGCTTGTACTTTCCGCCGACGCTTTTGAGCAACGTTCATCCCAGTTCCGTCGTCGCGCAGCAGGAAATATTCGGCCCGGTTCTCGCTGCAATGACCTTCCGTACCCCTCGCGAAGCCGTCGAACTTGCCAACAATACGGTCTACGGTCTCGCCGCCTGCGTTTGGAGCGAAAGCATCAACGTTGCTCTTCACGTCGCCGCACAACTGAAAGCCGGAGTTGTCTGGGTCAATTGCACGAACCTGTTCGACGCCGCCTCCGGTTTCGGGGGCTACCGCGAAAGCGGTTTTGGCCGCGAGGGCGGCCGTGAAGGCTTGCTCGAATATCTCGAGCCCGTGTGGTTTAAGAACGCGCCGGCGGTTCATGCAACGCCCCTCGCCATCGAGCAACCGCCTGAGGTGCCGGCAGATTCCTCCGCCCCGCCCATCGATCGCACCGTGAAACTCTATATTGGTGGCAAGCAAGCGCGGCCCGATTCCGGCTACAGCATCGCCGTGCGCGCCGCGGACGGCCGTGTGCTTGGCGAAGCGCCGCTCGGCAATCGCAAGGACATCCGCAACGCCGTCGAGGCTGCGCGCAAAGCGGAAAGCTGGGGCAAAGCAACCGCGCACAATCGCGCGCAAGTGCTTTACTACATCGCAGAAAATCTTTCGCAGCGCCGCGAAGAAATCGCGGCGCGCCTGTCTGCGGTTGTCGGTAAGCAACAAGCCGAAGGGGAAATCCGTCTCGGCATCGAGCGCATTTTTTCCTACGCCGCCTGGGCCGACAAATTTGATGGCACGGTGCACAATCCGCCGTTTCGAAATATCACTCTCGCTATGAAGGAGCCAGTCGGCACCGTTGGCATTCTCTGTCCCGCAGATACGCCGCTCCTCGGCCTCCTTTCCCTGGTCATGCCGGCAATTTCAGCGGGCAACACCGTGATCGCGATCCCTTCGGAAAAATATCCGCTCATCACCGGCGATCTTTACCAGGTGTTCGAGACCAGCGATCTGCCTGGAGGCGTGGTGAATATCGTCATCGGCCGCGCCGCCGAGCTTCTGAAAACGCTCGCCGAACACGACGACGTCGACGCCATCTGGAGCTTCACGGACGAAGCCGGCTCAGCAGCGGCGAAAGCGCTATCGGTTGGAAATTTGAAGCAGGTTTTCACCAACGAAGGGCGCGCGATCGATTGGTTCGACAGGAAACAAGGTGAAGGCCGCTGGTTCCTAGATCACTCCGTCCAGGTCAAAAATGTCTGGGTCCCTTATGGCGAGTAGCCGCCGCGCGAACATCGCCCGCTGGTTGAACTTCGTCTTGAAATGAAAACTGCGACTCGACCGTAAACGGCTTTCCGTCTAACTCCGCGTACGGAAGAATAAAATAATTGAGCGGCTGGCCTTCCTGCACCGGATCAAGCAGGATGTCCCGGCCGGTGGTGAACTGCACGCGGTTGTCGTCGTGCGCCCCGAAAAAGTAGTCCTTCTTTTCGGGATGCTGAGATGCCTCGAAAGCATCCACGGGAATCCATCCATAGGGCTTCAAATAAAGCTCCGCCCAGCACCGATACCCCGAGACCGCTCCCTCGTGCCTGTCGTCGGGAAGAGGAAAGCCGATTTCAAACCGCGCCGGGATTCCTGCCGCTCTTAACATGCCGATGAGCAGTGAATGGAAATCCATGCAATTGCCTTGCTTGGCTGTGCACGCCCAAATCGCATCGCCGTTACCCCAAGCGGTACCGGACTTGTCGTAGCGCATAGTGGCCAGAACATAGTTGTAAATAGCCCGAGCCTTTGCGAGCGGCTCCTCGATCCCTCGTGTTTCTTGTGCGGAAAGCTCCGCGATCTGTCCTTGGAGGGGCACGAGACGGTCCGGCTGAAGAAAGCGCTCGAGATTTCTTGGAATGGCCGCGGGCGGATCGTCTGCGAGCTCCTTATTGTCCAAGGAAGCGCGGTGCTCGCCTCGCGTCACGTGAAAACTCACGCGGATCTCCGCCAGAGTATTTGTCTTAGGGGGTGGCACCTGAAAGTACAGGAATTCGTCGCCGTATTCTGCCTCACGATGCCTTACGTAGGGCAACGGTGAATCAACCTTCATCCCGGCAATAATTTGATAGTCGTCGGAACGTGGCAGCGGAATCCACAGGCGCAGCGTCTTTGCGCCAGCGGGCGGCTCGGGGATCCGCGTCACGTACTTGAACTCGAAGTTGCGAGTCGCTTCGTTCGTCTGCGCGGTGCAAGGAATGACGCCTGCCGAAAGACTGAGCACAAAGATGCTCGCAAAGAACAGAACCTGCCTCTTGGCCGAATTCATAGGGATTGCCTCTCTCTAAGTACCTCGGTCCGACTTTCACATGGTTGGCCCACAGAAGCGAGGCTTACGAGCGCGAACTGGCGGCGGGGACTCGCGGTCAGCAGGAGGTTCTAGGGAAGCCACAGCTGGGCCCAACATGGGCAGAACTTAATATCATTAAGCAATCTCCTCTGGCAAGCCTTTCTTCATCCTCGTCGGAGCTCATGGGATTGCGTGGAAATGTGAGCCTGCGAAACTCGTTTTTTGCAGCAAGCCGCGAAGAAACAAGACAGGCGCCCGGTGTTTTCGGACGCCTGACAGGATTTGCCTTTGCAAAGGCTACTGCTGGTTATTGCCACCGCCGGTCGTTGTTACAAGCTGTTTGCGTATGTTTCCACGGTGGACAGCAGATTTTGGCCCTGCTGAATCAGGTTGGTCGCGGTTGCATCGGGGATCGGCGTTCCGTTAAACTCCGCCGCTTCGAGCAACGGAACGATTTGCGCTACCAGTGCATCGCGCTGCGCTGTGAAGGACGCCAGCTGGTTTTCGATGCTGGTGTAAGTGGAGTCGCCTGTGGCGCTGCTTTCCATTGCAACGGTGGACGCGTGGAGGCTGGCAAGTCCCAACGGCCCCACGGGAGCGTTGATCTGCTTCAGGATCTGGGCTAGCGCAACAAAGTTCGCGCTTTGCTTCACGGCGGAAGGCTGCGCCCAGCCACTGATTTTTTCGGTCAGCGCGCGTCCCTCATGCGGGTAATCATCGGTCAGACCCACAAGTGTGAGCACCGTTGGCCGGATGTCGGTGTGATCGGAGAAAGTTGTGTTGTCCACGCCCGCCTGATCCACACCAGGCCCGACCAGACCTAGCCACGTCGTGGTGATTTGCGGCTGCACGTCTCCGTGGTTCCAGGCAAACCCTGGCACCTGCATAACGCAGTCGGTTGCCGGAGTAGTGCTGGCGCCGCAGGCGGTCGAGCTGGTGGCATAGTAGTCGGGGTTGCCAAAAATGGTGAAGCTCGGCGTCCTCAGGGGATCGAAGGTCTGCATGTGCAGCATCTGGAACTCGGCATGATTCGCCATAGCTTGGGCGAACGTGTCCGTATTCCCGGTGATCGGATTAGTGACGGTTAGAGCGCCCGACGCCTGCTCGAAGGCTCGCAGTGTAGAATCATCTTGGGCAGGGTTACCGATCAGGTAGATATCCGGTGCATCATCGTTGGTCACCGAGGAGGGAGTGCCGATACCCTTTTCGGCCTGGATCAAGCCCCTGAAATTTAGTTGAATTTCGCCCACCTCATTGCCGTTCGTGCTTCCGTAAGTGCAGGGCGTGGTCACGCCGTCGCAGCCAGGGTTGGTGGGGTTTGCCGCGACCACGTGATCGCCCTCCTCCGCCCCAATTACGAAAAGGGTGTTCGCCGACGTGATCCCGTCGCCAGCAAGACGGGTGAAGAACTTGTTGAGCGCATCGTCGTATTGCTGCAGCGTTTGCACATAGTGCGCTTCACCCGGACCGTAGTCGTTCGGGTCTGATGGGAAGCCGTAGCTATAGGGGTTGTCCGGGAGCGGACGGTGTGGCGTTTCGATGTAGGTGTAAACCACGGGGATACCGGCCTCCAGCATATCGGCAACGTAACCCAGCGCGTATTGCGGAGCAATGCTGAAGCCCGGGAAGCCCGGTGTGATACTGCCGCCGAAGTCATCGACGATGGTGTTCCCGTTGATGTCCAACAGATTTCCATCCAAACCCAGCACCGGACTGCCCAGCCCAAGATTCCGGAACGCTTTGGTGACAAATTTGTGGCCAAAGAGGGCGTTATACCCCTCGTAGGCGGTGGAGGTGCCGGTGGCCGGGTCCGTCGCTGCCGCTGAGCCATCCGCATTCGGTTCCCACGGCAACTTGTCGGGAAAACCGCCATTTGTGGCCGAGCAAAGTGTACTGGTTTTTGCGCAGTGGATGGCGACACCCTCAAAGTCAGCGAAACGGTTGGTGCTTGGCGGCACGTTATTTCCGAAAATGGCGGTGAGGTCACTCGAGGTGTTCTCCATTTCCATGTCCGCGGCAGCAGCGGCGCCGACGTCGCAGCCGGCCCGGGTGAAGGGTACCCATGGAGCCGGGGCGTTGACGCCGTGCGGATGATTCGCATCTACCCCGCCGCTGAGCAGGTTATAGGTGTTATCGTTGCTCACGTCAATCCAGTACGTGAATCCTGACTGGAATTTGGTACCAGCAGCAGTTGCGCCAATGGTACCGGGCGGCACGTATTCCTGGTAGCTGTTGGCGGCTGTAGCCACGCCGTGGCGGTCGGGGTAGACGCCGGTGAGCATCGTAATGATGTCGTCTGACGTGTGTGAGATCAGCTGCGTGTGATGATTGGAAAGAAGCACGCCATTGTTCTTGATGAAGTTGAGCAAGTGCGGCATCTGCTCGAGATCGGAAGGTACTAACGTCGAGCCATCGCGCGCAGGGTCGCGCATAAAGTGGGTATTGTCGAAGATGATGGTGACTACGTGTTTGACCTTCCCACGCGGGGAGTTGAGCTGGCATCCTCCAGCAGAACTGGCGGGCCAGGGTGCCGGTGCCGCTGCGGCCTTCTCAGTTGCGCCTGCAGCCGGTGGAGCTGCACCTGCTTGCGCCACCGGATAAAAGGCTAAGAATGCCGCGATTCCCGTGGCGAGGACGCGGCGGCGCAAACAAGGCCAAGCACTTGCGCCTGAACCCTCCCTGCTTCTGTGTGCGGTATTGCACTGAGATTTCAAGTTAGCCTCCTAATGAGTGATTGAGCGGGCCTGGAACTCGGCACAAGGACCCAAATCTCTTACGCCGCCTTCATGAAGCCCTGGCGAACGCACCGTTAATGTTTCGTGTCGCGATCAGGTTTTGCTAAAATGCGGTCAGAGGCTGGTTAGAACGATGAGCTGATTCCCGCCGAATTGGCGCTTTCTGTCTGCGGGATAACCTACCTTCTGCTGCGGAGCTGTGCTAATCTGAAAGTCCGCCTCGGGATGAGGAATTCGTCCTGAGCATGGCGGTCGGGGCGTAGCGCAGCCTGGCTAGCGCGCCTGGTTCGGGACCAGGAGGTCGATGGTTCAAATCCATTCGCCCCGACCATTTTCTTCAAACCGTTTGCATCACTCCCACTTGAATAAACTGAGCCAAAGCTAATTTCTAGCCAAGGCGCAGCAACTTGGCTTCTGTGATTGCGGGAATCTCGCGCAAAGGTTCAAGGATCGAGGCGGACACTTCCCCGTCCACGCGCACCAACGCGGCCGCCTCTGCGCCGCGCACCGCTTCGCGGCGGCCCAGCGCAAATGTGGCGATATTCACGCCGTGTTTTCCCAGCGTCATTCCCACTAGGCCGATCACGCCAGGCTCGTCGCGGTTTCGCAAATACAAAATCGTTCCTTCGAGCTGCGCCTCCAGCGGAATACCTTCGATCCCTAGCACTCGCGCCGAACCATCATGAAAGACCGCACCCTCCGCCGTGAAGCCGCACGCGCTTCCGCTCTTCTCCGGCAACACGCAAACTTCCAGTGTGTTCGGGAAGCCGTGCTCGCGCCGGCGCGTTTCTTCCTCGACGGTCAGGCCGCGCGCCGCTGCAACCGCCGGCGCATTCACCACATTGACCTTCTCGTCCAGCACGGCGTTCAGCACACCCGCGAGCACCGCGCTTCGCAACAGATGCGTGCCAACTTCCGCGACTTCGCCCGCATAGCGAATCCGGATTCGCGCTGGCCGCGAAGCCGCCGCCTGCGAAACCAGCGACCCAAGCCGCTCCGCCAATTGCACGTACGGCCGCACACGCCGGTACTGATCCGCGGAGAGCGCCGGAAGGTTCACCGCGTTGCGGATGACCCCTTCCGCCAGGTAATCCTTGATCTGCACGGCCACTTGCGTGCCGACCTCTTCTTGCGCCTCGGCCGTTGAGCCGGCAACGTGCGGCGTCGCGATCACGTTCGGCAATCCAACGAGCGGAGAATTTTTCGGCGGCTCCTCGGTGAATACATCCACCGCCGCGCCTGCGAGTTTCCCGCTCTTGAGCGCTTCCGCAAGCGCCGTTTCGTCAAGAAGCTCGCCGCGCGCCGTATTAATGATGCGCGCGCCTTTTTTCATCTTCCCGATATTCGCCGCGCCGATCAGATTCTGTGTCGCGGGACTCAGCGCCGTGTGCAGCGAAACATAATCGCTTTCCGCCAGCAGCTGGTCCAGCGGCACAAGCTCCGCCGACATTTCGCGCGCCGCCGCTTCGCTGATGAAGGGATCAAAACCCAGTACGCGCATGTCAAATGCTTCTGCCCGCACGGCCACTTCGCTGCCAATTCGTCCGAGCCCGATCAAGCCCAGCGTTTTCCCGCGAACCTCCGTTCCTGCGGCCGAGGATTTTTCCCAGCGCCCTTCGTGAATCGCTTTGTCGAGCCGCGGCACCTGCCGCGCCAGCGACAAAAGCAGGGCAAATGTATGTTCCGCCACGCTCACCGCGTTGCCGCCCGGCGTGCTCATCACCAGTACGCCGCGCTTCGTGGCCGCTTCGAGATCGATGTTGTCCACGCCGACGCCGGCGCGGCCCACCGCGCGCAGCTTCGGCGCTTTGTCGAGCAGCTCCGCGGTGACGCGCGTCGCGCTGCGAACGATCAGCGCGTCGGCATCCGCAATTTCCGCCTCGAGCGTTTCTTTCGTCGTCAGCACGGTGTTCCAGCCCGTCTGCTCTTTCAGTAGCTTCACGCCGCGCTCGCTGATTTTGTCCGCTACGATAACTTTCATTCGCCCTCTTCGGTCGTGCAGGGTGCCCCAGGTTTGGTTTTCAAACCTGGGTCTTACGCGGGGTGCCGCACCCTTCGGTTTTAAGGGTGCGGGTTTCTCTTCCGTTTGTACGGGCGCGGCATGCCGTGCCCGTCTTCCTGCCGCGAACCATTGTTGCACGACACTTCCTCTCCGTCATTCCGAGCGCAGCGAGGAATCCTGGCTTGATGTAAACCTCGCCACGGTCCTGCGGGGATTCTCCCTTTCCTCCTCAACTGCTATATTGAATTCGAGGAACATGCGATGACTCTTGCCGAGAAAATCCAAAACGATCTGGTCGGCGCCATGCGCGCAAAAGACGAGCTGCGCCTCAACGTGCTGCGCGGAATCAAATCCGCCATTAAACTGAAAGAAGTGGAAAAAATCCGCGCCCTGGATGAGTCCGAAACGATTCAAATCCTGCAAACGCTCATGAAGCAGCGCAAAGAATCCATCGAGCAGTTCACCAAAGGCAACCGTCCGGAACTCGTGGAGAAAGAAACCAAGGAGCTTGGCATCATCGAGTCGTACTTGCCCGCCGGCGCCAGCACAGCGGAGATGGACGCGGCCATCACGAAGGCGATTGCCGAAACCGGCGCGAACTCCATCAAGCAAATGGGCGCGGTGGTTAAAGCGGCCAAGTCCGCGCTGCAAGGGAAAACCGTCGACGGCAAAGTCCTCAGCGACCGCGTCCGCGACCACCTCTCCAAACGCGGCTGAGATTTTCTCCGGTTCCCCTCAGCGCCGCTATAACGGCGACTTCATGTCGCGATTTTTGTGTCGTGCTATGGCCGGGCATGTCGCTCTCGTCGCCGAGAATGCAGCGGGTCGAGATCACAGGTTACGGCCGGCTTAAGAAGGCTGCTGCCTTGACATACATGGAAAGAAGAAAGAGGGCTAATCGGCGCCGGGGAAAGAAGCGGCGAGGCGAAGCTGGCGCAACATGGAGCGCTTCTTTTCCTGATGGGCTTGCATGCGCTTAAGAATGTCGGCAAGCACCCGCACGCTGGTCACCGCGTACGGCCCTTTGTTGAGCATGACGCATTCGGCGCGCTCGCCCATCGCCGCGTCGGTGATTTCCGAGCGTGAAGGCATACCCTTCTTCGCCAAAGTTTCCAGAACCTGCGTGGCCCAAATCACTGGGACGTGCGCGGCTTCGCAAAACCACAGAATTTCTTCCTGCACTTCCGCAAGGCGTTGATAGCCGCATTCTACCGCAAGATCGCCGCGGGCGATCATGATGCCGAAGGATCGCGCGCGCATGGCGGCAAAAATCAGCTTCGGCAGATTGTCGAAAGCTTTGCGTGTCTCGATTTTGAGGATAAGCCCGAGGTGCTCACCATGAAGTTCCCGGAGGCGCTCGAGAAGATGGCGAACGTCGGATTCGGTGCGCACAAAGGAATAGCCGACCAGGTCGGCATGCTGCACGATGAATTTAAGCGCCTCGATGTCCTCGGGCGTCAGGGCCGGAACATCAATGCGCGTGTCCGGCAGGTTGATGCCTTTCTCGGCGCCTAACTTCTCTCCCTCGGGACGCGCGTGGGTGATTTCGACGATGACGGATAGGGGATTCACCGAACGAATAACGCCGCCGATTTTGCCGTCGTCGAACGAAATCGGTTCTCCAGGCTTCGCGTGGTCGAGAATTTGCCGGATAGAAACACTGACCTGCGCGGGCGCGAGAACCTCGCCCGTCTTTCGATAAGCTGCGGGTCTGCCAAGCATGCTGTCGCGCATGAGGATTAGTTTGTCGCCGGGCTTGAGCAGAATGGTTTGCGGGAGCGGCGGGAGCTTGCTGATACGTGCTTCAGCAATCAAGCGATGGGACGCTTTCGGAGAGGAGGTGGAGCGGCGAAACGCGCCTAGTTCGAGCCCCGGAATGAAATAGGTAGTGCGGCGCGCGTCAGCCCAGAAACTCTGGCCTTCGTCATGGGAGATGCGCAGAGTGCGCTTGGCCTTTCGCGCGTCAAGGAGGCGAATCCTGTCGCCAACGTGCAGCTTGGTCAGGAATTCAACGGGAAGAGGAAGGGTCGCAGAGGCCGGGCCTGGCGCGGGCTCAGGGTTTTCTTGGGGAGTTAGCCAGAGGCGCGCAGGGGCAAGGACGCGCCCGTAGACGTCGCGCCGTGGCCGGCACTTCAGGACCGCGAGACCAGGCTCAATAGACCCGCTGCGAAGTTTGGGGCCGGCAACATCCATCAGAATGCAGCAATTGCGCCCCGTTTCCTCGCGCGCTTTCTTCAGGTTCTCGATCATTCCTAGCCAGGCTTCGGGATTGTCGTGAGCGCAGTTGATGCGCATGCAGTCCATGCCGTTTTGCACGAGGTCGCGGACGAGAGCGTAGTCAGTGGCCGCATCGCTGGACATGGTGACCATGATGCGCACTTTTCTGCCTGGGGGCGGTGGACCTAGCAAGGCATCGGTGTTCTTCTCGAGGATCTCGGCGCCTTCTCCCAAGGCGACCGCGGGTTCTTCAGGCGCAGGCAACTCGCCCTCGGTGCCTAGAAGGATGTGCAGCATGTGATGAACGGTCTGTAGCGCGTCGAGAACGTGGCTTTCGGTGCGGCCAAGAGAAGAAAGTCCCAAAAGCGCAAGTTTGGACTGTAGCTGGCGAACATCGTGGCGGCGCAAAGCGAGATAGTGGGCAAGGTTGCGTGCGCTGCGTCGATGCTCCTCGTGCAAGGCCAGAGGCCGCTTCAAGAGCGAGGACTCAAGTTCCAGCATGTCCGAGCAAAGTACAGCAAGCTGGCTCGAGAGCTGTTGGAGCAGAGATTTGTCCAGATTTCGCATCAGAACGAAATCAATCTTGGATCCGGGCGACGGCGGGAACTGGAGGGAATCTACGCTCATAATATTACGGCTCGATGAAAACCTCGCGCGCCGCGGAGACTCTTCGCTTGCGGTGGACAGTATTCTGAGTGATTGAGCGTGAAGGTACTGTAATGCGGCGTACCGCGCGCTGTGACGGATGTCACCGAGAACATTCGTAATTCCGGCTACAAACACTAAGGTTCCACAGGCTGAGGAAAAAGAGAAAAATAGTTGTTACAGGGGCTTGACGAACGGAGAAAAGCTGGTATCATTACGTCTGGTCCGAGGGCTCCCTGGAGTCGCGGACTGTTCAGGGGCATCACGGTCGGATCGAAGGAAGTCTTCCCAGCGTACGAATAAGCGAAGGCGAGAAGTAGATCCTATAGTGGGGTTCTCTACGAGCACAGGGTAGAAAGAATATCGAGCAACGCGCAAAGCCGCCAAGTGTATGGCGGTTTAGCCCGGCGCTCGACGCCGGGTTTTTTATTTTGCGGCAGTGATTAGTAGCGAGTGACGAGTGGGGCGAAGTTCCGCAAGGGATTTCGAAGACGAGTCGCAGGGCAACTAATACACGAAGCAAAGCAGGGCTGGAAGGCTAGTTCGCGCAAAGCGAATACGTAAGTCCCGCCAGACACGTTTCGGTGCAACCGGAACATTCCGATCGAATCGGAACAAAGGTTCTTTGACAACAGAAAGGCTGGCAAGCCCACGCCGATAACCTTGTGCGGATTACGGTCCGCGCGGGGGAGTGAGGGTGTGGGTTATTACAAGTTTGCTCGAGATTGAGCATAACTGTGGAACAAGGCGGCTTATTCAAAGCCGTGACTGGTGATTCGTGACTGGTGACTCGTGAGAGGAATCAGAAGCAAATTGGCAGCGCGGTTCTCCGAAGACTGTGGAGTCGAAAGCCTGCGTCAGATTTCTTAGTTGCTCCGCGAGGAGCAATCGGACGAATCCGCAAGCCCATGCCCGGGCGAGCGGTGAGCTGATGCGAGGATGCATGGAGCTGCAGGAATCGGAACGTTGGAGTTGTAGTGGCGGGTCCTCTAGACCCGTTCATTAGCGAAGACGGATTGAGTAAGTTTTATGATTAAGCTACTAAGGGCGTACGGTGGATGCCTTGGCGCCAGAAGGCGATGAAGGACGTGGCAAGCTGCGATAAGCCTCGGGGAGCCGCAAGCAGGCTTT